>Ga0180431_10009510_pt1 | contig 10966 bp, 6 predicted proteins | sample SS_ome_11_FD_132459 | JGI IMG/M metagenome (GOLD analysis project Ga0180431, IMG submission 132459) | Hypersaline lake sediment archaeal communities from the Salton Sea, California, USA - SS_1_MS_1 metaG | ecosystem: Environmental > Aquatic > Non-marine Saline and Alkaline > Hypersaline >...
ACGTAGATCGTGGGGTAATCCCACGACTCTCGAAGGCCGTCATGTTCAGGAAGTCGATACTCCATTTCCGCATGCACAATGGACCATTTGTTCGAGCAGGGATCGAGGGCAATCTTGCCGCCGCACACTTTACGCACGGCATCGACATATTTCGGCGGCGTGCACCAGTTGACGCTCTGGGAGTTCAGTGTTCTGCCCGCGGTCATGTCATCTCGTGGGGTCAGGCCGTGAATAGTGAATAAGCGTCATTGGAGTGTCTCCGAAATACGATCCACGGGCCAAAGCAACTCGGCCGGGCCGTGTCGATGCGGCGTACCGCGCGACTGACGGCGCTCCTGTCTTGGGCCAGCGAGTTTCTGTAACCCGTTTAGGTTGGAACAGGCAGTCACGGTGCCCCCCAGACGAGCCGTCGAGACTCGCTGGAGCAGGACAGGCGAGACCTATTAGTCTCATTGCTTTCCCCCGAAGCAACGAAGTTTGCCATCTTGCGTTGCAATGTACAACCGGCCCCCGGCCACGGCCATGCTGTCCCAGACTGGGGCGGCGTCGAGCTTGTACTCGGCAAGTTTCTCGCCGGTCTCGGCGCATCCAGTCCAGAGAATGCCACCCATCCGTCCTTCGTACGCCTTGGCCAAGTCCTCCTCGGGAAACGCCACGGGCGTGCCCGCGACGAACAAGACGTCGCCAGCCATCGCCATCGCCTTGCCGGTGAGTGGGATGTTGGCACGCCAGCGTTCCAGCGCCGTGCGGCCCGCGATCACCCTGTTCCTTTTTGTGGCAGGCACCTCGACGGCGCCGATTTTTGCGAGGTCGCCGGCGAACAGCGTGTAGCCGTTCGGGCGCGGATCAAAACTGGCAGTCCGGCTCGGCTGGTAACCGCGGACTTCGTAGTACCGTGTGCCGTCGCGAACTAGAATGTCGCCATGCACTGGGGCCCTCCCGGTGGGGATGTCATAGCGGAGTGTGGTGTCAATCGTCCACCAACTCCGGTGATGCGGGATCGGCTCGATGAACCCGTGGGAGGTGATCAGGTGCGGTGGGATACGTTCGTCGGGGCTGACCGACTCGAGGTCCGGCGTGAACGCTTCGTGCCGCAGGAACAGATGCCCGTCCTCGGCCAGCAAAACATCACCCTTGTTTCCCTGAATGCCGCCCGCCCCTGTCGCTCCTACCGCTGTCACCGGGCTGACGATCGGTTGGCCGTTCTGACCATAAGGTCCGTACAGGTTCCTCTGATGGATCATCCGGCCGGTTTGCGGGTCGAGTCCGAAGAGAAACAAACCGCCATCCACAAACGAATTCCGGCCAGCCACGAAATAGGCGACGTTATCGTGAACGAGGACGCTGCCGCAAACCGGCCAGGCAGATTCGACTTGTTCGTATGCGCACATCAGCCGGTCGGGCAAGGCCTTGAATCGCCACAGAATTGCCCCGTCGGTTGCCCGCAAGCAATATACCCAGCCATCGTGTGAACCGAACAGCAGTCGTCCCTGGTGATAGGTGGGCGGCGAATCTACGCGTCCACCGGTGGTATAGGTCCATTGCAGCTTGCCGTCGGCGGCATCTAAGGCGCACACGGCATGCGCGTCCACGTCGGCCACGAACACCTGGCCCGCGGCGATCACGGGCGGACTGGCGTGGGTGGTGAACTTGGTTTGCCACCGGGGTTGCAGCGCGGCGGGCATGGTGGTCGTCGTATGGCCACTGCGACTCGCATCCTGCCGGTACGTGGGCCAGTCGGCACCGGCGACAGCGGGCAACTGTTCAATGGTGGCGGCGTAATCCGATCCTCTTTCAAGCCGTGGGGCGAGTGTGACCGTGATGGGTTGGCCAGACGACTTCAGGCCCTGATCGGGGGCCAGTGCATTGAAAGCGGTGAGTTGAACCTTGTTGGCGCACGAACAGGCCGGCGGACCTGCGTAAAACAGCCCGTTGCACGGCAGGTGGCCGATCCCACAGGTGCTGCGGACCCAGGGGTTCGGGAATTCGCCGGTGCCGTCTAGCGCCAGGAAATCGCTACCGCCGGTGGCCGTGTTGATGTACCAGCGATCCGTGATGCGGTTGCGGTAACAACGGTCGTGACCCATCGGGCCGGTCATCTTCTGGGCGAGATTCTTGATCTGGGCACCCGTGTTCATGTCGTAGGCCTTGTCGTTGGCAGTCCACACCGCACCGGCGATCAGAAACAGATCCGGCGACTTGAAATGATTCATACGCGTCGCGCCAGTCCAGAGCTTGGCGCCGTCCTTCATCGCGAACGCCGTCAGGGTGTTGGCGGCAGCCAGGTAAGCCGCATCGTCGGCCAGCACCAGTGAAACCGTGGTGCCCGGTTTCAACTTGACCGTCTTCTGACCGCGGCCACCTGAAGTCGTGCACGGCACACGCCAGCGTTCCACGCCGGTCTGCCGATCGAGACAAATCAGCGAACCGTCGGCGCAGTACACCGCATGCGTGCCGCGCACAGCCAACGAAGCGCCCTGATACGCCCGCGTGGCGTCGCCCTGCTTCCGCCACAGTTCGTGGCCCGAGTCGGCGTCGAGCGCCACGATACTGCTCTGCGGGTTGGCGAGTTTCGGGATCGCCGGGCCGTAGGTGCGCGCCGGGAACGCGCTCGACCCGATTGTGCCGCCGCCGAGGCCGATACCGGCGGTGTCGAACGGATCGCCAAGTACGATGAATAGGACGCCTTGGTCGCAGGCAAACTCCTGGGTCCGCTCGGTACCGGCGTAGCTCTTGAGAACCTCGCCGGTCAAGGCGTCAAACACCGTAATCGGCGCATTGAGGCCCGGCGTGCAATAGACTTTGTCAGCAAGAGCGACAAGCTGCCGTTGCAGTTGGGTCGGAGTATATTTGATGTAGATGTTGATCGGCTCCCAATCGGCAAACGGGTGATGCCAGAGTTCGATGCCGTTGAAAGCATCGCGGCAGATCAGGGCGAACTTGCCCGGCAAGGCCGGGTGCTCGGCCGAGGCGTGGTCTTCAATGCTGAACAGCCGGCCACCCGCCGACACCAGACTGTTGATGGACGGCAAACACAGATGCGACCGGCTCCAGTCCGGTTCGGCGATCCATTGGAAATGCCGGGGTGGGCCGACCAGATCATCGTTGGCCACCGCGTTGTTGTCCGCATCGTGATAGTGCTGTTGCCACTCGTCCATCTCGTTGGGGCGCGGTTTGACGGTCTTCTTCCCGCCGATCAACGCCACACCGTTTGGCGCCAGTACCCGCAGCACTTCCTCCATCGGTAGTTTGCCGAGATCGTCCGCGACAACGAGGTTTACCAGATTGTCCACGTATGGCAGGCGGTCACCCGTACACTGTTCCGCCGTCACCTTGCCGTAAAGGCCAAGCGACTGGATGTATTGACGAGCCGCGGTCACATCCGCATTGAGGCCCTGCACGATGCAACTGTCGTTCGCCTGGAGTGCCGCAGTGAGTTTCCCGTCGCCGCAACCGAGGTGAACGATCAGACCTCCCTTGATGCCGGCCGTATCCAAGACTTGCTTCGCCGTCTGTTCGTAACTGGCCGGGGCGCAAAAAGCACTGACCGGCAACAACAATCCGGCAGCCAAGCCAAGCCAACACCGCGGCACGTCAGCGCGCCGGACACCTGCTGCAATCCGCTGAATGAGTTTCATATTCCCAACCTCGTTTCGATCAAAGTTTGTGTCAAATGCAGGGTTTACGTAGATGTCCGCGAGGCTTCCAACCCCACCTGACTTTCCAGATTATCCATAGCCTCGTGGCGTTTAGCAAGGTTTGGACGAAATCGCTTCGCGATAGTCATGAACTGGCGGTCCGATCAATCAGCCGACTTGCCGCCCCCCCGATCGAATGGCAGCGCTGGTGCGACTCGCGAGCGAAATGTGGCGATACCGCTTTGCCTACCGCGTGAGTTCAGCGAACAATCGAGACGTCGTCGACCAGTTCGACCAGTTGTTCGGCAAGACGAATCTAGTCCCTTGACGCGAGTTCCGTCGCGGCAGGGGCTTCGCTTCGAGGTCGCTCGACTCCCCGTTTGCCGAGTTCGGCGCGACGGATGGGGCGTTGGACAACTGGTCGCCCGAGAGGCTATCATGGTAGGATTCCCGCGGCTTTGTAGGGGATGCGATTCCGTCTGACGAGAAGACAGAAGGACAAGACAATGAGCTGCAAACCAATGAAGACCACTCTCCTCGCTCTCGCCCTGGCGCTAGTCACCACGCCGGTCGCCCAACTCGCCGCCGCTGAACACCGGCGTCCCAACATCCTCTACTTCTATGTCGATGACATGGGCTGGGGCTCCATCGGTCCGAATGGGCAAGCTGAGCGCAAAGCCACCGGCCAGCCCCATGTCCGCACGCCCCACCTCGATCGCCTCGCCGCGCAAGGGATCAACTTCACCCGCGGCTACGGCTGCCACGTCTGCTCCCCGGCTCGCTCCTCCCAGCAATCCGGCTTCCACCAAGGACACACGTTCGCCGACCGCAACGATCCCAATAACGCCAAGAAAGCGATGCGTGCCGACGATGTCCTTATGGGCGACGCGCTCCGGGCCGCCGGGTACGTCACGGGTTACTGGGGCAAATGGGGATACGGCGGCTCCAAAGACCGGATCGATCCTGTGATCGACAATGTTCAGACCCTGCCCACCTCCCACGGATATCAATACGTGCTGGCCGAGTTGCACCACGTCCGAGCACACACCTTCTTTCAGCCAACCCTCTGGAGCGCTCCTGCGGCGCCCGGCGGCATCGGCGGCATTGAGCTCGTCGCCAACTCGATGGCCCGCTATCAGAACAATGCAGACTATCCCAACACACCGGCGCTGCAGGACCACGCCAACTATCCCAAAGTCGCCTATTGCGACGATTCCTATTGTTTCGCCGCGCTCGACTTCGTCTGCGCACAGGGCAAGAACTACAACGAATCGGGCCAACCTTTCTTCGGCCTTCTCGCTGTCCAGATACCCCATGCCCCCTTCGGAGAAATTGCTGCACTCCCCGACTGGGACAAGGCGTACGCCAATGACCCTCAGTACGCTACGCTTGCCGGTCAAACGCGACAGTGGGCTGCCATGGTCACCCGCATCGACGCGCACTTCGGAAATATCCTGGCCGCGCTCGAAGACCCGAACAACGACGGCGATACGGCCGATTCGATCGCCGACGACACGCTCGTCGTCTTCCAGTCGGACAACGGGGGCCCGGGTGGCAAGAACAATGTGGAACTCGACGCTAACGGCGGCCTGCGCGGCACCAAGGGCAAGATTCAGGAAGGCGGCATCCGCGTGCCGCTGGTCATGCGCTGGCGCGCGAAAATCAACGCCGACACGGTTCTGAAGGCGGGCACGAACAGCAACATGATCGTCGACGTCACAGATCTGCTGCCCACCTTCTGCGAACTTGCCGGGGCATCCACTCCCGTTGGCATCGACGGCGTTTCCATCGCTCCCACGCTCCGGGGCTCTGGGCACCAGCGCCGTCGTGAATTCATCATTCACGAAGCGGGCAATGGCCAGTCGATCATCCGCGGCAACTACAAACTTGTCCGCTCGAAAAACACGCCCCTGGAACTCTACGATCTGGAAGCCGATCACGCGGAAGCAAACGACATTGCCGCCAACCACCCGGAACTCGTCAGGGAACTCGAAACCCTCCTGCTCGGGGAACGCGTTGCGGAACCCAAGGGCTTTGCCAACACGTACCACCACTGGACCGGCGCGGACGGCGCCAGCACTTCCGATCCCGGCAATTGGTCCGACTACCGCTATGCGAACGCCGGTATCACGTACATGACCGACGACGGCCCCCCTCAGCTTTCATGGACGGCCCGCATCGAGAACTCGACGACCGCACCCAACACGGCCCGCGCCGACGCCGATTTGGAGTTTCTGGGCCTTGAAGTCCGAGGCAACGCTCAGAAGAACGGCCACCAGTCGCTGGTCCTCAGGCCCGGGGTCAACCTCATCGGCCGCAATGAAATCCGCCTCGCTTCTCAGGCCACCTTGACCGTTGATCGGGGAACCGTTTCCACGCTTCGCTGGATCGACATCCAACCCAACGCCACGCTCAACGGCAGCGGCTCGATCATAGGTACCATCTACAATAGCGGAGCAATCGTCGTTTCGGGCAACAGTCAACCGGGACTGAGCATCAGCGGCGACTACCATCAATCTGCCGACGCCGCGTTGACCCTCTGCCTTGACGGCGACAAGCACCCATCGTTGTCGGTTGCTGGCGACGCGGCCCTGGGCGGCACCCTTGCCGTTACCCCGGGCAAAGGCTTTCGACCCACCCCGGACAAGTCCTACGCCATGCTGACTGCCGGAAGAATTGCCGGCACGTTTGCCAACCCGGGTAATGAAATCGTCGCCACGGACGGCACCCGCTTCACCATCCATTACTCGCAGTCCACCGTGACTCTCCGAGAAAAAAGAAAAAAGGTGTCAAGAACCTCTTATTGACCCGCGGGAGTGATTTTGAACCATAAAAATCCTGACACCTTTTCTACTTTTCTAGAAAGGGAGGCGATCATGGTCTTTCTGATGGTCCATTCTCTGAGTATACTGCACCCACGGTAGAAACAAGAAACCTGATCCCGTGAATCAGTTTTCACGGGTTGCTGCTGGTTTATCAAAATGGCAAGGACGCTTTCGCGTGAAGATCGCTCTGATCCACGACTGGCTCACCGGCATGCGTGGCGGCGAAAAGTGCCTCGAGGTGCTCTGCCGCCGGTTCCCCGACGCGCGGCTGTTTACGCTGCTGCACGAGCGAGGCAGCACGTCGCCGGCGATCGAGCGGATGCGGATCACCACAAGCTTCTTGCAGCGGATGCCCGGCGCCGGGCGGCACTACCGCTGTTTGCTGCCGCTGATGCCGGCGGCCATCGGGCGGCTGGTTGTGCCGGGCGACGTCGATCTGGTGGTCAGCTTCAGCCATGCGGTTGCCAAGAGCGTCAAACGACCGCCCGGCGTGCCGCACGTCTGCTATTGCTTTACGCCGATGCGCTATGCATGGCACCGTCGCGAGGACTATTTCGTCAACTCCGGCCGGCTGCGCGACGTGCCGCTTTGCGCCGCTCGAAACGTCGTGCTCGATCAGATCCGCCGCTGGGACAAGGCAACCGCCCAGCGAGTGACCCATTTCGTGGCCATCAGCCGCACCGTGGCCGAGCGGATCGCCCAGTGCTATGGACGCGAGAGCCGGATCATCTATCCACCGGTCGACACGCAGTTCTACACACCCGGCGACGTTCCGCGTGAAGACTTCTACGTCTGCCTGTCGGCACTGGTGCCTTACAAGCGGACGGACGTTGTGATCGAGGCCTGCAATCGGCTCCGGCGTCGATTGGTCGTCATTGGCGACGGGCCCGAGCGAAGCCGGCTCGAACGATTGGCCGGGCTCGGCGTCAGTTTGAAGGGCTGGCTCGGCGATCGACAGGTCCGCGACTACTTGCGTTGCGCCAGGGCGTTGCTGTTCTCGGCCAACGAAGACTTCGGCATCGTGCCGGTCGAAGCGATGGCCTGCGGCACGCCCGTGTTGGCGTTCGGCGCCGGCGGTGCGACCGAAACGGTGCTCGCGGCCGGTGCGTCGACACGCGGCACGGGCCTGTTCTTCAACGAGCAGACGCCCGATTCGCTCTGCCGCGCGATTGAGCAATTCGAGTCCCATCCCGATTGGTTCGACGCCCAGCTTGCCCGCCGTCAGGCCAAGCGGTTCGCCGTCGAGCGATTCGAGCGGGAGTTGACGGTGTACATGGAAGAGATCGCTCTTTCGGGCAGTCGGTTGAAAGAGAACGTTTGCCACTGCTGACGAGGGCTGATTCAAGGTGCCGCTGCTGGCTTGTCCAGCAATGGCACGCGGCGCAAGAGAACGCCCGGCAAGGCAATCTATACCTCGCCGGGCGCACGGTGCTGTTTCAGCCGAGAAGGATCGCCGTGTGGCTTACTTCTTCGGCTCGGCCTTCTTCTTGGCTTCCATAGCCTTCTTTCGGGCCTCGAACATCTTCTTGGCGGCTGCCCGCCGGGCCTCCATGGCTTTGCGATCCATCGGCTTGCGGTCCGACGGACTCCCGGCGGCTTGGGGGCGATATGCCGATTGCATCCGTTGTCGCATGTGATCCACAATGCCCTTGGCTTCCTTGATGCTGATCGCCTTGTCACCGTCCTTGTCGGCTTTCTCCAGCAGGCGTTTGAAGCCTTCGCGCCGCTGCTCGGGCACCTCGTTGATGGTCACCTTGCCGTCCTTGTTCTTGTCGGCCTTCTCGAAGATCTTCTTGCCCATCTCGGCGGCCTTCCCGGCCATCTGAGCGTGGGTTCGCTTCATCATCTCTGCCGCGGCAGCCTTGCCTTCCGCGGCGCTGATCGCCTTGTCACCATCCTTGTCGGCCTTCTCCAGCAGGCGTTTGAAGCCCTCGCGTCGCTCCTCGGGCACCTCGTTGATAGTCACCTTGCCGTCCTTGTTCTTGTCGGCCTTGATGAACATCGCCCGACCGGCCGCACTGATGCGCTGTGCCATCGCGGCATGTGGCGAAACCGGTCCGCGAGCAGACGGCGGCTTCGGTCCGCCCGGCCGTTTCACCGCAGAAGGTGGACCCGGTCCTCCCGGCCGCCGCATGCCCATGGGAGGTCTCGGGCCGCCGGGCATCGGGCGTCCGTGAAAATGGGCTGCCCTGGCCTGATGGAAACGCATCACTCCTTTGGTAAACTCTTCGAGGCTAAGCTGCTTGTCCTTGTTGGTGTCCATGCGAAAGAACATTTCCCTGGGATTGGGCATCGACGGCCGCGGGCCGGCTTGCGGCGGACCGGGGCGGCGATTCGAGTCGCCCTTGACCTGCGGCCTGCCGTGGTGAGAATGACCGTGCCGGCGATCTGAGTCGCCCTTGGCTTGTGGCGCTCTCCTGCTGTGAGCATACCGTACGGCCGCCGCGAACTCCTCCTTTGTCAGTTTCTTGTCCTTGTTCCGGTCGGCCCGAATGAGGAACTGCTTGATGTGTTCCGGGCAGCGATCGGGAACCTCGGCCGCCTCGATCACACCATCCTTGTTGGCGTCGAGTCGCTGGAACATCACTGCTGGGCCGGAATTCGCCGGCCGTTTTGCTTCTTCTGCCGCAACGATCTGTGGCAGAACGACGACCGCAAAGGCCGCCAACAGACAAATAATCGCTCCGCGCATCGCTCTTCTCTCCTTGAATTGGGGAGGGGAAAGGGGAAAATGTGGCTGATTCGCCACCTTTATAAACCACGTCAGGAGTGGCAGGTTCCGCGGGAAGCCTGGATTTCTCCTCGTCTACCCCCCGACGGGTGGTACTGCGTCGGCTAATCTATGATCTTGTCCAGATTCCGGCAAGCGCCTATAATCCGCAATCTGAACGGAAACGGCGGCGGGTGAGAATTGGCCGCTTTTGGCGAACCGTCGATACTGGAAGCCCGTATATTAACCAAGACAGCGGCAACTCAACTCATCAGAATGTCCCTTGGCCGCGGGGCCTCAATCGGTCAAAATAGGAATATTCGGCGCCATGTGGCCGGAAGCAACAAATCAGGGAGGATTTCTTGCCGCGTAAGCGTAGCCGTTGTGTGGCTGGTGCGCGTCGTGCGACCAGTAGCTGACGTGTCGGTCGTAATCGGGGGCGAAGAGATGGCGCGGGGATCGACCCGTTCCGACCGCACCGATTGATGCGACCGCACAGTCGACCGGGTCGTCAAGGCGGCGCCGTGATAATCGGCACCATGCGCCGCGGTGATACTGTTCGACAAGGTTGCTCTCGATTAACGTGTGTGGTGTAAGTTCACCAGAGCTATGTTGCCATGAAACAACCGGACGCGCCGTGCGGCATCGTGGTTGCGAAATGTAAGTCGTCACAGGCGTTACAGATCGGCGAGAAACAGATTTCCATACCAACTAAGCGATATTGAATTGTTTGATTCCACGGTGCCCGACCGGCCGATGAAACGAGTGCCCGCTCGTGAAGTCAAGGCGGACGGTCAACGAGGCGCCGGCGGAAGATGAATTACAGTAGCAGGGACGAAAGAAGCCGCAGGAAAGCCTTGTCTGGCTTTTGCCAAACTGGAGGAGAAGGATGCATATTTTTGGTCCAGCCCATTTGCACGGTCCCCAATCGGTAGGCCCGCCGCACAGCCCTCAGGCATCGAAACCGGCACCGCGCCCCGACTCGACGCCGATTACTGACGAGGTCGAAATTTCCGACGCGGCCCGAATGGTAGAGAAGACGGGTAACGTTCCCGAAATCCGCCAGGATCGCGTCGACGCGATTCGAGCACGGATCGCCGAGGGAACCTACGAAACGCCGGAGAAACTCGACGTGGCCGTCGAGCGGCTCCTGGACGAGATCGGTTAAGCAGCGCTACTTCAACGAGGGGGACGGAGCACCATGTCGAAGTCGTTTTCGCTCCGTTCCGTCGAGGTCAAACTGCCGCCCACGGAACGTTTCAGCCAGTTTCTGCAAAGTCGCGGCAAACGGATCACCCAGCAGCGGCGGGTGATCGTCGAAACGGTCTTCAGCCACCACGACCATTTCGACGCCGATGAGTTGATCGACCACTTGCAGGAACTCATCGCCGAACGCAAGGTCAGCCGCCCGACCATCTATCGCACGCTCGCCGAGTTGGTCGAGGCCGACATGCTGCGAAAGATGGTCCTGGGCGGCCGCAGCGTCTACGAGCACGCCTACGGATACCCCAGCCACGATCATCTCTATTGCCAGCGGTGCAACCGGCTGATCGAGTTCCACAGCGACGACCTGGAACGGATCCGCGACACGGTGGCTGGCCAGCACAACTTCCGCGTGATCGGGCACCGGATGTTCATCACCGGCGTTTGCGCCGAGTGCCAAGAGGAGTGATCCGTAGCGGAACTCGCCGGGTGCCACTCAATGCCATCCTCGTATTGCATTCCTAAGCTGCGTGTAAGTACTGTTCTATTTCGGCTTTAAGCTCGCTGGTCATCCTCAGGAAAATCGGTGG
>Ga0180431_10009514_pt1 | contig 10963 bp, 10 predicted proteins | sample SS_ome_11_FD_132459 | JGI IMG/M metagenome (GOLD analysis project Ga0180431, IMG submission 132459) | Hypersaline lake sediment archaeal communities from the Salton Sea, California, USA - SS_1_MS_1 metaG | ecosystem: Environmental > Aquatic > Non-marine Saline and Alkaline > Hypersaline >...
ATAAAGAGGAAGCCGCATCAGGTGGTGCTTCTGAACCTGTTCAGATAGAAGTTGTGCAAGATGATGATATGATGTTTGCTTTCGAAACATAAAAAAAATCTGATTTTTAATGAAAAATAAAAATATTGTAAAATAATTCATCTTATTTTTTATATTACATCAAATAATAGAGGTTTTGATGAATATAGCTCATATTTCTAAGGTAGCCCAGGCTTACATAATCGTTGACGTGCTTGGAGAACTTCTCTTAACACGCTCTGCGTATTTGAAGAGGCTAGAGGATGAAGCAGAAAAGGTCGCTTCTGAAATTTTAAGTGGCTTCTCTGTTTCCAGAGTATCTTGTGAACAGAGGCTCGCTGAGTTGGTGAAAGATCTTAAACTGGCATCTGTTCCTTCTACAGAAGCTGGTAGACTCCAAGTCAGTGCAAGTATCATCGGACATTTTCGAAGGATACATGGTCAGCGTGTGGAACTTTCCGACTCTAGGCCTGTTGAGGTTGCTGACGTTAATCAAGCTGCACAGGTGAGTAAAGCTGATGAAAGAGAGGTATCGGGAAAGGAGGCTCTTGAAGAAGGAAAGAGAGCTTATCGTGATGAACGATATGCAGAAGCCCAGAGGGCCTTCAAAAAAGCGCTCGAGGAAAGAGATGCTTTGATCGTAGCTGAGGCAAACTTACGGCTTGGAATCAGCTACTTTTACGGCCATATAGAGAAAGGGGAGTGGGAAGAGAGAGATCCTGTCAAAGCTGAAGAATATCTGCAAAAAGCACGCTTTAGCGGGTTTGTAGCTATTGTTGCCGAGGCACACCTCTTTATTGGAAAAATCTATAGTGGGGATGTCTACGGTTATAAAAAACATCCCCTAAAATCCATGTGGTATCTCCAAGAAGCGCTGAAGAGGGGAGATGCATCTGTCATCGCCGCCGCCAACTTGCAGATTGGAATTAACCACTTTTATGGATACACCCTTGAAGATAGGGATGATGAAGTCACTGCTGAAAGATATCTTCTAAAGGCAATTGAGAGTCAAGATCCACTCGTCCGCTCTCAAGCACATCTCTTACTTGGAAGGATGTATCTTGGGCTGTATCCTAAACCTTCAGAAAGACTTCGCAAAGCTGTGGCACATATTAAAAAATCTTTTGAGGGAGAATACCACATCCGTTACTCTCAATCACTTCTGAACTCGTTCCACAATATGGCTGTACGAAGAGTTGAAAAAGACCACGAGATAGCAAAAGAACTTCTTAATAGGGTGCTAGGTAGATCCGTAACTACTTCAACGCATGGACGCCTTGATGAGATCTACAGATTCGCGAAGGATGAGGTGGTGGAAGATAGCGACCTGGCCCTCAAATATCTTGAAGCTTCTGTAGATGAAAGCACACCCATTAATGCTCAAGCGCTCTTACTCATTGGAAAAGCCTCTTATGATCGTGGTTATAGAGGCACGGAAGTAGAGGGTGTTTCATCTAAAGAATATTTAGTACGAGCCTTGGTTGGATTAGGGGCCTCTGCTGTTATGGAAGCAAGTTTATACCTCGGAAAAATCTTTTTTGTGGGTAATCAAGGTGTTGAGCGGGATTACGACCTTGCAATTGGGTGTCTCGAAAATGTTCTTGAGGGAGAGGATGAAAACCTCGCTCTTGAGGCGCACTATCTCCTAGGAAAGATCTATTTTGACGGAGGCTTTGGAATTGAAGTGGATTTAGACAAAGCTAAAGGTCATCTCCAAATCATAATTGATAGAAGTGGTATGCCCAGAAGTGCAGTTGCGCATTTACTCCTTGGGAAGATCTACCTTCGTGGTGAACTAAGTCAAGAAGATCTCCTCAAAGCGATCGTGTGTTTTGAAAAAGCACTAGCTAGCAGGAAGACACCGATTGTCGAGGAGGCTGAGAGAGATCTTTGTCAAGTTTGCGAACTGGCCTACCGAAGTGTTCGACAAGATTGTCTCATAGCATTAAAACTTCTTAAAGAGAGAGTCGTTTCAACCAAGTTTGTTGACGCGTACAGAGCTGTTGAAGAGATCTACCACTTAGTAGCTCAGGATGTCAAAAAAGACGTCTCCTTGGCAAAAAAGTATCTCTTAGCTCCTGCTGATCGAGTGTTCCCAATCCACACTCAAGCACTCGTATTCCTTGGGAGAATCTATCTGAATGGTGATTGTGGAGTGGAAAAAAATGCTGCCCGAGCTAAAGAGTTTTTCGAGCGGGCTCTTGTTGGAGAAGGAGCTGCCACTGCTGAGGTAAACCTTCTCTTAGGACAAGTCTATTTGAGGGGAGGCCACGGTGTTGAAAAAGATTTGCCTAAGGCCATCGAGCTTCTCCAAAAAGCACACGTTGGAGGAGGTGCAGCCATTACCGCCGAGGTAAACAGACTCCTTGAGGACATTTGCAAGCTGGCTCAAGAGAAGGTCCAAGAAGATTACAAACGAGCCGAAAGACATTTTAAACAGGCTTTAAATAGACGCCTTCACGCATCTCAGTACAAAAGACTTGCTGAAATCTACAAGACGGCTAAACAAGCGGTTGAAAAAGATGTCGACTTGGCTAAAAAAATTCTTGAGGCTCCTGCAGATGGCGAAGCTCTTATACTACCTCAGGCGAATCTGTATCTTGCAGAGATCTACTCCTCTGGTCTTTTCAATGTGAAAAGAGATTCCTCGAGGGCTAGTGAGTATCTCAAAAGAGCTCTTGCAAGTGGAGATGCATCCGTCAAGGCGAAGGCGCACTTGCAACTTGGAAAGATCGATAAGGGTGACGGCTTTGAACTGGGTCAGGAAAATGGCCAAGCTGAAAGGTGTCTCAATCAGGCGCTCGTTGGAAAGAGTACAGACGACGCTGATGAGGCACGACCCCCTCAAGAGCTCATGGTATAACAGACTTGAAAAGGGTCGTTAATCACCCCTTTATAGGAACTTCAAAATCGCTCCGTAGCCTCCATCGTGCCCTTCTGAACTCGGAAGGTGGAGCGACTCTTTGACGAGCGAGACGTGAGGGTTTTCAGTGAGGAGTTCACGGACGCGTGCCCCATTTTCCTCTTCGAGGATGCTGCAGGTGAGGTACCAGAGTTGTCCGTCCGGTTTGAGAAGCTGGAGCGCGTGGGTGAGGAGTTTTTTCTGAGTCTCTTTAAGCGCGTTGAGCTGTTCCTTTGTGAAGCGAAGCCGCGCTTCGGGTTTTTTTCCTAAGACACCGCTATTGGAGCAAGGGACGTCGGCGATCACTAAGTCAAACTTTTGATCAGTCGGAAATTGTTCACCGGGTCCGATGTGAAAGGCCGCTCCGATTTGGAGACGTTTGAAATTCTCTTTCAACTTTTCGATCTTCTGTTCACTAATGTCATTGCAGTGGAGCTCAGCCTCAGGGTAGAGGGTGAGGGCTGCGATGCTCTTTCCCCCTGGGGAAGCAGCGAGGTCAAGGATCGTTTTCGGAGGAGCCGGCAGTGCTTTAGAAAAATCGGCAATGAGAGCGAGGGGTGTGGGGTTCATGATGTAGGCGTTCTTTGATTGAACGAGCTCTGCTGGACGTTCTGTTTCCACCACATGAAAAGGCTCTTCTCCCTCATCATTTTTTCCTAGCAGAGCGAAGGACTTCGAAGGGAGGTTCATGGCTTCTAGAACGTTTTGGCATTGTTCCGTTCCCAGCTCGTTCCTCAGTTTCTCGACAAGAAGGGGTGGGTAGGCCTCTTCACTCGAGGGTGCTGGGGGATTTTTAAACACTTTTTGGAGTAGGGCGTGCAAAAAGCCTGCAAAAGGTTTCGAAGCCACTTGTTTGGCGAGCTCCGTCATCTCGTTGGTGGTCGCATAGGCGGGCACTTTCGTGAGGAAGAGTGATTGGTAAAGGGCGAGAAGGAGGAGAGTGCGCTCTTTGCGTTTGAGAGAGAGTTTGTTTTTTGAGGAGAGGCTTTTGGCGACCTTTTCCAAATAGAGGGCTTGGCGCATCGTTCCAAAAGCGAGCTCTTTCGCGAGAGAAAAATCTTTTTGGGAGGGAGTAGTCACTTTTTTCCACTCGAGAAGCGTTTCGTTGAGATACGCCTCCTCTCGAAAGGCGGCAAGGAGGGCCTTGTAGGCCGCTTCGCGTGCGGAGATGTTTTTTAGGGTTTGTGGACGGTGAGCCATCCGCGCTGCATCCATTGTTGGAAGAGTTCAAAAACGGTTTCTTCCAACAAGTCTGCCTCGTTTTCAAATAGGGAGCAAGCTTCTTCGATCGTTGCACCCGATCGGAAAGCGGAGAGAAGGAGGTATTCCTCTTTTTCGATCTCTTTCCATGCGATCGTCAGTTGGGGTTTGCGGTAGAGAACGAAGTAGAAGTTTCCCTCCTCTTGTGGGGGTAGGGGGTGCTCTTCGTAGTATTCGGGGCTCTCTTTAAGAAGGGCTTTACGAAAGCGGGGCAAGTGGGAGTGGCACGAGTGGAGAGAGAGATGGGATTGGAGGGTAAGGGGCGTCGCTTCATCGATCTCCTGAGGGTTGAGCGGCGGGAGCTCTCCTGAGATAAAGGCTTCGTTATAGCCAAGGTCGATGAGCATCGCTTCTTTTAGAAAGGTGTGGTTGTCTAGATTTACCCCTTCCATCCAAGCAGGAAGAGAGGCGCCGAGTGGGTAGAGGGTCCAGGTGTCAGAAGGGAAACGCGAAAGGTAGGGGGTTGCAATGAGCTCGTTGAATTTTTTCCTTCCTAGTACACGAACAAGGATCGGAAAGTCTTGCTGAAGCAGGCGATGCAAACGACGCCAGTACTGTTCTTGGTAGATTTTCACCGAGCGTGAAGCGGAACGGATGGTGGTTGGTTGGATCTCCTTCAGGAGTTCGGAGGAGGGCTCTTCGCTCGTTGGGTTCGAGATCGCTTTAGCAAAAAGCTCAAGTGTTTTTGCAAATTGAGCAGGAGCTTTCGGTTCTAGGCGGGGCATAGTTCTGGTGAGGGGTTCTTTTGTACGATCTCTTCTTGAAATTTCTTTGCTTTTAGGGCTTCGGACCACGTCTCTTCGAAGGAGATGAAATTGGCATCCCATTCAAGAAGGGTGGAGACCCCTCCGGTAAGGGGGTAGACTTGTGAGTAGAGTTGCCAGACAGCATCACAAACGTAGTTGTCATGGGTGTCGTGGAGGTGGTCCCCTTCGTCACGGTGCCCAGCAAGGTGGATCTGCAACACCCGATCGTAAGGGAGCGCACGGACATAGTCCATCGGGTCGAAGTCGTGGTTGCGGCTGGAGACGTAGATGTTATTCACATCGAGCATCATGTAGATGTCGGCTTTTTCTACGATCTGGCTGTAAAACTCCCACTCAGGCATTTCATCTTCTTTAAAGGAGGCGTAGGAGGAGAGGTTTTCTAGGGCAAATGGCAGCTCGAGGTAGTCTTGAACGATGCGTGCACGGTCTGCCACATAGTCGATCACCTCGCGTGTGTAGGGGAGGGGGAGGAGGTCATGGTAGTGTGCGCCGGCGAGCTTGCCCCAGGAAAGGTGGTCCGAGATCCAAGGCGTCTTGGTCTTTCTAGCGAGCTTTTTGAGTTTTTTTAGGTAGTCGAAGTCGAGGGGGTCAGGGCTTCCAATGGAGAGCGATACACCATGCTGGACGACGGGGTAGTGCTCGAGGATGCGATCGAGATGTTCGATAGGGCGTCCTCCATCGACCATGAAATTCTCACTGATGATCTCAAACCAATCGACAGAAGGGAGTGTGTCAAAGATGGCTTTGTAGTGGGCAGGACGGAGGCCGAGGCCGATCCCTAGGTTGGGGATTTCTTTGTTCTTTTTCATAAGAAATCAATCTAACCTAATTAGGTGATAAAAAAAAAGGAGTGTCTAGAGGACACTCCTTCATAGAGATATAAGATGAAGTGATTAGCTGCCGCAGCCGCCAGGACCACCGCAAGACATCTTCTCTTCGGCTTCCATATCATCTTCCATATCGTCATCATCATCGTCGTTATCATGTTTTTTATGATCTGATCCTGCAACTTGCTGTTGAGGATTGTAACGACGGGTTCTTCCTGGAGCTTGCTCAGATCCAGGTGCTGCTGGAGCTGCAGAAATAAAAAGGCTTGCAGTCATCCCTAGGAGAGCAGCTTTAGCTAGCTTGCTTGTTGCAAAGTCACGTTTTTTCATAAAAATAAACTCCGTAAAATATTGACTTGTTTCTTATGTTTAGTGAAGTCATGTGCACTATAGCTATCAAGAGATTTTTTGTAAAAATTTTGCGATCTTGTCACAGAAATAAGGTAATGCTTATACTGTATGGCTGATGACAATAAAAGGATTATCACCCCAAAATTATTACCTCTACCCTCTTGAGTGGGAAGATACTTTTCAAAATCAGCATACTCCGCCTCCCGGAGGGTTGAGCTTTGTGGCATCGCGTCTCCATGCTGTCCCTCTTTTAATCACTGCAGGGAAGCGCTGTGTCTTTGTTTCAATGGAGGTGTTTCGGGAAGGCCTTTCAGCTTTAAAGGACACGCTCTCCTTTTTCGCTTCAGTGATCCTTCTGAGAGATCTCCAGCTACCTGCTCAGGCTGTGACTCGTTCTGTCTCTACAACGGCACTGAAGGTCTTTACCATTGTGAAGTGGATTTTTGCTGCGATGTTACTGAACCTTGTCCAACTTTTCTCTCCTCAGATGGCCTTGTCGGGGTACAAGTATCTCGGGCTCTTTGAGTCAGAAGTGTCTAAAAAAAAGAAACTCCTTGCGGGTTTGGACCAAGAGATCGAGAGTGTCGATATTGATCTTCCAGAGAATGCAAGGGAAAGGCTGGAACAGGCTCAGGCTGAACTTCAAAAACACTCTGCCTCTTTTCATGCATTAGAGACTTTCGGAATTCACGAAATCGGGTACTATGACAGACTAAAGACCCTTTCCCAAACGAAACTAGCTTGGATAGTTCATGAGGAATTGTGAAAATGGGACAAAATACTCGGCAAATTCGACAAAACTCTCTCGAAGGGAAGGGGCTTGAACCCTTTCCGAGAAGGAGTTCTGTTGAAGGGGACGAGGGAGTATTTTACGACAGTTTTACGAGTACTCATGAACTACCCAGGCTAGCCCAACTCGAACCCACAACTCCATCAAAGTGATGAAAAAAACTCTATTTCTTCTTCTAGCCCTGACCTCTCTTACTGCTTCTGAACAGAAGCAGGCGTTAAAGATTCGGCAGCCTAATTGGACTCCGATCACGAAAGAAACCTATCCGAACGGCGATGCAAAAACGCTTCTTTACTACAGCTCCGACTCTGAGTCCTTCGAGGACCTCCCTGTCAAGATGGTCCAGCTTTCTCCAAAGGGAGTCGTGGAAATGGAGGCAGACGTCGACCTTGTTGAGGGGAAGTTGGTCCAAGATGGGGCGACGATTTGGTATGATGAAGAGGGTAAACCAGAAAAACTGGTCTTTTTTTATGCGGGCCTTCCGGACGGAACTGCAAAAAGCTTTTATCCTAGTGGTGAGGTGAGAGAAACGCTCGACTGGAGTCAGGGGGTGGTGGATGGCCACTACCGCTTTTTTGACCCTCAAGGGAAACTCCTTACAGAAAAGAGCTATCAAAAGGGTCAACTAGAGGGGCTCTCTCTCTCCTACCACTCGAATGGAACGCTGGCTACAAAGATCTATTTCAGTGAAGGACTTCCCACAGGAGTGGCAAACGCCTACTATCCGACAGGAACAGAGCGTTGGACAAAATACTTTAAAAAGGGACTCCTTCATCGTGAGGGAGGTTACCCTGCGAGTCTAGAGTTCACGTCGGATTACAATCCAATGGAGAAAAAATATGCTCTCGTCGGAGCGCTACACGGAACTGCGACGAAGTTTCATCCGAGTGGAAAAGCAGAAAGTGTGACTCCTTACGTTTTTGGAAAAAAGCAGGGTCTCTACAAGCGCTATGGAGAGAAGAATCAGCTTTTAGGAAAAGGACGTTACGAAGCGGGAAGAAAAGTGGGAACGCACTCTGAGGAGTATTCGTCTGGAACCCTCGCTTCTCTGGAAGAGTATGATGAAGAGGGAACGCTTCTCAGACCAGCAGAAGAGTTTTACCCCTCAGGCCAGCTAAAGCGCCAGTACAGCGTCCGACGGGGAGTTCTGCACGGGCCCTACTATGAGTACCATGAAAATGGAAAGGCAAAAGTCCGTGGGCTGTACGTCGATGGAGAAAAGGATGGAGTGTTTGAAGAGTTTGATCCGAGTGGAAAACTTCAGTTGAAGTGCACCATGGTTCGAGGGCTTGAAGAAGGATCCTTTGAAGAGTATGCCCATGGCGAGTTGGTCCAAAAACTCCAGTTCAAACAAGGCAAGTACCACGGACGGCAGCAAAACTACTCTAAAGGGCAATTGGTGAGTGAAGCGCATTATCATATGGGCTTACCCTCAGGGAAAATGCGCCATTGGAATGAAAGAGGGGTGCTTCTCTACGAAGGAGATTTCCGCGAAGGAAAAAGAGAGGGTGTCCACCGTGCCTTTGATGGTGGGGGAGTGCTTTTACAAGAGACCGGTTTTTACCGCGGAGAGAAGCATGGACTCGATCAAGAGTTCTACTCAGGCGGCGCTGTAAAGAAAAAAGGGCGCTTTGAGCTAGGTAAAGAGGTGGGAGATCACAGGACCTACCACCCAAATGAAGAGCTCGCGACACGCTCACACTACCATCAGGGTCTTTTAACAGGTGAAGCGGCGGAATACAGCGAGTCTGGTCAGATTCTGAAAAAGGGATCCTTTGAACAGGGAAAGCCAGTCGGCGCCCATTTCGAATACAATGATGAAGGGATCCTTGTCAAAGAGCTCCACTTTAAAGACGGGGCTCTTCATGGGTTGCAGAAGAGCTTTTTTCAAAACGGTGCTCTACAGTCAGAAATCGAGTATTCTCACGGACTTTTTCATGGAAAAAAGGCGTTTTGGGCTGTCGACAGAAAAACACTCCTCTTTGAAGCTCACTATAAAAAAGGACGTCTGAGTGGCCCCTTCTTTGAGCGTGTGACGACGGGAGAGGAGATCTACAGCAACTACAAGGATAATCTCTTGGATGGCTACTACTTCCTCTTTCACCCCAAAGAGTTTCAAGGAAAGAAAATCAAGTCACTTGAAGCTTATTATGTGGATGGAAAACTTGAGGGAGATCTCTTCGAATTTAATACTGAAGGAAAGATTCTTTCTAAAGTGAACTATCAGAATGGGAAACGCGAAGGAAAAGCGGTCGTCTACAGTGGAGAAGGAAAAGTCATCGGCATTGCTCACTTCTCTTTGGGGCTGCAGGTGGGTGAAGCCACTGAGTATTACCCGAGTGGGACGGTGTCGAAAGTCTCTCATTTTGACCGCGACCTGAAAGAGGGTGGGGAGATTTCCTTCTTCTCGAATGGCAAAGTACGCTCAGAAAACAGCTACGTGGCTGGCCTCCTAGAGGGTCCTGCTTATGAATGGGACGAACAGGGAAACCTCCTCTTCGAAGGAACGTTTAAAAAAGGTCTGAAGGAGGGGCGCTTCCGTAAGTTTGCTCCTGATGGTTCCATTCTGGTCGAACAGCACTACCGCGAAGATCAGCTTCAATCACATTAATCGGAGATTTTATGTCGTCAACTGTTTCTCGACTTCCTAGCTGGGTTTCAACACCTGTCCTTTTTGAAAGTCGAATTAGCGAAGTGTCTTGCCATGAGCTTCAGGAAGTCGTGAATGCATTGGGACGGGAGTGGATTCAAGCGCATGTGGCAGAGTCAGAGGGACTACTAAATAGAGTGACTGTGTTGCTAGCAGCAAGAGGCATTCCTTTTGTAGTGAAGTTTCAGCTTGAGTGTGCAGTTTTAGCAAAAAGTGATCTCTTTTCATCAGCTGGCGTACTAATACCAAGCGAATTTGGTGCTGCCTTTTTTTGTGATGATACCCTTGAAGAGTTAGGTGAAAGTTTAAGTGGCAATGTTGAGGAGCGTCTGGGGAGAGCAATTGAGGCACAGCTCATTCAACGACTCACTAATGAAAATCAGTTTATCTATTTGGCATTTGCATTTGAATATGGTTTGAAAAATCTTATAGAAACGATTAAACAAACAATGATGGAACAAATAAAGAACCCTATCTTTTTTGAAGATGCTCTTAGGTTTAGAGGTGCCAATGAAGATTTTCTTCGGAAAGGAAGGCGGGCTGTATTTGAATTATTCATGAAGTGGGGATTAAACTTCTTCCTAGATGGATAGAAAGTCTTAAAGGAGTTTATGAATACAGAGGGAGAAGGGGGCAATGGGTACTCAATCATCTTACCCCAAACCCTCCAGAGGAGAAAAGGCGTGCTATCAGATTTATTCAGCTTTTGGATTTAAATCTCCCCTTCCTGAAAACTCTTTATGTTGAGGAACTACAAAAGCTATCGAAATCTAATCAACGATGGTTTTTGGGGCGCATTTCAGAAGATTTGTCTAAGGTAGATGGATCTGGAACAAAAGTCAGAAAGTTAAAAGTAGATTTTGATGAGCGATTTAATGGAGTTCGAGATGTACTATACAACGGCTGTCCAAATCTTTCAGATGTAACTGGTTTGGTAGGTCAGTCAGAGCTTTATCATGTAGAGTTGAGAGATTGCCCCAGGTTGAGGGATGTCAGTCCGATTTTTTTTGGGACTGAAACGAGTTTCTCACAATTGAGATATTTAGATTTAACAGGCTGTGCTGAATTGCGTGAAGCTTGCCTTGAAGATATTGCTTACCACGCTGTAACGCATCAAGAATTTGAGGTTAAGCTTCCTAATCACCTAAAACCTGCATGGGAGGGCTATCTGGAGAGAGCGGAACGAAATGCTGCACAAGATCTTGGAATTATTGAGTGCAGTAATAGTGAGATTGAGTGAGGTGCCTGTTTGAGAGTGATCATGAACTCAGTCTTAAACCTTAACTGTAAGAAGCTTTAGTATGAACATTCAAGCTGATCCCATTGACTCTCCTCCAAACTGTTTGCACTTTCGGGATGGAGATCTAAGTGAAGAATTTCTAGATAAAATGGATTCGG
>Ga0180431_10009515_pt1 | contig 10963 bp, 9 predicted proteins | sample SS_ome_11_FD_132459 | JGI IMG/M metagenome (GOLD analysis project Ga0180431, IMG submission 132459) | Hypersaline lake sediment archaeal communities from the Salton Sea, California, USA - SS_1_MS_1 metaG | ecosystem: Environmental > Aquatic > Non-marine Saline and Alkaline > Hypersaline >...
CGGTCTCCAGCTACATGACATTATAGTCCGGTTCGATGACACCGAGATAATCTCGTCCGCCCAACTGCTCAAAGATTTATGGGGCCACGAAGTCGGCGATACACTGAAGGTTGTTTTCTGGAGAAATCAAACCGAGATGGAAACCACGGTTACCTTGGCGGAAACACCCGACGGAGCCATGTAGAATGAACGGAAAGAGAATATGTACCGCGAGAGCGCTAAGGATATATGCTGCGTCTTAAAGCAATTTCCAGCTGACTGATACCGGCTACCGTCAACAGTCTCGATGATAGGTAACGGAAACAGGCTACTCCTGCCGGGCAAAGGCAAATGTTGCCGCCAGGATAAGGATGATACCCAGTGCAGCGATGACGATGACATCCTCAAGAACGGTCATGGTGTGCCCGAATACCGTTACCCCCACCACCTGATTTCCGCCCATGGCGGCACCGGACATGGCAGCAAAGTCACCACCCAGAAAGACCTGCCGGATGGCATCAACACCGTAGGTAAGCGGATTGACCTTGGAAATCACCTGTAGCCATACCGGCACATTGTTGACCGGGAAGAAGACGCCGGACAGGAAAATCAGGGGAAATACGATGAGCTGTACCACGATGTGAAATCCCTGCTGGGAGCGCATGCGCGAGGCGACCAGAATGCCCAGGCCGGATAGTGACAATGATATGATTATCAATAACGGTATCACCTTGATTACCAGCAACGGCGTCAGGGTAATACCGACGATTGGCGCCAGAACCAGCATTATCAAACCCTGAATCGTGGCTACCGTAGCGCTGCCCGCCGCCTTGCCCAGAACGATACCGGTCCGGCTCAATGGCGCTACCAGTACCTCTTTTAAGAAGCCAAACTCGCGGTCCCACACCACCGATAGCCCGGAGAATACCGAGGTCATCAATACCGTCATGGCGACAATGCCCGGATAGATGAATTTTATGAAATCAACACCGGGGACGAGTGACCCGATGATTCGATTGAATCCAGCTCCAAAGATAACCAAGAAAAGCAGGGGCATACCAAACGACGACAGCATCCGGGCGCGCTCCTGGATAAAACGGAGCAGTTCGCGGTAGGCAATAACCCAGGTCCCCCGAAATACGGCTTCCATTGGCTACCTTCTTGGCCTCATCATGGTTCTCATCTGTTCCGCCGAATCTGCCTCCTGTTCGCGGATGGCATGACCGGTGACCCGCAGGAACACGTCATCCAAAGTCGGCCGGTGCACCCCGATAGAGAGCAGGCGGTTCTTGAATCCGCGGACAAAGCTCGGGAGGAACTTCTCGCCCTGGGGAACGCAAAAGCTGACAAAGCCATTACTGACCTCCGGCGACAGTTTATATCGTTCTCTCAACTCGATAATTGCCGCCTGGTTATCTTCAGCCGTCAGGGTCACCAGGTCACCACCCAGTGAGTCCTTGTGGTTATCCGGTGTATCCAGAGCGATTATCTGACCATGGTCAATAATGGCGATGCGGTCACAATTCTCGGCTTCGTCCATATAGTGCGTGGTCAGGAATATGGTCAGTTTCTCCTGCTGTCGCAAAGTTTTGATGTACTCCCAGATATGGCGGCGCGTCTGGGGGTCAAGCCCCAGAGTCGGTTCATCCAGGAACAGTACCCGCGGGCGATGCAACAGCCCCCGGGCAAGTTCCAGCCGCCGTTTCATGCCGCCGGAGTACGTCCGGACCTTGTTCTTGCGGCGGTCGGACAGCCCGACAAGCTCCAGAAGTCCGCTAATGCGACCTTCTCTCACCGGGCGCGGCACATTGTAGGCATAGGCATGGAAACGCAGATTCTGCTCACCGGTAAGATACTCGTCAAGGGTAGGGTCCTGAAAGACAAGCCCGATGGAGCTCCGTACCTGGTCGCGCTCTTTGAGTATGTCATAACCGTTCACCAGTGCGGTGCCGCCGGTGGCCCGGAGCAGGGTACACAGCATGTTGATGGTAGTCGTCTTACCGGCTCCGTTAGGACCAAGGAAGCCGAATATCTCCCCTTCAACCACACTGAAAGAGACCCGGTTAACGGCAATTAACTGCCCGAACTTCCTTGACAGGTTGTTAACTTCTATTATGTTCATATCTAAACGCTCTAATTTAATTATATCATCAAACCTGCCCTGAGCCGAAATTGATAGTCCTGCCCGTCTCAGCCGTAGCCAGCGCAATGTCAGTTGCCGGAAGAAGACAGGTCTGCTTACTTAAGATAAATCGGTAATAAATAATACTGATTCCGCCTTATATCAGCGGTCTTGTGCTTCATTTCCGGAGGGGCAGATGGGGCGGGCCGCCAGGCATAAGCTGCATTTCCGTCGCCAGCACCGCGGCCTGTAGCCGGTTTTTTACGCCCAGTTTCTTAAAAATGTTATTCAAGTGCACTTTTACGGTAAACTGGGTAATAAACATGATACCGGATATTTCACGGGTGGTAAGACCCCGGACCACCAGCGCCAGCACTTCCTGCTCGCGACGGGTTAAATTGACCTGCTGTGCTCGCTCCCTGCCTTCACTCGACAGATAATACTCCTCCAGCACCGTCCCACCCAGTGTTGGTGGCAGTACCGTTTCCCCTTCACATACCCGAACGATACTGTCAATAAGGCTGAGCGAACTGACATCGGCATTTACAATACCGCTGACTCCCGCCCGGAGAGAAACCAGCGGAGGAATGCGTTTATCCGGTGGCGGTGGCGGCGGCGGGATAAGAAACAGAATGCGAGTTTCGGGGACTATGTCCTTAATTTTACGAGCCACTGCAACGGGATCAATGCCGGGTATCTCGGTATTAAGTAAAATGACGTCTGGCTTAAAGTCAGTCACCTTCTGGATAATGTCCCTGTAACCGGAACATAACCCTACCAGCTGTAAATTCTCAGCTTCATCAAGTATTTTTATTAACCCTTCCCGAAATATATCCCGGTTGTCGGCTACGAGTAATCTCTTCTTATTCATAATTCTCCGCTCCACTACCGGCAATTACTCATATCTTATACAACCAGTTGCACCCGCGGCTTCATATCATTCCCGTAAATACTTTAAAATAATACTTTTGTCATAGATATATTATACACCTGTATAATGTTGAAAAGTAGCCCGCCTGTTGTATCGTATTGTCAACAGAGCCATATCTAATGAGGTTACTGAATACGGAGATATATCTATTTCACTTTAGATTATCCTCCAAACATGTCAGTGCTGGTGCCGGTGCAGGAGCTGGTACTGATTCAGGGGCTGCTCTTTGTAGAGCAGCCCCAATTTATTTTGTTCCATAGAGAGCCACTAGCAGGAGGTATATATGCCAGATTGAAATGACGCCGAATAGCGGAATAACTCAATAAAACGGAAGGAGGAGAAATGAAAAAGGTATTTTTAGTGGTTGTGGCATTAATGCTGGTCAGTGGTCTGATTCTAAGTGGCTGTGCCCAACCGGCACCAACACCTTCTCCCACTCCGGCTCCACCAGCACCAGGCCCGGCACCCACACCGGCTCCAGCCCCAGCTCCCACTCCAGCCCCGGCCCCAGTTCCATCTCCCGCGCCTGCCGAAGAAACCCCGCAATATGGTGGCACCTTTATACAGCTCGCCCTCTTTACGCCGAATATGTTTGGTTGGCCACCGAAGATACGCGGTGGTCTTCGAGAATCGGCCGCCTTATCCCTTGAGGGATTGCTCGGGATAGATTTTTATTATCCTGGCATGTATGTCCCGGTTCTTGCCGAGAGCTGGGAACTGGCTCCGGAAAAGTCTGCCTATACCTTCCACCTGAGACAGGGCGTGAAATTCCATGACGGCACCGATTTCAATGCTGATGCGGTAAAATGGAATCTCGGGCAGTACGTTGGTGCGCCGTCCCCCCTCTTTTCGGCGGTTTCCTCGATAGAAGTAATCGATGACTACACCATCAAGTTCAATTTAAAGGAATGGGACCGGACCATCCTGGACGATTTCGCCAACCCGATGGCTTTTATCTACTCGCCTACGGCGTTTGAGAAAAATGGCGAGAAATGGGCTCTTTACAACCCCATCGGCACCGGTCCCTTTATTTTGAACGATTTCGTACCTAATGTATCTGTAGAATGGATAAGAAATGAAGATTACTGGGGCGGCCAACCTTATCTCGATGGCTTCAGGATGATTACAGCCGCTGACCCGATGACCGCCACTGCCATGTTTCTTAACCATGAGGCAGACTTCATGCAACGAGTCGATTTTGAGACCAGGGACCAGTTATTAAAACAGCGCAGCGACTGGGTCTTCCTGGTTAACGACGGCATCGGCAACATGGCGGTCTGGAATAGCCAGGACCCCGATAGCATCTTTGCCGATATCCGCGTGCGGCAGGCACTGGAATACGCCATCGACAAAAAGAAGATAACGAGTACGCTGTTTGAAGGTCAAGTCGAACCCATATACGAAATACTCAAGGGCGTGCGAGTCTTGGGCATCGACCCCGGCACTACACCGCGACTGTATGACCCGGAGAAGGCAAAACAGCTGCTGACGGAAGCTGGCTACCCCGATGGTTTCAAGGTCAAATTTATAGTAGGCAACATCCCTCGTATGGACCAGTGGCTTGCCGCCCAGTCTATGCTGGCGGATGTGGGCATCACGCTCGATATAGATACCGTAGATATGGCTACCTGGACTCAACATACCATGTCAGCTTCACCACCTAACCAGTTGGTGTGGGAGCATGACCGCTCCAGAGAAACCAGCATGGCTCCTAATGTTAAGCAGCACTGGTTAACTAATTCAATTCACTACCAGGGGCTGAAAAGACCGGAAGGTATTGATGACCTGATTGACACCTATCTCCATACCGAGGATGATAACCAAGCTAACCAGTTACTCGGCCAGATAGAGAAGCTGCTCTACGACGATGCGATTGCCCTGGTTTTATGGCCTGATGCCGATATCAACGTACTGCATCCGGATTCCAAGGTTCATGACCCTGAGCACTTCATGCCCTTTAGCAACCGGTACCGGGACTGGTCAAAAATATGGAAAGGTGGATAATATAAAGCCAAGTTTGTATAAAATAGGGCAGCTACCAGACAACAGAATCAGGAATGGTATCAGACAAATCAGGTTGTGGTGTTGCCGGCTGTCACCGGCAGCACCACAATAAAGAGCGTATGTAGCGGACAACATAGCTGGGTGGCTATGGTTTACTCTACGCAGTTTTCTAACTCGCCAATAGTTTATTGCTGACACACCGAGCCTGAGCCTGACAGGTTTTCAGCAAGACACAACCGGCGTACAGCTTTACTTGAGATGGAAAACTCAGGAAGGAAATACGAAAATGTCTACAGAAACGTTAATCGAAACCGATGTACTGGTTATCGGCGGCGGCATGGCTGGCTGCTTTGCCGCGATAAAGGCGAAAGGGCAGGGGGTAAACGTAACCCTGGTTGATAAAGGGTATTGTGGTAAATCGGGGCAGTCGCCTTTTGCCGGCTGCTTCGCCGTTTTCAACCCGGAATGGGGTGACGCTCTCGACGGCTGGCTGAACCAGGTTACCACCGTCGGTGAATACATTAACAACCGGGAATGGACGGAGATTGTCTTTAAAGAGTCGTACGCCCGGTATCAGGACCTCGCTTTATGGGGCGTAGATTTTCGCCAGAACGAGAACGGTGAGGTTTTTCGAATGGCGGGCGGTCTGGGACCCTGCGCCGTGGTTGACATGGGACCGATACACCATGCCGAAGTTTTGAGAAAACATGCCGTAAAGAGCGGCGTCAGGATCATGGACAGAATCATGGTCACCGACCTTGTGAAGCAGGACGGCAGAATTGTGGGCGTCATCGGCATCACCATGGAAAGCTATGACCGGTATATCTTCAAAGCGAAGGCAGTTATCCTTGGCACGGGGGCAGGCGGCTTCAAGCCCTGGGGGTGGCCCATCTCGGCGTTAACCTCCGATGGCGACGCTATGGCTTACCGGGCCGGTGCCATGATAACCGGCAAGGAATTCGCCGATACCCATGGTACCCGGGCCGAGCATCCGGCATATCCGATGTACCCCGGCAAACCGGGGCATCCATCCCCCATGAAGGACGGCAAGCCGCCAAAACGCGTAATAACCAACGCCGAAGGCAACGAGGTGAAGGACCGCGGTACATTATTCCTGGAGATGGAATTTGAAGCCCATGCCGGCCGGGCGCCGTTGTACGCCGTCACCCCTGACGGGAAGAAATCCGCCATGATAGGCGGTGCATCGTCCGGTATGTCCGTGCACAAGGCGGAAGGCATCTGGCCGGCTGATACCAGCGGTGCCACCGGACTGTCCGGACTTTACGCTGCCGGTGACGCTCTGGGAACCATGCAGATGGGTGCCGTGTATGGTGCCGGCGGGTCGGCTCTGGCCGGTTCCGCCGTTACCGGGACCCGGGCCGGACTTGCCGCCGCCGAACTTGCCCGAAATTCCGCCAAGCCAGAGGTAGACCGGAAAGAACTGGATAGGCTTGAAAAGACGGCACTGGCGCCCACCGAGCGGAAGGGCGGCTTCAGCCCGGGGTGGGTCACCCAGTTACTCCAGAACACTGTGATTCCATACTTCATACTGTATGTAAAAAAGGAGGACCGATTAAAAGCCGCTTTGACCACAGTCGAGTTCTTGAGAGACCACATCGTTCCCAAATTGTATGCCCGGGACCCTCACGGGCTGCGACTGGCTCTCGAAACCAAGAACATGATTCTAAATGCTGAGATGAGGCTACGGGCTTCATTATTCCGGACTGAAAGCCGGGGCTGCCATTACCGCGAGGACTATCCTCGACGCGATGACCCGGACTGGCTGGCGTGGGTACTGCTGAAAGAAGAAGACGGCCAGATGAAGCCATTCAAGAAACCAGTCCCCAGGGAGTGGTGGCCTGACCTGTCCCTGCCCTATGCAGAGAGATATCCCTACCGTTTTCCGGGAGAATAGCTATCATCACCTGTCTAGCCGGTTTGCTGAAAACCGTATAAAAATGACCGTAATAATATTGGGCTTTATCACTTTATAATCTTAATATCATCTTAACATTTATGTGATTAGAATGGTTCACCCAGGGCAAAATGCCGTCACCGATTAAGATAGCCGGTACTTAACCGATTAAGGAGGGATAACCATGGGTACAGCGCAGCCAGAAGGTGTATTTGCCTGTAGCCGCCGCGATTTCTTGAAAGTCGCCGGGCTATGCGCAGCTGGAGTAGGCATGACCAACCTGTTCTGGGGATGCTCGGCGCCAGCCGCAGAGCCACCTCCGACCACCAATGCGGGCAGGACGCCATTAACCCAGGTTGGGGAAAATCAATTCGAGACTGATGTGCTGGTTATCGGTGGCGGTCTCGCCGCCGTCTTTGCCGCTGTAAAAGCCAGGGAGAAGGGGGTTAGCGTCCTTATGGTGGACAAGGGATCTGTCGGCCTGTCCGGCGCCTCCCCCTGGGCGGGTGGCTACTGCGTCTTTGATGAAACCGAAGGCCATAACCGTGCGGAGTGGATTAAAAACGTCAGCGCCACCGGGGAATATGTCAATAACCGTACCTGGCTGGAAATCTTCATGGAACATTCCATGGCGCGGTATCAGGACCTGGTCGCCTGGGGCGCGGCTGATATTGCCGAATTCGGCCCCGTGCTGAAGAAGAAAGCCATTGAGAGCGGTGTTGATATCATCGAGAGAACGATGATAACCGACCTGCTTATGCAGAACGGACGTGTGGTCGGGGCGATGGGTTTCCCCATGGAGTCAGATACGGCGATTATTATTACCGCCAAAGCCACTATTTTGTGCACCGGCGCCGGCACATTCAAATCATACGGCTTTCCCATTTCCTGCCTTACCTTTGACGGCGACGCCATGGCTTACCGTGTCGGTGCCGAAATCACCGGAAAAGAGTTTGTTGATACCCATTTCACCAGTGCGGAACACCCGGCTGCCTGCTGGCTGCAATGGGGGCGCATGCGCCACGGTCTACATAAAGGCGGTGCGCCTAGATGGGGCGGACACGGACTGGACCTCGGCATGGAACTGCAAGCCTATGAAGGCCAAATCCCTACCCAGCTTGGCCCGCCACCCGGAGCACAACCCGGGGGAGGGCCACCGCCGGGAGGACCACCGCCGGGAGGACCACCGCCTGGAGCTCCACCTCCCGGGGGACCACCACCCGGAGGCCCCCCTGGTGCCGGCTTGGGGCCGGTTGTTGGTGGCGCTTCCTGCGGAATGGGCGTTCATAAAGCCGAAGGCATCTGGCCCATTGATACCACCGGCGCCTCCTGCGTCCCCGGACTTTACGCCGCCGGTGATGCGCTCGGTACGATGCAAAGCGGCGCCAGGTACGCCGGAATCGGCACTTCATCATCAGGCTCATCAGTCCAGGGCGCCATTGTCGGGGGGTATGCCGCCGATTTCGCCAAACACGCCGATAAACCCGGTATCTCCACCGCCGAGATAGACCGAATAAAGACGGCTATCTTTGCGCCAAGAGCCCGGGGAAAGGGCTACTCTCCAGGCTGGATAACCCATACCATGCAAAATACGATGTTCCCCTATTATGTTATTTATGTCAAAGAAAAGAGAAGGTTGGATGGCGCCCTGGCTCACATCGAGTTCCTGCGCGACCATATAGTGCCTAAAATGATAGCCAATGACCCCCATGACCTGCGGCGGGCACATGAAGTGACCAACATGCTGCTCAATGCGGAAATGAAACTGAAAGCCTCACTCTTCCGGACGGAAAGCCGGGGCTGCCATTTCCGGGAAGACTACCCGGCACGGAATGATGACGAGTGGCTGGCATGGATAAAAATCAAGCAGGATGGCCAGGGCAAAATGGTGCTCACCAAACAGGAAATTCCTGAAGAGTGGAAACCTGACTCCCGACTCTCCTATGAGGAACGGTACCCGTTCTTCAGGTTCCCGGGTGAGCTTGAGTTCCGGCAAAAAATGGGATGGCGAGCCTGAACTGCCAAATTGGACCGAACGGGCAAGGAGGATAAAACATGGTCATCGAGAGAATTGACGGATGCACCGGCTGCGGGGAATGCGTGATGGCCTGTCCCATGGACGTCATCAGGATGGATAAAAAAACGAACAAAGCCGTCATTAAATACCCCGAGGACTGCCAGATATGCCATCAATGCGAGCTTTACTGCCCGGTTGATGCCATATACATCACGTCGGAAAAGTATTCCCCCTTGACGGTAGCCTGGGGTTAAATTTGAACCACACTCACTTTAGCTAAAGGAAGAAGAGTTTTATGGTTGACAGGAGCGGTATTACCAGCAAACCCGCAGCAGGAGCCATCTTGCCAGCAGCAGTCCTGATTGTAGTTTATATAGTGGTGCTGCTGATACCCCTATTGCTGGGATTATACCAGGAACTGCCACGACGGGATACGGCTCAGGAAATTTCCGGCTCTTTGTTACTTATTGGCTTCATGGCACTCTATCTCCAGTTTATCCTTTCCGGCAGGTTCAAGTGGATTTCCGTCAGATTCGGCATTGACCTAATCATCCGCATTCACCAGATAATGGCTCGGGTACTGGCTGTCCTGCTGCTGGTGCATCCCTTTCTCGTCGTCGCTCCCTGGGAGGGTGTATCCAACGCAGTCAAACGCGGTGTTGTATTGTTTATGTCACCTTCTATCAATACCGGTATCGTCGCCTGGTTCCTGCTGCTGGTACTGGTACTGCTGGCTATCTTCCATGACCGGCTTCACATCCGCTACGAGGCATGGCGGCTCAGCCACGGAATAGGCACTATGGTCATGGCGGCGCTTGCCACCCAGCACGCAGTCACTCTGGGTCGCCACAGCGATACCATGTTCATTACCCTGTGGTCGATACTCCTGGCACTCTCTATCCTCACCCTGCTTCATATTTATATCCTCAAACCGCTCAGCAAACGCGCCCATCCCTATCACGTCGCCAGTAATAATCGGGTCGGCGAAGGTTTATGGCATATCACCATCGCCCCGGATAGTCCGGAGCAGATGGACTTTGCTCCCGGGCAATTCTTCTGGCTTAACCTGGGGCACTCACCGTTCAGTATTAACGAGCACCCGTTCTCCATAGCCTCCAGCCGGGCAGCGCTTCCGGAGATTTCTTTTCTCATCAAGGAAAGCGGCGATTTCACTTCGCGGACAGGTGAGATACCGCCGGGAACCAAGGCTTACCTCGACGGGCCGCATGGCAACAGTACCCTCGACGGTCGCTCCGGTGCCAGTATCGCCTTTATTACCGGAGGTGTCGGTATTGCGCCCGCCCTGAGCATCTTGCGGCAGCTCCATGCCGATGCCGAGCAGCGACCGATACGGCTGGTGCATGGTGTTGAACGTGAGGGGGAGCTGGTCTTTGTCGACGAACTCAACGAGATGCAAAAAAGCCTTGACTTTGGCGCCTATCTGGTAGTGAATGAGCCATTACCGGACTGGTCGGGGCTCCACGGCATTCTGAATGAACAGATGCTCAATCAATGCCTGCGCACAAACGGGTGTGATGACTGGCTCTATTTCGTCTGGGGCCCGGAGGTGATGATGAAAAGCGTTACCCGGACGTTGCGGGGCTGGGGAGTGCCGCGACATCAGATCGTTACCGAGCACTTTACCCTCTAGATGCCTCCCTTTTCCAGATAACCTCAAGCCCAGTGCCACCCATGGAATTCCATTTCAACCCGCACTATGTTACCATATTCTCTTTGGTCATGGCTTCAAGATTTATCCAGACTATTGATAATTGTTTAACGGCAGGTTACAATTCTTGCCAGCTAACCCGAAAACAAAATCGCAACCGTCGGAGTCACTGCCATGACCAAAGCTATCGTGGTCTATGAATCAAAGTATGGCAACACCGGTCGGGTCGACGAAGCTCTTGTCGAAGGGATGAACCAGGTCCCCGGTATGGAATCGATACTCACCGAACTTAACGAGGTTGACCTGGCCCATATTGACGAGTTTGA
>Ga0180431_10009520_pt1 | contig 10959 bp, 10 predicted proteins | sample SS_ome_11_FD_132459 | JGI IMG/M metagenome (GOLD analysis project Ga0180431, IMG submission 132459) | Hypersaline lake sediment archaeal communities from the Salton Sea, California, USA - SS_1_MS_1 metaG | ecosystem: Environmental > Aquatic > Non-marine Saline and Alkaline > Hypersaline >...
AGTCCGCCGACGATGAGGATTGCCCCGATTGCCCGAAGGGGCCAGAGAGGTGAGCGAAAGGTCGTCCACCCAAGAGTCCAGGCATCCAGCAAGGCGAAGAGCGTCGCCCCGTACCAGCACACGCTGATAAGCCGAAATGACCCTTGATCCTGGGCTTGTCCTTCAGCTTGCTGTTGGCTCAGTAGGCCGAATCCTCGCTCCACTGAGGCCCACAGCAGGAATCCCACGAAGCCGACGTATTCTGAAACGCGCACCATGTCCATGGGTAACTCCTCCTCCTCAACAGGCCTTCGAACAGTGTGATCTTGGGCGCACTCGTTGGCACTTGACACCCCGCTGGAGATTCTAGCACGTTGGCGGCGGCCGAGCAAGCCGCCTTTCCGCGGATACGGTTGCCGCGGCAGTCGAAGAAGCCGGGGCAGCACCCCTGTAGCGAAGCGATATCAGGCCGGCCAACGGGCCCTGCCATGAGCTGCAGCCAGCATGTCAACTCCTGAACCCACCGACCAACACGTCCCGAGTCCTGCCCGGCCCCAGCTCCGAGTAGTGGGTGCCGTACGTTCCGCGGTGTACGAGATCCTGCAAGGGCTTGCGAGCTTCGGGAGGGTACGGTAGCGCTTCGGTCAGCGGTTCCCCCGAACCGGTGAAGCGGGCCTCGTTGGAGCGCTCCTCATCAGCGACACCGACCGCCACGAAGAGGCGTATCCGCTTGATCAAGGGGATACCCAGCAGCGCCTTGGTCTTCCTGCGATCGAAACCCCCGATCATGCAACTGCCGTACCCGAGGCCATGCGCGGCCAGGGTGAGGTTCTCCGCCGCCAGGTAGCACTGGGCGCCGCCCAAGAAGAAGACCAGCAGCGAGGCCTCTCCGAAACGGCAGACGTTGGTTCCGCCTCCATAGACCTTCCACCCGAAATCGTAGATCTGCTTGATCGCCGTTGGATCGTCGATCACCAGGAACTCCCAAGGCTGGCGGTTCCCTCCGGAGGGGGCAAACCGGGCGCATTCGAGGAGCAGTCTCAACTCGTCCTCCGGGATGGTGTATGGCTTGAAATAGCGTATGCTCTTCCGGTTCAGAATACCTTGGATCAGATCCATCCGCTTGCTCCTGTCTCAGCGTTCTGCGGGACGGGCCACGAAAGCACCAACGCTGCGTGAGGGGCTGTTCGTGAACCGCCGAGGGTGGCCTATCTACAACAGTCGCTTGAGCCGATCGATGGTGAGGGGGGCCGAGCCCTCGTAGTGATTGTTTACGTTGACGTAGACGTCCGCCCCGTGGTCGAGAAGCTCGCCCACCATGGCCGCGATTCCGGCTAACTCCTCGTCCCTAGCATCCACGACCTGGTTCCAGCGCTTGCCCGTGCGTTTCTCGATCCCTTTCCTGTCCGGGCCGTGCAGGCGGATGACCACCAGTCTGTGGCGCAGGATGTAGGATTTCCAGCGCTCGTACAACCCGATGATGCTGGGCATGTAGTAGCCCTGCAGCAGGACGAGCCCCAGCGCGTTTCGCTCGAGGAACTCGAAGTACGATTCGTTCAGGTAGTTGGGGTTTCTGATCTCCATCGCGTATTGATACGCAGGTGGGATCGGTTTAAGGAACCCTTCGAAGAGCTCCTGGAAGCGCTTCTGGGACCCCATCTTCTGGCGATTCAGATACTCGAACTGGAACATGACCGGGCCCAGGACGTCTCTCAGGGGATCGAGCTGCGAGAGGAACTGCTCCAGCAGGGGAGGTGAGAGGAAGTAGGGGTTGGGCACCAATGGGTCGGTCTTCTTCTTCCTGTAGAAGTGGGTGAGGGTGATGCTGTTGGGGGCCTTGACGCTGAACACGAAGTCGTCGGGCACCGACTCGCGGTAGGCCAGCACGTCGCCGGGTCTGGGCAGCACGACGCTGGTCTCCCCGAACAGGGACCAGAACCACTGGTCGATCTCCACGCTGTTGTAGCGGGCCGCGTACTCGCGCAGGTAGTTGATGCCCTTCGGCGCCGAGTACACCAGCCCGGCCCAGGAAGGATACTTCCAGCTACAGGTGCCGATTCGCAGGTTTGCCATGGTCGCTGCAAGCCTCCGTGTTTGGGGCGTAGGCTACACCTTGTGCGCAGACACCTTGGACCTGGTTCTCCACCAGCAGATCAGGCACAGCACTCCGGGGACGACTGGGGCCGAAAGCAGGGGCATAGCTCGGAGCGGAAAGGGCTTTCCTCTGATGATCCAGTACAGCCCCATGTGCACCAGGAACAGGCCCACGTTGAGCGCGCCACCGAGTGCCTCCCGACGCCAGGCGATCGCCAGGCCGAGCACACTCAAGACCATGACCACTGGTAGGAGATTCTCAATGGGAGGGTAGTCTACGGTGTGCGGTTCGGGCCCAACGATGTGCGCCACGGCCATGAACAGAGCGAACGCGATGACTAAAACGCTCCAGATCCGTGCGACTCGACGGAGCCACTTCGTCGCTACATCAGCTCGGCCAGCAGAATCGGTCATGACTGCTCTCCTGCGGAAGGTGGTTTGGGAATCGAGCGCCGGCGCCCACGCACAGGTGCATTGTAGCATGGTCGCGACCGGTGAGCAAGCGCAGATTGCAGGAGTTGGGGTACTACAGGATCAGGGTTGCACGGTGAGATGTCCGAGGTGCCCGGCATCTTGGAAGTGCTGCCGGGCACCCAGTTTGCTTCCACCCGGTGCGTCGCTCAGCATTCAGACCAGCCGGCGGGAGGGCGGGCGAGAGCCGGCGGCTCCGTGCCGCACGGGAACATTGGTGCTGACTCAGGGACGGAACCCGACGTCATCCAGCAGGATCACGCCGGCCTCGGTCCGGTCGAACAGGAGACGGACCTTCGCCAGGTTGGTGGCATCCAGGACAGGATTTTCCGTCACAAAGTCTGCCAGGGCGAATTCAAAGTGCTGGAATACGGCCTCCCAGGACGGAACCGGGGACATGAAGGCAGCCTTGCCCAATTGCCCCACAAGCTGAGGCTGTAGGAACGAGAAGTGGCTCAGCGGCAGCCGGGCGGTCTGTCCGGAATGGTCCAGGACCTCTAGAGTCAGCTCGATGACTTCATCCCTGGATGGTCGGTCCTGCTTTGTGTCCGGAGTGGGATCTTCGCTCGCGTCGGCGAGCGAAAAGACCAGAACGCTGTCTTTCGTAAGCGCCAGTCCTCGCTGCGGCAGATCGATGGTGTAGCTGGCCGGCCCCTCCGAGGCGGTTGCGTCCCAACCCAGGTACACGGCGTGGTCACCCGTATCACCCCACTTCACCTTTACCGGTTGCTCCCGCCAGACGGTCAGATTCTCGCCGGTCTGGGTGCCTCCGGGTAGGGTCGTTGAGACCAGGTCGATATCCTCCGCGTAGGTGCTTACCAGTTGAGTGTCCGAGTCCTCGTACTGGTTGAGGTAGATCGTGTCTGGCAGCCAACTCTCTCCCCGACGGGCATCGCGGAATAGAGGTCGGTAGCCGTCCTCGCCGCGGAGCGCCGCCTGCAGGAAGGCGCTGACGTACACTCGTGCGATCTGCTGCTGCTGCTCGGCCGGCATTAGCTGCTCCAGGTTGAACACCCGCATCAGTGGCTCAAAGAGATCCTTGCGCCCCCATCCGGTGTTGAACTGGCCGTGGTTGGCGCCGTAGATATACAGACCGGCCTTGAACCGATCGCCTTGCCCAGAGAACTGGATGCGTGCGTAGTGACCTGCTCCCTGGAAGCTGATGACGTCCATGTCGTGGGCGCCGTGCAGTACCAGGTAGTTGACATCTTCAAGGGCTACGGCTCGGCCTGTCGGTTCGTATTGGTGGTCCACAGGAGCGAAGGCAACCACGGCGCGTATGTCGAAGTCGTAGGCGAAGCGCAGCGCTGCGTCGTCGGGGTAGCAGGGCAGCCGGTTGAAGGCCGCCGCCACAGCTACGGCCTCCCCTCCTCGCGAATGGCCAATCAGGGCGATCTTGTCCATGGCCACGCGCTGGTAGAAGGGATTGCCCGGGCTGGCGTTCCAGTCGCGCCACAGCCGTAGGTGCTCCAACACCAGCCAGCCCCGCAGGTCATCTTCCTCCTTGAGCGAGCTCACGATAAGGTAATCAACCAGGGGAGAGAGGTTAAGGAAGTTCTCATCCACCGATACGGCGATGAAGCCCTGGCTGGCCAGCAACTCACCCAGATAGGTGAAACCGGTGTCCGAGAAGTCTTCCATGGGATGCTGGCCGTGGACGAGGAGGACCAGTGGAAAGGGACCGGCTCCCTCCGGATGCCAAACCCGTCCGTTGAGGGGCAGCTCATCAGGGCCGAAGCCCCAGTAGGCCGTGCGCAGGCCGGTCCAACCCTCCACCAGCGCCGAACCATCGGTGGCCGTAGTCAGCAGGTCCGCTTCCGAGCCATACTCGGGCCGGTGCTGGTCTTGCCCGCTGCCATAGAAGAGCGTTCGCACCGCATAGGGACCTGGCCGGGACGGATCCGGCAGGGCCAGCGGTTCGACCTGGACGCCCGCCAGTGTTGCAGCGTTGACAGGCGGAGTCGCCGGGGTACCGGCGTCGAGTAGCCACGCAGCGCCCGAGACCAGGCCGGTCGCACCGAGCATGAGGCCGGTGATGAGAATGCCACGCCGCACTCGGCTCGCCTGTCGCCATCCGCCGCGAGCCAGCCCGGCAGTTGAGGCCGTCAAGAGGGAGACCGCGGCGAGGATGCCCAGCCCGACCACCAGTACTCCCACCGCTACACTCGCAGCACTCAGCGCCAGCACGGCGATGGCGATCAGTGCGCAGGCCAGGACCCAGAAGTTGAGCGGTGGCAGATGCCGGGTGATGTGCCACAGCAGCGTGAGAATGCCGCCCGCCACGGCGAACAAGCCGAGGAACAGGAGCGCGCCGATGGTGAAGCGGAAGGGCCCGGCGGCGCCGAACATGCCGTAGGCTGTGACCAGCAGGATCAGGGCCAGAGCGAGCAGCGATCCCCAGGCCGCGGCTCTCCATGCACAAGGCCCCGGGCTGATCGCCTTCCCGGCCCTCCTCAACCAACTGCAGGCTCTCTGGAGCGAGCGGCCTATGGGACCCGGTTGCGGTTTCATTCTTGTCCTCCTTGCGGGCGATAGGGGCTGCGCTCATCGAGCGCAGCGCCCATTGTATTGTGTCATGCGCGTTCCGTGCTGTCTCCGCCGATCTGCTCCACGGCTCCGCCCGGAGTCAGCTGGATGCTCGGATGAGCTTCGGCCAGTCAGGACGGTTCGGCCCCCCGTAGCTTGGGGTTGCTTTGCCTGGATATCCGATTATGGCAACAACCTGGGCAGGTGCCTTTTGCCGCGGGGGAAACGCTCTCGGCCCATGGGGTCATGGTAGCACAGATGGTCCGTAGACGCATCACCCGATCAGACAGTCTTCAACCTGGACAGGTGGTTAGGCTCTTCTGTGGTGAGCTGTTCAAGGGGCAGTCCACCTTTGGGTCGGTGGCTCGGAGCGGATTGTGCCGTGGCGTGCGGTGTTCGACCCGCGCAAGATCAGGAGTTCGATGATGGCCGCGGCCCAAGGTCCTCTCCGGATGGTCGGATTCCTCCGGCGACTCTGGCATGCGCAGCAACCCGGAGCGTTTCCTGGATGGCGCGACCGCGGCACACCGTGGTGCATCGGAGGACCGCTCGGTGAGCGGAGCAGCTAACAGGAAGACCTTGGGGTCTCGGAAGACCCCAAAGGTCTATTACGGTGCCCTGAGAAGCGGCGATCACGTGTACTCCCGAACGGCCTCAGTTAGCTTGGCCAGGTAGGCGCGCCCCTCGACTGCTACGCCTGCGAGGTAGCTCCACAGGCGCCACAGATGAAGTCTCTCCCAGAACCCCGGATCAATGGGCATTTCGTCCTGATAGCCTTCGAAGGCCTCGTCGGGCACCGGCTGAAAGCAGGCCAGCGAGGCCAGGTCCATCTCTGGATGGCCATAATACACCGCCGGGTCTATTGCCACCGCGCCCTTCTCGGTGCTGATGAAGTTGTTCTGTTGCGCGTCGCCATGCAGGAGCGTGGGGACTACCTCAGGGCCGCAGAGGTCGGGAAGGCGTGAGATCAACTTCTCGGCCCGCCGAGCTATGCCGGCAGGCAGGTTTCCGGAGTCGACTGCCAATCTCAAGCCCGGCCGGAGCCGGCGCTCAGCATAGAATGATGGCCAGTCGCTCGTTGGAGTGTTGTCCTGGGGGAGGGGCCCGAAGTAGCCATCCGTTTCCAGGCCGAAGCGATCTCCCTTGATCGTATGGATGCGGGCCAAAGTTCGTCCGATTTCCCGCCAGTGGCGAGGGGTTCTATCGACGGCCTGGACGGCCTTGAGTACCAGGATGCATCCACCTGCAGCCGGAGTGATGCCGATGGGAGTGGGCGTCAGGACGCCTGCGCGCTCGGAGAGGAGCCGCAAGCCACCCAGTTCAAGCTCGAACTGCTCCATCCCATTCGCCGCTGCGCTGAACTTGGCGAAGACCGAATAGGAACCATCGGACAGGAGGGCACAGGGATGGCAGGCGAAGTCGGTCATATCTGTTGCATCTGTCACGCTCCACTGCCGCCCTGTGTGTTCGGAGACAACCCGTTCCACGGCGTTACGAAGTGGATCTACCAGCAGTCGCATAGACGGGGCTCGATTCTGCGGTCGGCGCGCACGAGTTGGGCTCTGCCGCAGCCTCAACCGAACTTGCCCACCTCAATGACGTGTCCTTCTGGGTCCTGAAACTGAAACAAGCGATAGGGGGCCATCAGGTTGACTTCGACGACGTCTGTCACGCCTGTGGCGTCCAATGACTTCACCCGGTCGCGTTCTCTCTCGATGCCGTCGGTGCCAAATGCCAGCATGACGTTATTGCCCACCTGCACTTCTCGATCATACTCGGTCATGGGCACACCGTGCTCCAGGTCGTATCCGGGACCGTAGAACCCCAGATGGCCGGTGATAGAAGCCCAGCGGTCCTCGTAGCGAGTCTTGGATTCGACCCCCAGGAAGGCTTCATAGAACCGCACGGCGCGGCTCATGTCCCTGACTTTCAGATAGGTATCCGACGACGTTGGAGTCCCCATGTCAGCTTATCCTTTGCTCAGGGTTCAGATACACGATTCGCGACGAGGCAGAAGCTTTGCTCCATGGCTCCTTACAGCCAGAAGCCCTCGTGCACCTTTCGGGCCTCTTCTTCGAGCAAGGGCCCGGTGACTTCGATGCGCTTGCGCCCTCGGGCGAAGAGTTCCCGACAGGGTAGTTGAAGGACCTCTTCGGTATCCTCGGCGACCATCTCGTAGAGGCTCCGCTCGCTGAGGCCGAACACCACGCGTCTCACATTGGCCCAGAAGACAGCCCCGGCACACATGGCACAGGGTTCCGTGCTGGTGTACATCGTGCACCTGGCCAGAAGATCGCGGTCGTACTTCCTGGAAGCTTGCCTCATGAGATTGGTCTCTGCATGCGCGGTGCAATCCCGGTCGGTGACCACCGTGTTCTCCGCTTCCAGCAGGATGTTGCCGTGCTCATCGACGAGCACGGCTCCGAAGGGATGGTTGCCCTTGTCCCTGGCCCTTCGCGCAACGTCGATGGCAGCGCGCATGCATGTCACGTCGGTTTCGTCCATGTCTTGCTCCTCATGTCTGGGATGGCTCGCAGCCGGCCTACTGTGTGAATTATGTGGAGTATGTGGCGCCACGACTCGTCTGTTGCCTCGCCGGTATAGTATCATGGGTAGCTCTTCCATTGCAAGCGGAGGTCCTTGCGGATAGCGTGACATAAACACACAGGAGTTCCTTCCGGCGAGGGCAGGGCCGCGAGATCGATTGAGGGGATGAAGGCTCTATGGAGTGGCGATAGAAGGTGCCGGGCACCTCCGAGACCTTTAGGGTCTTTCGAGACCCTAAAGGTCTGTCCTCCCCGCCCGCCCAGATTACGCATGCCTCGGCGGCTTGCGGTGGCTAGAAAGGGGGGAATTCGCCACATAGCCAATGCCGATATCCCCCAGATGCCGGATGCGGCCTGCCCCAGTTTGCGGTATACTGAGTCTCGTATGGCCGTTGGCGCTCGTGGCGGTGCTCTCGCTGACCGGCGCGATGTTGGCGCTGGACGATAGCCTGCCGCAGGCTGGAAAGCGCCCGAGCCCAACGTCGGGGCACCGTACTCCAAGAGATCCTCTTTGCGAGGAGCAGGGCCATGTCCACTCAGTATGGGCAGATCGGCACACTGCTGATTGCCCTGACCCTGGTCGTCGGCTGTGGTGAAGCACAGTCCGCTGGGACGTGCGTGCCACCGGCGGCCACCCCGGCCTCGCTACTCTGCCCCGATCTCAGTGCTAGGGCCAGCGTCAACACCTGCGGCGGCGACCTTCACGACTATCTCTACGACATTCTGCTCCTCGACGATGGCGGCATCCTGCTTGCCGGACGGCCAGCCGGTGCGAGGGCGCCTGTCGCGCAAGCGATAACGGTCGACACAATCGAACAGGTGGTACGCTTGCACACCGTCAGTGGTCCCAGCGACGCGGATCCAGGCATCATCGTCTCTTCGTCGGATGGTTCGCTGCTGGCCTCCGGTGGGTACGATGATGTCGTTTGTGTGTGGAGTATTCCTCAGTGAGCAGCGCAGGGAGAGGAGAAGTCTCGTGTCAAGACCCATTGCCAAGACGGTGATCCTGTTCTCACTTATCATCATCCTGGTCAGCGCGTGCAGGCCGGCCGCAACCGCCGTTCCCGCTACGGCCACTGCCGTGTCGCCGCCGGCAGCGGTGCCGAGCTGCACACCGGCAGTTGTGGCGACAGCGGTCCCACCGACCAAGACAGCCGTGCTGCCGACTGCTGTGGCGGTCTCTTCGCCGGCCGCCACCGAGACACCAATCCCACCGGCCGAGGCCACCTCTGTGCCGACGAAGGTAGCGGACGCGCCCGTTCGGGACGTCATCACGGTCGATACTGTTGGACAGGTGGAACGCTCGCACACGCTCAGTGGTCACAGCGGCAGAGTGATGAGCCTGGCCTTCTCGGGAGACGGCGCGTACGTTGCTTCCTCCAGTGTGGACGGCACGATCAGAGTATGGGAGGTCGGGAGTGGGCAGAATGCACACACCTTCCGCAAGAGCGTGAACGAGGCGATCACGGGCGACATCGCCTTTTCACCGGATGGTAGGTGGCTGGCCTGCGCAAACGCGATCTGGGACCTGGAGAGCGAGCAGGTGGTCCAGACACCCGTGCGGGGTCAATGCGGTGCCGTGGCTTTCTCCCCTGAGGGGTCGTTGCTCGCCATCGCCGTCGCCGGTCAACCGATCAAGCTGTGGGACGTGCCCGCCGGACAAATGGCGCGCACTCTGGAGACGCAGGACGACAACACCGCCTTCCACATCGCGTTCGCGCCGGATGGAGGGCTGTTGGCCGCCAGTGGACTCGGCGGGACGGTGAGGTTGTGGGACGTGGAGAGTGGGCGTGTCGCCCGCACTCTCGAGTATAGCTACCAACTGGGCGTCCACGACATGGCATTCTCGCCCGACGGCACCACACTGGCATCGGGTGGCACCGACTCCAAGGTACGACTGTGGGACGTCGGCAGCGGAGAAGCCTTGCACACGCTGGGACTTCGAGACGGTCTGTTCGGGGTGAGCTTCTCGCCCGACGGCACGATTCTGGCCACGGCCGGTGGCATGGGTGGGGTTCGGTTGCTGGATGTGAAGGCCGGAAAGGCGTTGCGTACCCTGAAGCACGACGACGAATTGATGGCGGTGGCTTTCTCGCCGGACGGCACGCTACTGGCCTCCGCGGGCTACGATGGCCGGGTGTATCTGTGGGGCCTGGCCCGCTGAGCAAGGGCAAACAGGCCGGGAAAGGTGGGCGGGGGCGGCGGACAGAAGACCTTTGGGGTCTCGGAACACCCCAAAGGTCTGTACGGTCTACTGTGCCACTCCGGCCCACTCCTCCACTCGGTCGAGCCACTCGCCGACCAGCGCGCGGAACAGGTCTTCCTGCTCCACGGCCAGCAGATGCCCCGAACGATCCAGTACCGCGAAGGTCGCCCTCGGGTAGTGCTCCAGGATGGCCCAGGCGTCACGATACCCAACCACGGAATCCTGTCTACCGCAGAGAATGAGAGTTGGGGCGACGAGCGGCTCGGGAAGCGCGTCCACGTCGAACGAGAAGGCGTAGTTCTCGGGATTCTCTCTGATCCTGGATTGGAATCCCTGATCACCGCTCTCTTCCTCCGAGGGTAGAGCAGCGGTCAGCTTATCGAGAAGACCTCGATCCTGCACCACGCAGAGTTCGAGTAGCTGGGCTTCGGCTTCTGTCGCCTGCGAGGCCAGGTCGGGGTCCTCTACCAGGACTACGCGGGGAGGGAGGGTCCGCTTCGCGTCGTCAGCCACCATCAGTGGAGCAGTCAGAAGCAGCCCGTCTATCGACGCCGCTCTACGGTAGGCCAGACCCTGTGCAAGATAGGCGCCTGCTGACGCGCCGGCCACCGAGAATCGTTGTCCCGGAACCACGGCATCGATGAAATCGAGGACCACGCCCAGGATCTGGTCCTGGTTGGTGATCCAGTCCTCTCCGGGCGTCCTTCCGTGACCGGGCAGATCGAGATAGACGCGCTTCCATCCCTGACGACGCCTGAAGAGCGGCTCCATCTCGTGCACCATGTGGCGATGGTTGATGGACCAACCGTGCAGCATGATGATGGGTCTGCCGTCGCCGAACGACTCGTAGTGAACGGTGATATCTTCCAGTTTGCACTCCATCGTCGAACTCCTCCTTGCCTCGTCTGGAAGGCCCATCTGGTTCGCGGTCCACCCAGCGCGAGCGAAGCGAGTGGTCGGCGCGGAATGGCCTGGCGGGTGCGAGAGCCTGAAGGTCTGTCCTACTCCAGCTCCAGGGGTGGCATTACCTAGGACCCCCCTCGGCCGGCGAGCACGGATATGTCGTAGTCGGCCTCCCACTTCTCGGTGATATAGTCTTGCGGGAACTCCGTTCTGGTAGCCCAGGATTGTGTGTTG
>Ga0180431_10009525_pt1 | contig 10953 bp, 7 predicted proteins | sample SS_ome_11_FD_132459 | JGI IMG/M metagenome (GOLD analysis project Ga0180431, IMG submission 132459) | Hypersaline lake sediment archaeal communities from the Salton Sea, California, USA - SS_1_MS_1 metaG | ecosystem: Environmental > Aquatic > Non-marine Saline and Alkaline > Hypersaline >...
AGCGTTCTTCAGGACGTAGGAAATCAGCGTGTTGCCTTCCCAGTCGATGACCACTTCACCGGTAGCGGGATCGTAGATCAGATCGGGAATCGCCGGATCGCCGTCGCCCGAAGCACCGAGCACGTCGGCGGCGGCGTCGGGGGCCGGATTGAAGTTGGTGAACATCGCCTGGATGTCGAGATTGTCGACATCTTGATCGTGACCAGCCGGATTCGTGGTCGCACCTGTGCCATCACCCTCAACGTCACCCTGGGCCCGCGTCTTTGGATTCGTCCAGTTCGTGGTGCCAGGACCGGTAAAGTTGGTAAACGCCGCTTGGATGTCCTCCAGATTCGAGACATAGCCATCGCAGTCGGCATCGCCAATCGCACAGGTCACGGCCGAGAGCATGACCAAGTCCATCGGCCCGGATTGGTATTCGTACATGCTTCCGGAAACGAGCGACAGAACATCGCCTTCGGCGAGACCGGTCGGCAAAACGTTACCGATGCTGAATGCGCTTGTCACGGCACTGCCGGGCGATACCAATTCGCTCAACTCGGAGGTCCAGCTTGTTGAGTGGCCTCCTACCAGGCCGAGCGAGTGATTGGCGTCCAGGAGGCCGTCACTCAGGCTGCTGATCGCGTAGAAGTACATCGAAATTCCATCCGGATCCACCGTCACCTCGCCCGTGTTCGGGTCGTAGATGAAGTCCGGAACCCCCGGGCTGTCGGTGGTCGAGAAAGGAGCGACCGGTACGCTGGAGGTGGTGGGCCCAGTGAAGTTGGCTTGCATTGTGATTACATCGGTAAGGTCAATGTCCCCATCGTGTCCAGCGGGATTCCCGGTGGCACCAATACCATCCCCGTGTACGTCTCCTTCCGCACGTGTCTTACTGAAAGTCCCGGGACCGGTATAGTTGACCAACGCGGGCATCAAGTCTCCCGGGATATCAACATCGCCGTCGCAGTCCGCGTCGCCGATTCCGCACACGGGTACCAGGCTCGCTACGCGGAAGCCAATGCGAAGATGCTCGAATTCACCGGGATGGTAATGGGTGCTGTCTGAGGCTTCCATGTGATAGGCATCCGCGTCGGACCAAGCGCCGCCACGTTAGCGACGTGTTGAGCCGCCAACGAGCGTTTCGTTCCACTCATAGAGACTTCCACCCATGTCCGAAACGCCGTAGGGAGAAGCCGTCACGGGGTAGGATCCTACGTCCGTTAGTGGATAGCTCCATTTGCTGGGTGAACCTGCGCCGCCCCAGTTCGCGGAGTTGCCGGAGTCGGCCGACGGAATATTGTTGTCGGGAGCGGTGTCGGTGCCTGTCGGATAGAGCCAGTAGTCGGCACCGCCCGCTTTATTGGGGTCGTAGTACGCAGCCTTGTACCATTCGTCTTCGCTGGTAAGGAACACCTGGGCTCCTGCCTCACGCGTGATGCTCGTGCCATTGGAAGGAATGGGGGTGCCACCCGCGAGCGTGTAGGCGCCTGATTCGGTGTCGCCCGAGCCTTGGCCATTGTGCAGCCAGTTTGAGAAGCGGATGGAGTCGTACCAAGAGACGTAGGAGACCGGTTTGTTGTCGTAGTAGTAATCGGATCCACCAATTCCCTGACCAGCGACAGGAGCTTTGACCGAATAGACCCACGGGTCGCCGCCGGTACCGCTTCCGGTGCGGGTGATGCCGCCCCAGGTTTGCGTTGTCATATTCGAGCTGAAGAGCGAGAAGGTGTCACCAACCGTGGCCTTGGCGTTCAAGAATTCGACGTACTGCGAATTGGTCACCTCGGTCTTGCTGATGCGGTACTCATAACCTACAGCGCCCCAACCGGAATCATAAACGTCGGCGGCATTGCCGGTGTCGCCGATGGTAATCCAGTCGATCGTTACCGCTTGAACAGATGCGCTGCTTCCGAGGCCAAGGAGTGCGATCACGGTTGCCCAAAAAGTTGTCGCCCGAAGTCGAGTCATGATCATGGTGAATCTCTAAGGTTCATGTTGTGTTGTCTGTGAGGTGGCAAAGTTTTCGACTGGAAACATGCCGACCAGGGGCTCTCGCGGAATTTAATTTCTTGCCCTGTGTCTGCCCGCTATTGTCTGCCGCCCGCGCTTGTGTTGTACAGCTCTTGTTACGTACTACAGATTCCTCCTGGGTACGAACAATTCCCAGGATACCAGCGGTTGTGGCCGACCACAATCAAAATAGGCGGCTACCTGGGAGATGCCGCAGAAATGGGCGCCGATCGGCAAGAATGCGAGCCCTAAACAACGAAACTGTCGCCTCGCTGCGGAATATCAACCTGGGGAATATTAAGATCTCGTAGGCCGTTGGCCAAGGCGGCGGCCGGTTCTGCTTCACCATGGACCAGGAATACGCGTCCCAAATTGCCATTGAGTTGGGTTGAATCGGCCCAGGCAAGCAGCCCTTCGCGGTCGGCATGGGCACTGCAGCCTTCGATCCTGCCGATCTTCGCTTTGACTTCGATCTTCTTTCCGTAGATGGGTACCGGGCTCTCTCGGTCGAGTATTTTTCGCCCCAGAGTATTGGGGGCCTGGTAGCCGGCGAATAGGATCTGCGTGGCGTCGTCGTCGAGGTGGTTTCGCAGGTGGTGAAGAATGCGGCCCCCTTCGCACATGCCTGAGGCACTGATGATCACGGCGGCTGCTTTGTTTGTATTGAGCCTTTTGGAATCTTCCGTCGAACGACAGTAGCGGAGGCGGCGGAAGCCAAACAGGTCGCTGTCTTCTTCCAGCATGTTGCGGGCATCGACGTCGTAGCACTCTGGATGATCGCGATAGATGTTGGTCGCGTCGACCGCCAGCGGGCTGTCGACGTAGATGTGAACTGGCGGTAGTTCGCCATCTTCAAAAAGCTCGTTCAAGCGGTAGACGATCTCTTGTGTGCGACCGACGGAAAAGGCGGGGATGATCAGTTTTCCGCCGGTGGCCTCACATTCGGCGATCGCCTGTTTGAGAATTCTCTTCGTCTCGGCGATGGATTGATGATTGCGGTCACCGTAGGTGCTTTCCATGATCAGCAGCTCGGCATCGGGAATCGTGCGAGGTTCGCGCAAGATAGGCGTACCACTATTGCCGATATCGCCACTAAAGACGAGTCGCTTGCGGCTACCATTTTCCACGGCATCGATCGCCACACTGGCAGAGCCGAGCATATGCCCGGCATCGTAGAATTCGCAAGTAACACCACGGGCCGGATCGAAGCTGCGACGATAGTTGACCGGCTTGAGCTGCCGGATGGTGGCCTCCGCATCATCCGTCGTGTAGAGCGGCTCGAATGGCTTCTTGCCGAGTCGTTCGCGATGACGATTGACGTACTTCAGGTCGTACTTCTGGATCTTGGCCGAGTCGAGCAGCATCCGCGAGGCTAAGTCACGCGTAGCCGACGTACAGAAGATGGGGCCTCGATAGCCGGCCCGTACGAGCGACGGCAGATTGCCGCTGTGATCAATGTGGGCGTGTGAGAGAACTACCGCGTCGATTGCGTCGGCATCGAATGGCAGCTCGCGGTTGATCTGAAATGCCTTCTTGCGATGCCCTTGGTAGAGCCCGCAATCGAGCATGATTCGCTGGTCGCCGACCTCGACGATGTGCATCGATCCGGTGACAGTTCCCGCGGCTCCCCAGAAATGCAATTGCATGTGTGCGTCCGACGTGGGTGATGACAGTTGTGGCCGAGTTCTATCTTAACCGATCAGTTCCGCGATCGACTGAGGAGACAATTCGTCAAGGTGATCTACGATACAGACCGCTTCGCCGTATTCATCGCGGTGATGCCCGCGGCTGACCAGGGCAATGCTCTTCATGCTAGCGGCGTTGGCGGCGGCAATGCCGGCGGCCGCGTCTTCGATGACCGCACATGCTTCAGGGGCGACGCCCATCTTGGCGGCACAGGTCAAAAAGACCTCGGGGTCAGGCTTGCCGCGGGAGACGTCGGCCCCGGTGACCACGCCACTGAACTTTTCGGCGCGACCGAGCTGAGCGAGCGTGAGGGCGACGTTTTCTGGCGGGCCAGAGGAGCCGACCCCGATCTTGAAGCCGGCTGCTAGAAGATCGTCGATGAGCTTGACCGCACCTTCCATGGCGGGAAAGTCGGCGGCCACGATCTCGCGGTAAAGGGCTTCTTTGCGTTCGTCGAATTCGGCGATCCGCTCGGCCGAAGCTCCAAACTCAGGCCACAGGTCGGCAATGATCTCGCGACTGGTGCGACCGAACTCGCGGGAGAATTCCGCTTCGGTCAGGGTGAGATTGTTTTCTTCAGCGAGCTGCTTCCAGCTTTCAAAGTGGGCGTGATACGACTCGACCAACACGCCGTCGACATCAAAGATGACGCCTCGTACGTCGGGCATGACAGGTTCGTCCTCCTGTTAGAACCGGCAGATGATGAAGTTCTGATGAAGCGAGCGCTTCACCAAGGATCTGCACGAAGTGCGGGCGCAGCAAGATCCTGTCGGCGCGCGGGCGGCGACACGCAAAAGGATACGAGCACCGTCCGGTTCGCTCAAGAGCCTCGCTCGCCAAAGCCACCCGAGAAATCGAGCGGCAATGGCCGCTTTCTTCGGCTAGGCGCGCAGACGCCTAGCGCTTGCCTTTCTGCTGTCGCAAGGGAAGCGTGGGCGTGACGTTCTTCAGGTCGGTCCAGAGCGTTCCTTCGCCGGCGTAGAACAGGTTGAGGTCGATCTCGTCGGGCAGACCTTCAGCGAATTGCCATTTGGTGTAGGCGCCGCCGCTGCCGAACGATTCGACGGCGAGACGGAACTTATCAGCCCGGGCCTTTTCTTGCAGCTCGTTAGCGGTCGCGTTGGCCTGACCGAGCACGACGTCCCGTTCCGCTTCCAGCTCCGCGATCTCACGATCGATGGCCGCTACCTTGCGTTCGGTCTCCGCCGAGATTTCGCGCGACTTGCGTTCACCCTCGGCCGCGACACTGGCCACCAGCTTTTGCGTTTCCACACGAATCTTTTCCGCCTCCAGGTCGACGGTCTTCTCAGCCTCGCGAAGGCGGGCTTCCGTCTTGGCCGTGTCCCGTTCTTGCTCACGGGTTAGCTTGAGCTCGTCGGCGATGTAGCCGTTTTGGATCGGGATTCGCACGTCGCGGGGAATATAGATGTGACGCACCAGCCCGTAGAGCAGTGTCACGTTTTTCGTTTTCAGCACGTCCTGGAACTGAGCGGACGTGTCGAGCTGGAATTTTTGGCGCGTATCGCCGACCAACAGTTCGACGGCACCCATCTTGGAGCCGTTATTGCGGCAGATACTTTCCGACTGCGGCAGAATTACCTTTTGTTCGACCGCTTCCACGTTGCCAAAGGTGCGAACGATCGGCGGAGCCTGATCCGGCATCACACCCCACACGGCGGTGAAGTCGAGCTGAATGTCGAAGCCGTCGTTGGAGGGGAAGTTGATACCGGTATCCTTAACGGCCAGTGGTTCGCCACTCTCATCGTAGACAACACGATTACCACGAGCCTGCTTCTTGACGGTGATGCTCACTTCGCGGTAACCGATTTCCACGATGTCGATTTGGCGTTCGTGAGGATTGACCGCATAGAGGCCAGGTGGCAAGACTTCGGTTTGCACGCCCTTGCGTTTGCCGAGCTTCGGGTTGTCGGCCAGGTAAGTTTCGACACCGACGTATCCGGTCGGAATTTCGACCCAGCCGGAATGCTTGATTTGATTTCCGTCCTGGAGGTGGCGGCGACTAACGATCTCGTGTTCGTAGCCGTAGGGGTTGATTCGATAGCGGCCAGGGCCGAGGGCCTTGCGCAAAACTCCCTTGTGAATGGTGTCTCCCAGGTTTCCGTCCGGATTGACCTCGCCATTCTCATCGTAGAAGTCGACGAGAAACTCGCCTTCTTTTAGCTTTTCTCCGAGCTTGCTGGTGATGATGGCGATTTCGCCGGGGTGAACGACGACGTCGGGCACAATGTCAGACTGCCACCAGAGTGGGCAGTAGAAATGGCGTCCGGGGCCACGCATCTGTTTGAGGATGCCGATCTGACCTTCCTCCGCGTAGCTGCCCGCCGGAGCGGTGTCGGCGTGTGCGAAGAAGGGACCGCGGTAACGCAGCAGCAGGCTGTGACCTTCTGGGACGTAAACGCGATTGAAGATCCAGTGCGCCGCCAACAGCAGAAACACCATCGACAGAGCAAGGAAGGCAAGGGAGAAGTAAACCTTTTTCATCAAAATGTCCTCTCAAAGAGGTGGAGTGTCTTGGTTTGAGCCGCTCGGGATGTGACGAGACTGAAGCAGGACGAACCTGGGCCGCGACGATTATTCGGCCGGCGCCGCTGCGTCCACAGGCGTCTTTCCTTCATTGGACTGCTTGTACTGCTCGAACATGTCCATGATCGGGCTGTCGGCCGTATTGACCATCATGCGACGGTAGGCCGGCGCCAGTTTCCGCATCATGACCCAACGGGCGAACTCGTTACCGTCGCCGCCAAAGGCTTCGACCGATTTCTTCCAACCGGCCGCCTCGGCGGCATTGTTGAAATCGATGACCTTTGCGAGTGCTTCACCACGCCGGACGACGGCAGCGGCGGTATCTTCGGCGGCTTCCAGTCGATACTTGGCAACGCCGAGCCGCTGGTTGGCCTCGATCAACGCGACTTCTTGCTCTCGCTCCGCGGCGGTGACGACTTTGACGACGTCCTGCTGGGCGGCCACGATCGCCTGGCTTCGTTTAACCAACTGTTGTTCAACCGCCAATTGCTGTTCCGAGTCCTGTTGCAGGATCTGCTGCTGGAATTGCTTTTCTTCCTGTAACGCGATCTGTCGATCTCGTACCGGGCTGGCAATCTTCTGCGGGGGGCGAATCGTGGTGATCAACGCCTGCACAATCACGATGCCTTCGCTGCGGCAGGTCGCGGCCAGCCGGTCTTGGAAGTCTTCTTGGAATTCGACACGCGTTTCGCCGGAGATGAACTCCCGACCGGAGTAGTTCGATCCACGCAAACGGCAAAAACTACGGGTATTCGGCAGGATGATCTTCTTCGTGATTTCCTGATCGACGCGGTCACCATTGGCGCTCTCGTCGTTGTATTTGACGAAAACCTCGGCAGCCATCTCCGGATCCACGCGGTATTCGATCACGCCGTCGAGCGAGACCCAGAAGCCGTCTTTGGAGGGAAAGCCCATATCGCCTTCGCGCGAAATGTCGAATCGCTGCGCCCGGCAATCGACCAGGTTGATACGCACGATGTACGGATTGACGTAGTAGGTTCCTGGATCGAGCGTCTCTTTTTGAACGCCCCGGTGGCCCTTTTCGACTAGCAGCACATTCGGGTCTTCCGGCAGCGGACCCGACAGAAGCGTGACCACGCCCTTGAAGCCCGCGGGAATAGTGATCGGTCGGTGGAGCTCGATGAGTTCGACGTAGTTGTCGCGTTCGCGACGGTAAACGGGCGTTCGTGCGTTGGCTGATTGGCGATCAGGCGCGTTATAGACCAACGCGTTAATGGCATAGCGAGCCGGTCGCAAGACTTCGCGGACGATTCCTTTTTGGTCTTCGTTCTGAGCGATAATCTCGCCGTGCGGCAATTCATCGCCATAGAGTCGCGTACGAACGCCAAGCATGCCTTCGGGGATTTCGACCTGGGGAACGATTTCCCAGTCCCAGTTATAGGGGTTAACGAAGTAGCGGCCTTCGCCCTTAACGACCTGTTGGATGCCTTTGACCGGTGGGGCTTCGCCCTCTTTCACTTCGCGGGCGATCTCCTGGCTGTTGGTCAGATCCTCGCCCGTCTTTCGCATCATGATCGCCATGTGCTTGGTCGGGACATCGATGCGACATTTTGAATAGACCACATAGGCCGTTACGACTAGCGTCGTGATCAACAACAGCACCGAAGGTACTCCCCAGCGGAACAGTTTTCCGATCGAGAGTTATTACGGTTGAAGGAATCGTCGTGAATCTCAAATTCACCGGACATCGCGGCGGTCTCCCCGAATAGATGCAAACAAACAGGTTGCTCTCTCAATGTCTGCTCGTAGGAACAGACATGACGAACGAAGCTAGGCGATGACTCCATGCGACAGAGGGTTTCCCCTCTCGCTGCCATCGCCTGGCAGTCGCGAAGATAGACTCGCTGGCGGCTCTTGGGAACCGTGCGTCCGAAAGCCGCGGCGGTTCTTAGCCCCGATAGAGCGACCAGCCCCCGTTAGAGCGACCAGCCCCCGTTAGAGCGACCAGCAAGTCTACCGCGCTACGCAAGTATAGGTTGCTCTTTGGCTTATGCCATCTGCTACCCAATTCGCGATTGCAAGAGTGTCTCCAAAGTGGAGCCGTATAGGAGTATTCGCCGGCGGATCGCCGATATTGGACGTCGGATCGTGAATTTTCTTGGATTTCTCAGGGGCGCGATTGGCCGCCTCAGGCCGCGTCAGGATGCCGCCGCGACTAGCTCGGCGATCGTCGATTCCAAGAGTGCGGTTCCGCCAAACTCCATGCCGAGCGCTCGCAGCTTGCCGGTCTCGATCTGATGCTTGGGTGAAGGAGGAGTGCCAATGATCTCGGTCGCGGAGCCCGTAAGCCTCCGGGCGATCGTGGCCACCTCGTGCTGGGAGATGTATCTGTCGTAGCAGTTGAATGCCTCGCCGGCGATGTCGTCGGCAGTGAGGAGGAGCAGAGCGGCGCGGGCCACATCGGCGGCGTGAACTTCTTTGCCACCGCGTTGGCATTCGACCGACTCGCCTCGCGCGACTTTGGAAACGAGATCGAACCACTTGCTTCGCTCCGCCGGATGAGCCAGCCCATAAATGCCGGTCGGTCGCAACGCACAGATCGGATAACCGTCGCCGAGTCCGTAGCTGTGGATGAACTTTTCGATGGCCGCTTTGTGAGCGCCGTAGTGACTGGTCGCCCACAGAGGGTGGGCTTCGTCGAGTGGGCGGTCGCTGAGGATTTTCTCATGCACCGCACACGTCGAGATGAAGACGAAGCGGCCAACGTCTGCCGCCCGGGCCGCTTCAATCAGCTGTAGCGAGCCAATGATGTTTCGCTGAGCGAAGGCGGGAATGTCTCCCTCGGCACCACGAAAGCCAGCCCCCGGTCGATCGAGAGCGGCGTGAATCACCGCGTCGCATCCAGTGACCAGATCCCGGCACGCCAATTCGTCGCCCAGAGTGCCAGGCAACCACTCGATTGCCTTGTCGGTTTCCGGCGAGAAACCGGAGAGATCACTTTCCGCTCGGTGCCAGCAGCGACAGGTATGTCCGGAGGCAGTGAGTTTGGCGACCAGATAACGACCGAGAAAGCCGGTCGCCCCAGTAATGGCAATGTGCATGGTGATAAGGTCCTGTCGGCAGAGCGTGTTGTTCGTGTTCCCAGGAATGGAAGAGTAGGAGTGTCTTGCTCTCGGCGTGAGCGCGACATGCACCCTACCGATTGGACCGAATCGCGTCTAGCGACTACGCGAGTTCCCTAAGCAAACTCCGCCAGGCCTTAACTTCGCGTGCCGGCTCAAACAGTTTGGCCGCCTTTTGGCACCTGACGTGCAGCTTCTTATAGAAGGGGCCATCAGTTTCGGCACGCACGATTAGATCTCGCAGGGCACGCGTATCGCCGACCGGGAACAGGCCGGGATAGTCGACGCCCAACAGGCCGGTGGAACCCGCAATGTCGGTGGCGAGTACCGGCAGCCCAGCCACGACCGCTTCGGAGATCGCGTGCGGGCCACCCTCGACCTTGGAACTGTGAACCAGAACCGCTCTTCCGTCGCGGCCGGCTTTGTTAATGGTTTGCATCAGCTTCGCGTGGGAGATCTCACCGCACCAGCGGTACCGGTCGTTACGCTGCGATTCCTGTTCGGCGCGTCGGCGGATGGAATCGGTTAGGGCCAGACCATAGTGGTGGACGATTGCTTGGGACGACTCCGGCAGATTGCGGACCGCCATTGCCGCGCGGAACGGATCTTTGACACTGCGAAGGTGCCCGACGACAAAGATGTCGAATGTGGCAGGGGCATGGCTGCGAGTTGCTGACTTGGTGTTCTTGAGCGGAGCAGGGGAGGGGACCGACTGGTAGATGACCCGCATCTTGTCGCGGTGGTTCTTTGGCAGGGCCTCGGCCGCTAGTGGCTGCAAGGCGATCAGTCGCGTGGCCTGGTCGAGCGAACGGAGAGCCAGCTTGTTGCCGCGAGGCACATCGATGTAAAGATCCGTGCCGGTTAGTGCCACGAGTAGCGGCCGGTCGGCGTGGTGCTGGTGAAATCGGGCGACCGCAGCGGCGCTTTTTCTGGCGTGCAGCGCCACGAGAAGGTCAAAATTCTCGCCCGCGTAATCTTGGCAAATGGTGACGCGATGACCGAGCTGGCGGAGAATGGTGCGCCAGCGGACGGCGGTGGCGCGATTGCCATGCTGCGATCGGGGCGGGGCAGGGGTGACGATTCCGATTCGCATGCGGTCTTCGTGGCTGTCGGGAGTTGGCTGCAGCTTCGAGTTGGAACGAACGAGCCAATAGTCGTGCGTCATCCACACACTCGCAAATGCACTATTCGATCGGGGTGCCACTGGCTCTGCCAGTGCAGATGAAAACCGTTTGGTCGTGTCCCTCGCTGACGCTTCGGGCTATGACTGCCGCCTCTATACGCAGCGGTCGTGCTCAGTTGCTCCTCGCTGACGCTTCGGGTTACAGGCTGGGCTGAATTGCTACGGCCCCGGGTCAGAAGTTTCCAGCCCGCCAGCCGATTCGACCGCGATGATGCGGTTGATCGAGTCGAGGAAGGCGATTGCGCTGGCCTCGACCGAATCGGTGGAGACGCCGCGGCCGTGGAATTGCCGGCCCTCGTGTTCGATGACCACGAGAACCTCGCCTTGGGCATCCTTACCGACCGATACGCTATGGACGTTGAAGTCCTTGCAGTCGACGTCGTAGCCGGTCAGGCTTTCGATCGCCAGGAAGATCGCATCGACCGGGCCATCGCCGCAGGTCATCTCGGTTGTGAATTCCTCGCC
>Ga0180431_10009526_pt1 | contig 10953 bp, 10 predicted proteins | sample SS_ome_11_FD_132459 | JGI IMG/M metagenome (GOLD analysis project Ga0180431, IMG submission 132459) | Hypersaline lake sediment archaeal communities from the Salton Sea, California, USA - SS_1_MS_1 metaG | ecosystem: Environmental > Aquatic > Non-marine Saline and Alkaline > Hypersaline >...
GCCTGACCCCTACGCCTCTGCTGGGGGCGGGGCTGAGCAGCTCGTCGAGGTCGATGCGTCGCCCGATCTCGATCAGGCAGGGGGTGAGCCGGCCGCCGAGCCGGCTGTCTGCCGGGTCGATCCGCGGTCGATCCTCGAGGCGCTGCTGTTCGTCGGCCTGCCGGGGGGCGAGCCGCTTTCCAGTCGGCGGGTCGCCCGGCTGATGCGGGGCGTCAGAGCCGTTGAAATCGATGCGCTGGCAGCCGAGCTTGCCGGCCAGTACGCCGCCAACGGCTGTCCCTATGAGGTGGTTTCCAAAGCCTCCGGCTGGCTGCTGCGGCTGCGGAATGAATATCGCCAGTTCGGCGCGGTGCTTGAAGCCAAGACCCGCCGGGTGCGACTCGATGCGGCCGCCCTCGACGCCCTCGCCGTGGTGGCCTGGAATCAGCCGGTGGCCCGCAGCGCGCTGGCTGAGCTTGGCTGCGACGCCAGCCCTGCCGTCTTGCGGCAGTTGGTCCGCCGGGGGCTGCTTGAACTGGTCAAACCGTCCGGTGACGCTGCGGCCCAGGCCGACAGCGAGCCGGCCTACCAGACGACGCAAAAGTTTCTCGAGGTCTTCCAACTCAGGTCTCTGGCCGACCTGCCCGACCCGCACGAGCCCCCCCGCTGATCGCGGCCCACTCAGCCTTCGGCCTGCCAGGCCTTCACCCGGTCGACCGCCTCGGTCCGGCTGGCAAGCCTGCCATCAAGCTGCAGACGCCTCAGCTTTCTCAGCGTCTGCCCAACGGCCGGCCCGGCCGGGACCCCGAGCGTGAGCAGCTCGGCTCCACCAAGCAGCGGGGGCGGATTGAGCTCGGTGGCGGGACGATTCACCTGCCGGCTCACCCAGGCGGCAGTGTCGGCTGCCCCGCCGCCTTGTGCCGCCAAAGCCCGCAACAGGTCGGCCAGCCGAAATCGGCAGGCATCGGCCAGCCACGGCTGGAGTTCTGACCAAGGGCGGCCGGCAAGCTCGTCTGCCGGCGTTGCCGGCTCGATTGCCGCGAGGGCTGCGACCAGCCACCCGGCCAGCTTCCCTTCATGGTTGGCCAGCCGCAGCCGTCGGCTCAGCCGGCCGACCGCCGTCGGCTCATGCCGGCAGAGGATCGCCAGGGCGAGCGGCAGGTCGGGTTCATCGAGGGCATCGAGGGTGGCGGCAGCAGACGACCAGAACGCAGGGGGCTGGCCGGTGAACTCGTGAAAGACCGGTCCCGCCAACCCGGTATCGACAAGCAGCTCGATCGCCTGCCCCCGCCCCGGCCGCGAGCACATCGCCCGCAGTTCGGCGGCGATCCGCTCGGGGCTGACCGATTCGACGAACCGAGCCATCGATTCGATCGCCCGCCGGGTCTTCCGTTCCAAGGGGAAGTCAAAGCCGGCCGAGAATCGGACCGCCCGCAGCATCCGCAGGTGGTCTTCGCCAAACCGCATGCTCGGCACACCGATCGCTCGGATGATGCCGTCGTTCAGATCCTGTTGGCCGCCCACATAATCGAGCACCTCGCCTTCGAGTGGATCGAAGAAGAGACCGTTAATGGTGAAGTCCCGCCGCAGGGCATCTTCGCGGGCACTGCAGAAGGTCACACCGGCCGGGTGCCGGCCATCGGTAGAGGGGGCGTCAGCACGGAAGGTGGCCACCTCAACCTGGCCCGCCCCTTTCGGCCCCAGTACGGTGATCACCCCGAAGGCGGCCCCGACGGCCAGCGTGCGGCGGTGACCGAAGAGTGCCCGGACGGCGTCGGGCCGGGCGGAGGTGGCGACGTCATAGTCGGCTGGCGTGCGGCCGAGCAGTTCGTCACGGACGCAGCCACCGGCCCAAACGGCCTCGTGGCCGGCACGCCGCAGTCGGGCCACCACCTCGAAGGCGAACGCTCGGGCGGCGGCGGGATCGGCTGTGATACTGGGCATACGACTGGTCGGTGCTCGACAGAGCTCCACTCCGTACGGTATTGTCCTCGGTGCGATCCGGGAAGCAATTCCCGTCGATGCCACCACGGTCGTACCAGTTGCGCGAGGGCGTTCCCGCGATGAGTCTGCCAGCTGAGATTGAACCTGCTGAGGCAGCAGCGGTACTCGCCGAAACAGCCGCCGCAAGTTGCCTGCTGCTCGACTGCCGGACGTCGGAAGAATATGCCACCGCGAAGATCGAGCGGGCTCGGCTGATCCCGATGCAGGAACTGCCAGAGCGGCTGGCAGAGATTGAAGCCTGGCGGGACCAACGGATTATCGTCCACTGCCATCATGGCGTTCGCAGCCTCCGGGTGACCAACTGGCTGCGGGAGCAGGGGTTTGATCAGGCCCAGAGCCTCCGGGGAGGCATCGAGGCCTGGAGTCGTGACGTCGATCCGGCGGTGCCGACCTATTGATGGAAGATCCGGCCAGCGTCGCCGCTTTTGCAGAATCTCGGCGAGGGGGTATCCTTTGGCGACTGCTGAAAGGCTGTAACCGGGGACAAAAACAGACATTGTCTCAGACTTGGCCGCCCCTTGGGTTCTGACGTCTTCCCATCCAACACCAATCGACACAGGAGAATCTCATGCCCCGCACCACCCCGACCAGTGACGCCTTCCGTTTTTCCCGCCGGAACGCTGTGAAGATTGCCGGGGTGGCGGGCGGAGCAGTCGCCGCAATGCGGGGCGTCCATGCCCAGTCGCCCTCAACCGAGCTGATCCGCATTGGGCTGATCGGCTGCGGTGGCCGAGGCACTGGAGCGTTGACCCAGGCGCTCAGCGTGGAGGGCTCGAATGTCAAGGTGACGGCTGTCGCGGATGCCTTTGAGAAAAACATCAGTCGGACGCTGCGGGCGATCGAAAAGATGAAGGACAAGGTCGATCTGCCCAAGGAGCGGCAGTTTCACGGCCTCGATGCCTACAAGCAGGTGCTCGACCACTGCGATCTCGTCATTCTGGCCACCCCTCCCGGCTTCCGGCCAAGTCATTTCGAGGCGGCGATCAATGCCGGCAAGCATGTCTTCATGGAAAAGCCGGTCTGCGTCGACAGTGCCGGAGCCCGGCTGGTACTGGAGGTCGCCAAGAAGGCCGATGAGACCAACCGCAAGGTCGTCGTGGGGCTGCAGCGGCACTACCAAAATAGCTACCGCGAAACGATCAAGCGGGTCCAGGACGGCATGGTCGGTGAGATCATCGGCGGTCAGGTCTACTGGAACGGCAGCGGCATCTGGTACCGCAAGCGCGAGCCCGACATGAACGAGATGCAGTTCCAGGTCCACAACTGGTATCACTTCAACTGGCTCTGTGGCGACCATATCTGCGAGCAGCATGTCCACAATATCGACGTCGCCAACTGGTTCCTCGACATGACGCCGGAATCGGCGTATGGCGTCGGTGGCAAGCAGAACCGGGTGCCGGGCCAGCCGAGTGAGATCTATGATCATCACGCCGTCAACTTCGCCTATCCCAATGGCGTCCGGATCGCCAGCCAGTGCCGGCAGTTCCCGGGTGGGCAGAATCGTGTCAATGAGGAGTTCCAGGGCACCAAAGGTTTTGTGAAGATCGGTCAGATCACGGACTACGCGGGCAAGGTGCTCTGGAAGTGGGAGGGACCGAATCCGAACCCCTACCAGGTTGAGCATGACGAACTGCAAGATGCCATTCGCAACGACAAGCCGCTGAACAACGCCTATTACGGGGCCACCTCAAGCTTTTCAGCAGTACTGGCGCGGACGGCGACCTACACCGGCAAGCCGCAGTCTTACAACGAGCTGCTGGCAGCCGACTTCAACCTGATGCCGGCTGACCTCTCCTGGGAGTCGACTCCGCCAGTCGTCCCGGACGCCGACGGCAACTATCCGCTGCCGATGCCAGCCACCTACAAGCTGCCGAAGAAATTGGCCTGATTGAGGTAGTGTTCGCCTGAGCGAGACGCGTCGGCATGAAAATCGGCATTCCGAAAGAGACCAAGCACGATGAATACCGTGTGGCCTTGCTGCCGGTCGGCGCTGAGGAACTGATTCGGGCCGGCCATGAGGTGCTGGTGCAAGCAACAGCCGGTAGCGGTTCAGGCCTTGCCGACGAGGCCTACGCCGCCTGCGGGGCCCGGCTGGTCGATTCGGCAGCCGAGGTCTTTGCCGAGGCTGATCTGATCGTCAAGGTGAAGGAGCCGCAGCCTCCGGAGTTGGAACTTATCAGGCCAGGCCAGACGGTCTTCACCTACTTTCACTTCGCCGCCGACCGGTTACTGACTGAAGGCTTCCTCGCCACCGGGGCAACGGCCGTCGCCTATGAGACACTTCGGGATGAGCGGGGCCGACTGCCACTGCTCACCCCGATGAGCGAAGTGGCGGGCCGCATGAGCATCCAAGAGGGGGCGAAGTATTTGGAAAAGCCCCAGATGGGCCGAGGCATCCTGCTCGGTGGGGTACCGGGTGTCGCTCCGGCCGATGTGCTGGTGTTGGGGGCCGGCACCGTGGGGGCGAACGCGGCCAAGGTGGCGGCCGGCTTTGGGGCCAACATCGGACTGCTTGACACCAACCTCGAGCGGCTGAGGTATCTCGATGACGTCACGCCGCCGAACATCGACTGCCTCTATTCCGACCGGCACACCATTCGGGAATGGCTGGGCCGGGCCGATCTGGTCATCGGCAGCGTGCTGATCCCCGGTGCCCGAGCGCCCCATCTGGTGGAGCGGGATGACCTCAAACTGATGAAGCCGGGGGCGGTCATCATCGATGTGGCGATCGATCAGGGGGGCTGTGTCGCCACCAGCCGGCCCACGTCACATGCCGAGCCGACCTTTGTGGTCGATGGCATTGTCCACTACTGCGTGACCAACATGCCCGGGGCTGTCGGTCGCACCAGCACCTATGCCCTCTGCAACGCCACCCTGCCCTACGTCATGCAACTGGCTGCGGTGGGGGTCGAAACCGCAGCGGCGGACAGTCCGGCGCTGCAGTCGGCGGTGAATGTCTATCGCGGGGAGCTGATTCAGCCCGCGGTGGCCGCCGCCTTCGGCCTGCCGTGCGGCGCCGGTCCGTTTGCCGCCGCCTGATTGCACCGGCGGCGGTCTGGTCGAGGCATTGCGGGTTCTTGAGTCTGCCTGGAAAACCTTATGAACGAAATTGTCAACGTCGAACCGGCTACCCTTCAGTGGCACGGCGATGCCGACGGCCACCTCAACATTCTCGACCAGACGCTGTTGCCGGGCCGCATTGAGCATGTCCGCTGCCACGACGTGCCGACCGTGGTCGAGGCGATCAAACTGCTGCGGGTGCGTGGGGCGCCGGCCATCGGCATCGCCGGAGCCTATGGGCTGGTCATTGCGGCCAACGAGGCGACGCGGCGGGGGCTCTCCTCCGCTGCCGCGCTGGCCCATGTGCGACAGCGGGCCGACGAGCTGGCCACGGCCCGGCCAACAGCTGTCAATCTCCAGTGGGCCGTCGATCGGCTCTTGAAACTGGTGGACGTGGCGGGCGAGGCCACCGCCATCGATCTGCTGGCCACCCAGCTGCTGGACGAGGCCCGTCGCATTCACGACGAGGACCGGGACCTCTGTGCCGCCATCGGCAGCTTTGGTGCGGAACTTGTGCCGGAGGGCGATATCCTCACCCATTGCAACACCGGCAGCCTGGCAACGGGGGGCGCCGGCACCGCCCTCGGGGTGATTGTCACCGCTTGGCGGCAGGGACGTCGTTTCCGGGTCTTTGCCGATGAAACCCGGCCGCTCCTCCAGGGGGCCCGCCTGACCGCCTGGGAACTGGTGCAGCGGCAGATTCCCGTGACTGTGCTGGTGGAGGGAGCGGCAGCCCACCTGCTCAAGACCGGCCGCATCGGCTGCTGCATCGTCGGGGCCGACCGGATTGCCGCCAACGGTGACACCGCCAACAAAATCGGCACCTATGGCCTGGCCGTGGCGGCTCGGGCCCATGGCGTACCGTTCTTCGTGGCGGCGCCATCCAGTAGTTTCGACCTGTCACTGGCGACGGGAGCGGCGATTCCAATCGAAGAGCGGGCGGCGGATGAGGTGCTCAAGCCCTTCGGAGTGCAGGCGGCTCCCCGGGGGGCAGAGGCGTTCAATCCCGCCTTTGATGTCACCCCGGCAGAGTTGATCACCGCGATCATCACCGAGCGAGGTATCATTCGGGATGTCGGCCCCAAGACCGTGGCCGCCGTGCTGGCCGGCTGACGGTTGTTCCGTAAATGCTGGTCGGCAGCCGTTCCCCGCCTTCCGCTCGTTCCTCACTGTATGCCTGCCTCCCTCCCTCAGGTCGTCATCGTCGGCCGTCCCAACGTCGGCAAGTCGAGCCTGTTCAACTGGCTGTCGCAGCGGCGGATTGCCATCGAAGATCCAACCGCCGGTGTCACCCGCGACCGGCTGACACAGCGGCTCGACCTCGATGGCCGGGTGATCGACCTCGTCGATACCGGGGGGATGGGCTTTGACGATCCCGACGGTCTCACCGAACAGATCGACATGCAGATCGAGGCGGGGCTGGCGAGTGCGGGGGTCGTGATCTTCGTGGTCGATATCCGGGCGGGTCTGGTGCCTGCCGACGAGGAGGTGGCAACGCGACTGCGGGCAGCCGGGGCCAGGGTGCTGCTGGTGGCCAACAAGGCTGATGATGAAAAATTCGATCTCGCTGCCCATGAGTTCGACCGGCTTGGCCTCGGGCCGCCGCTTGTGACCAGCACCAAGCAGAACCGGCACCGTGATGAATTGATCGCGGCGATTCACGATCGCCTGCCTCCGGCCGGTGATGAGGCAACACCGCTCGACCTCCCCGAGATGAAGGTGGCGATTGTCGGCCGCCGGAACGTCGGGAAGAGCACGTTCGTCAATGCCCTCGCCAAAGAGGAACGGGTCATTGCCAGCCCGGTGGCGGGCACCACCCGTGACAGTATCGATGTGCGATTCGAAGTAGACGGTCACACCTTTCTGGCCATCGACACCCCCGGCCTCCGCCGGACGAAGAGCCGCACGAGCGACATCGACTTCTATTCGACACACCGGGCCGAACGGAGCATTCGCCGGGCCGATGTGGTGCTGATGCTGTTCGACGCCTCGGAGCCGATCGGCAAGGTGGATAAGCAGCTGGTCGATTCGATTGTCGAGCAGCAGAAGCCGGTTGTGCTCGTGGTCAACAAGTGGGATCTCTACGCCGGTGATGTTGAGCGGAGCGAATGGGCCCAGTACCTGCGGGACACCTTCCGCTCGATGCCGTGGGCCCCGGTCAGCTTTGTGACCGCCCAAAATGGCCGCAACGTCAAGGCAACGATCGACACGGCCCAGCGGCTCTTCCGCCAGAGCCAGACCAGGGTGCCGACCGCCGCACTCAACGCCATCATCCATGCGGCGACCCAGGCCAACCGGCCGCCGCCCGACCGGCGGGGGCGGCCGATGCGAATTTTTTTTGCCACCCAGGTCGATACCGCCCCGCCCACGATCGTGCTGGCGACCAGTTCCCCCCAGGCTCTGACCGCTCCCTACAAACGCTATCTGCTCGCTTCCTTGCGAAAGCAGGCCGCCTTCAGCGAAGTGCCGATCAAGCTGCTGATTCGTGGTCGTTCCAGCCGGGAGTAAGGCAGGCTCAATTTTTTGGGCTGAGGAGGTCGAGTCGCTCCTGCAACCGCTCGACCCGCTGGAGCTGTTCAGCGGTGACCGGCACCCCTCGGTCGAGGTCACCGGCTGCCGCCTCAGGAACCAGCTGCTGGATGATCGCGGCAGCCAGTCGGTCGATCCCGGACCTGGTCAGGGCGGAAGTCAGAATGACGCTGCATTCGGCTGCAAGAGTGTCGGCTCCGCCGGGTGGCAACAGATCAGCCTTGGTGGCGACAACCAGCCGCCGGGTCGCGTCTGTCGGTGCCCAACCACGGCCGTTCAGGAACTCGGTGGCCGGGGCCAACTCAAGCACCAGATCAGCGGTGGCGGCCGCGGTTCGGCCCCGCTCGATGCCGATTCGTTCGACGGCGTCTGACAGGAGTTCCTGAGGCTGCGGTTCCCCTGCCGTATCGACCAGTTCAATCTCCCAACCGTCAAGCACCAGTCGTGTTTCCAGGAGGTCACGGGTGGTGCCTGCCAAAGCCGCAACGAGGCTCCGGGCATACCCTGCGAGGGCGTTCACCAGGCTGCTCTTGCCGGCGTTGACGGCTCCCCGCAACACAACCCGCCAGGGGGCTGGCAGCCGCTGGCCGATTCGAGCTGCCCGTCCAAGCCGCTGAAGGTCGTTCCTGGCTTCGAGCAGATCACTCGCAGTGGCATCACGAGCCATCGCGATGAGCTGTTCAATCGACTTGATCTCAGCATCGAACCGGCCAGCTAATTGGCGGGAGAGAATCTGTGCGGCCCGCCAACCGCCCGCCTGTGCCAGCCGACGCTGCAGTGAAATGCCGGCTGTTCGATCCGGGTGGTTCGCCCAATCTCGCTCTGAAAACTCCACCCCCCCGGCCGCACACAGACTCCTCACAATTGATTCGGCCACCGCCCGGCCACCATGGGCGTGGATTTCCCAGCCATCGGGCGCTGTTCGCACCAGCACCACGGGCTCCGCTGCACCGGTCGCCAGATGCCGCCAGTGACCGAAACGAGCCTCTTGCACTGCCAGCTGCACAGGCTTCCCGGTGCCGCTGAGGAAATAGGACTCGAGCAGACGGCTCGCGGCCGCCCCCGTCACCCCGACAACACCGAGGGCTCCTCCGGCAGCGGTGAGCGACGCGACATGGGGCGGGCGACGGTTTTCAGAAGTGAACAATTTCTTGTTTGACATCCAGTACCGCCGTCAGTAGAACTCGTGCCGTCGGGGTGGTAATCGATCAGCAGGCCTTCGCCGGGACGGAAAGACGTCGCTGGCGAACCGGGGCGTCATCCTACGCCGATGGTACGACCGTCTTCGATGCACTGTTCACCCACCACTATCGCTGTTTTCGTTCTGCTTCTTCAAGGATATACCCATGTCAGATGGCACCTCAGCGGCCGGCTCGATTGACCCCCAGAATCTCGCCCGGGCAATCGACCAACTGGAAAAGAACATCGATGCGATCAATCGCACCCAGAAAACAGCGAGAGTCGTGGTGCTCGGTGGTTCGCTGCTGCTGATCGCGATGCTTGCCATTTTTGGCCTGAGCCTCTTTCGTACCCTCAAGACCCAGCTGAACGAAGAAACCCTCCAGGCGGCCCTCACCGCCAAGGCCGAAGCCCTCTGGCCGCAACTCAGTGACAAGCTGACGGCTGCGGCGCTGTCGGCCGTACCGGCATACCGCGACGAAGCCCTCAAGCGGATGCAGACGCTGCAACCCAAGCTCCAGAAAATGCTGACCGCTGAGGCCACGGCGATGGCTGACCGCCTCCCCAAGGTGTTGCAAGAGAAGGCTTCAGCCAGTCTTGATCGGGTGACCGAGCAGATCGCTGCCGATGTCAAGAAAGAGGTTCCCGGCCTCACGCCGGCCCGGGTTGAGGCCATGTCGAAGCAGCTTGTCGAGGGGCTCGCACTGGAATCTGACAAGCTGCAAAAGATGCTGGGCGAGATCAGCAAGCAAGAGACCGACCGCATCGAATTGATGCTGAAGAAGCTTCCGGTCGCCGAGGTTACCAAGGAGTCGGAAGAGCGGCTCCAGCAGCGGTTCATGCATCATATCCTGCTGCTCGTAGATCGGGCGGTTGCGCCGGATGAGTCGGTGCTGCAGACCGATGCCACGTTCGCCCTCGACGCCACCACGGAAAAGACGAACTGATCAAGGCTGCGGTGAGCGACGAACTCGCACCTTCCAACCCACGAACCTGCCACTCGGTCACATTCTTCATAAGGAGCAGAACCCCATGTCCGGAATGAACCCCTCCGATGCCGCCGCGGTCGAGAGCCGTCTGAAGCAACTCCAGGCGAGGCTTGCGGAGACAGCTTCGCAGTCGAGTCGTCGGCTGACAATCACCAGTCTGGTGATGGCCAGCCTGCTCGTGGCCGCCTTCTTTATCTGCGGTTCATCGCGTCGAGCATCACGACGTACGCCGAGGCACCGACGCTTGTCGAACTGGTGGCAGCCCAGGTCGAGCCGCGGCTCCAGGAGGCACCGGCCGAACTTGCGTCCTCGTTGAAGGCTCAAGCGCCCGAGGTGGTCGGACAGGCCGAAAAGCTTCTGCTTGATGCCCTGCCCCAGCTCACCCGGCAGGCTGATGAATTTCTGGTCAGCTTCTTTGAACGCGAGTTCAAGAACATTGAAAGCGAAGCCACCAGGCTGATCCGTGATGCCTTCGATGCGGCGGTCACCAAGGCCCGCGAGAAGAATATCGATTTGGCGAAGGAAGGTGAGCTGGAGCAGGCCGTCGCCCAGGCAGCGCCGACCTTGAGAGAGATGGCCGAAACGCTCATACAGGCAAATTTTGAAAAGTATTCGGCCGGCACTGACGGTGTGGCCGCCTACATCGATCGCATCGCCACCGGGAACGACCTGACCGACCATGAGCAATCTCAGAAACAGGTCCTGATCACCGGCCTTGCCCTGCTTCAAAAGATGGAGAAAGACAAGAATCGGGCGCCGATTCAGAGCATCCTGGAGGGGCGAATTCCCGCCGATTCACCTGTGCCGGTGAACGCTCCCAAGTGATTGCCCACTCGAGGAAGACCTTTTCTGCCGCTCTCGGCAAGGCCGGGGGCCCAAGTGGCGATCAGACAGAGACCGCATCGTCACGGTCGATTGACCGGGGCAGGGGGGTTCTGACCGGTGCAAATCGTTGCTGGGGCACAATTACGGCTCGGGTGACCCCTCCACCTGCTGGGCAAATGCTATTTCATCGAGCCATCGCTTGACCTGTTGCTCCAGACCCGAAAGCGTCTGTGTTGCCTGAGCCGTCGCCTGCTCCAGCGCTTCATCAGCTTTTTTCAGCGCATCCCGGGCCTGTTGGAGGGTGGCCTCGGCCTTCTTTTTTCCAGCCTCCGCCTGAGTGCGGGATTCATCAGCTTTCTGCTTTTCTGCCTCGGCAAGCTTTTCTGCC
>Ga0180431_10009530_pt1 | contig 10949 bp, 7 predicted proteins | sample SS_ome_11_FD_132459 | JGI IMG/M metagenome (GOLD analysis project Ga0180431, IMG submission 132459) | Hypersaline lake sediment archaeal communities from the Salton Sea, California, USA - SS_1_MS_1 metaG | ecosystem: Environmental > Aquatic > Non-marine Saline and Alkaline > Hypersaline >...
ACGATCACATGTGGATTCTCGGTGGCTGGTTCACCCCGCAGACACCCAATCCGCGGGATGTATGGAAGTCTCCGGACGGCAAGCAGTGGACCTGCACTGTGGAGGTCGCGCCATGGGAGCACAGCGATCTGTCGGTGGCGCTGGTCTTTGATGGCAAGATGTGGTTCATGGGCGGGCGCAAGCTGCCGGGTGCGGAGAACAGCAACAAGGTCTGGTCGTCCATTGATGGCGCCGAGTGGACACTGGAAAGTGCCGGGGCCGGCTGGTGCCCAAGAGTGTCACCTGCGTTTACAGTGTTCAAGGACAGGATGTGGGTCATGGGGGGCACGGAGAACTTCTATGCAGACACCGATGTAAACCTGAAGAACGACGTGTGGTCTTCGGCCGACGGGAAGGACTGGCGGCTGGAGATAGCACACGCCCCGTGGGCGAGACGCACAAACCCTAAGGCTATCGTCTTCGACAACAAGATGTGGCTGATGGGTGGCGGACGCTGGACGCCGGAGACAGTGCCGATGAACGATGTCTGGTGCACGGAGGACGGCGCAGAGTGGACCCAGGTGCTTGACGCCGCGCCCTGGAAGCCGCGGATGTGGTTCGAGACCGTCGTTTACCGTGATCGGCTGTGGGTGCTCGGGGGATGGAACAGGTTCAACGGCAACTTCGGAGATGTCTGGTACACGAAGGACGGCAAGAACTGGACGGAGCTGAAGTCGGACGTGATCTGGAACAACCGCCACGAGCTTTCGGCGGTTGTCTTCAAGGACAAGATCTGGGTTTACGGCGGATATGCCGACGTGCTCAACAGCGAGGTATGGACCCTGGAACTGCCGGAGGACTGGCCCGATGATGAGTGAAGCCGGGTGGGCAAGCGCTGCCGGCGATCGTCCACTGCCGCGCTATGGGGGCGTCACTGCAACGCCGGGTGGCAGGTTGGCGATACTGTACCTGTGCTTCTGAAGCCACTAACTTGCACGGGCTTTCTGCCGGTGCCGGCGCTGAAGTGGCGAGTGTCTTAGTGGGTCTTGACCATCGTGACGGCGAGTGGGATGGCGAAGGAATTGACGCCTTGGATCTCGCGTCGAGGGAAATAGACTTCCTGGGTCTGCTCCCCCTGGATTCTCAGCCCGTGATCCATGCTTAGGACGATGACGGTCTTGCCATCGCGTTTTTGGACGGTGTCTATCTGATAGCCGTGCTTGTAGCCATTCCCGTGTGTGACGATCATCCATAACCCTTGAAGGTTATCACCCTCGGGCAGGTCGGCGGCGGTGATAAACGCATCGTCTTCTGCCCCATCGAGCTCTCGGGTAGCGGCGATGATTGTGCCTGCATAGGAACGGCTTTCCGGCTTCAGCGACCAGTCATCACCGGTGAGGGCGGTACCGTCAAAGAGCCACATCCCGGTGATCCGGCCCTGCACCTGGCGCACTAGGCCCAGCCGCCCCTTGATGGCGATGCCCTCGGCCGTGCGCCGTTCCGGATATGGTTGCTCGTCGAGGGTGCTGATGATTGTGTCAACTGCGTTGCCGTGGGTGACGCGTAGTGCAACTGCGTTGCGGTCCGGCGGCGTCAATGGCACCGGTTCGACGCGGCTGATGAATGGTCTCCCCGAGTATGGCTCTTCAACCGCCACAAATGTGCTCTGCAAGGTGTCACCATCAGCGGCCTGCCGGCGGACAAGCAACTGTGGCATCCAGTAGTCGTAGGCCTTATTGCTGTCTTTTTTCGCCTGCCGCACCGAAGGACTGCGCCCCAGGTAAACCGCGGTCTCGGGGGCCCCTAACAGATGCACCCGTACGCCTTTGTCAGGTTCGTCAGCATAGGCGAAGGTTGTGATGACATTGTCCTCGGTCTTGGCTTCTGCCACCTCCCGGATTACCCCGTACGGATTGAAGCTGGAGCCCTCGGTGCGTGGCTCCTGCCATTGGTCACCGGCCTCCAGCATGTTTTCGCGCCCCGGTGTGAGCGTCACGCTGCATTGCGCCGTCATTTGGTGATCGGCACTTCCGTGCATTAACCAGTCGTGCATCGTCCCGCCTCTAACACGGAAAAGGTCGATAACATAGGCATCGGCGTCAGATACGGGTACCGTCACTAACATGCGCCGGTACATGTCGAGGCCTGCGATGTTCGCATATGCGCGCTTGCCATCCGCTTCGACCATGGCGACACCGCCGGCATCGGGGAAGAATGCCAGCAGATCACCGTCGGAGTCTCGGTAGCTCTGCGGCTTGCGATCAACAGCCACCAGGTTGTGGCCAGCGGTGGTGACCGTCCAGCTACGCAGTTTGATGTGGGTATAACCGATGTCGCTGAGCATTTCACGTTCTTTGGCGAAAAGGGTGAGGTTGAGATTGTCCAGATGCGCGTGGCCGTAGCCGCCGGAGAAGTGGAGTTGCGCCTGCATCTGGTCGGCCGCCTCGCCACGGCCCAACGAGGCATGTCCGTAGCCGGGGCAGATGGTGGATACCGTCTTGAGCCGGGGCTTGGAGCGTCGCTCATGCGGCCAGGTATCGTGTATGGTGCTGGAGCAGCCGTTGGGGAAATCCAGCACTGAAGGCGCACCTATGCACCGGGCGAGGAACGGCACCTGCTTCTCAGGGTCGAGGTCATCAAAGCGCGTACTGTCAATCTCGTCAACATAGCCCGGAGGGTCGGAATAGCCCCTCACGGTATTGAATGCCGCACGCAGCCCCCCCATAGTCATATAGTGGTAGGAAGGAGCCTCGTGCCACATACCGTCATAGAAGAAGCCCTCATCAACGTTCTGCTTCATCCAACCGAAGGCCCGGTGGACGTAAGCGGGCTCGTTGATGACTCGGCCGAGTATGGCGACGCCAGTGACATCATAGCCGACGACGTTGCCGACATGGTACTTACTGGCGGCGGCGGCCTCATAGGTGACTTTGAGGAAGTCATTTTCGAGCTTCTCCCTGACGTCATAGCCGCGTTCCTGTGATAGCTTGTCGAACTCTTCGCTCGCATAAACGAGATCGTAGGGCCAGATAACGGCCTTGGGTACCTCGTTGTGGAAGTCCCCCCATCTGCCCCCATTCCAGGCGAACGGGGGTGCCTGCGACTTGGCGAACCGGAAACTGGTGATCGGGTGCTCCATGACCGGATAGTGCGGATACACCTGGGCTGTACGATCGAGTATGAGCACTGCACGCCGCGCGTACTTTTCCTTGCCTGTGGCATGGTAGGCTTTGGCCAGAGCGCTGCATTGGCTCATTATCCAGGCGCGTTTGTGCACGAGGATATGCGCCCTGAAAAAGATCGTCAGGTCGTCGCGCTCGCGGTCCTGGTGGTAACGGTAGGTGATCGTTTCGCCGAGCGCGTTCTTGCCGCTCAATACCTGGTCATCAGGGTACTTAGCATTGGGGAACACCATGCCGCAGAAATTGCATTTCAGCTCCTCGGGACGATCAATGCCCCACTCGTATATGCCAATGCCTTGCGACCCGCCATGGCAGTTGGGGCAATAGCACCCCTGCGAGCACGGCTTTTCCGGCACATAAGAAAGCATCTCCTCTTCGCTCATCGCCATGACGCGCTCGACGGCCTGCTCATAGGCTGCGGTGCCGGCTGGGTCAATGCCATGGTCCAGCACAGGATGTTTGATGCCCAGAGCCTGCCCCGCACCCAGCGCCGGGATAGCAGTGGCGAAGAACAGCGCGCAGATTGCCAGCAGGTGAATGAGATTGCACCCGTCCCAGTTCAACATATTCATCACTCCTTGAGCATCTTTGTCTCGTGGGTTCGGCGGGTCTACGTTGAGGTGGTGAGTGCCCTTCACTCACTCCTCGCGCGATCGTTCGTTGTCTGTCAGCGCATTCTCCAGTTTAGGGATGGTCGGTGCCCTGCCAGTCAGGAGTGGGCAGTTCGGGTCGGTCGGGATCGGGCTCGTAAGGGACGAATTGCAGCGAGTACAGATCGGCGTCACGGATCAGGAACCGCAATCGTACCGGCTGCCCTTCCAGGGCTCGCAGGTCGCCTCCGCGATCCTGCCAGCGGACGATATGGCGGAGGGTGTCGCCAAAGATGGGTTCGCAGTCTTCGGCCCGATAGCCCTCGAGCGGCCGGCCTGCAAGGTCCTGCAACTCCACCCGGATGCTTCCTGCGGCGGAGGTTTCGAAGTTGAGCGCGAGATTGCCGCCGGCAAACAGCAGCGGGTGGGTAAGTACCTCGCCACCTGAGCGCGGCGCGTTGACGGAAACGAAGCCGTCCACGCGCAGGGCATAACGGCGGATGCTTACGGCGATACCTTCCCAGTAACCCTCAGTTACGTAGAGACTGATTTCGTTGGGCGCGTCGTCTATGTCGGCACGGGTCTCGACCATTCCCCAGAAGATGAAGTTGTCGCCATAGACCCAGCTGTTGGTCCGGCGCGGCCCCGGGCGGATGAAGGCCTCCGGCCAGCGATGGAAGGTCTCACCGTCGCGGCTGGTCATGAACACCGCGTCGGTGACCGCCGTGCCATAGCGCGGGTGAGAAGCAGCGCGAGCCAAACGCTCCTCCAACTGGGGGAGCTGCAGCACGGGCTCTGACCAGCCACGATCCACATAGCGATGTGGCATCCCCATCAGTATGTGCGGGGCGCGATAGTATGGCTGCACCTGGTTGGTGTAGAGCTGGTCTTCTTCGCAGCCGGTATAGGTGAGCCATTTGGGCTCGGGGAAGTTGAGTATATCCGGTGATGAGGCGGTCATGATGCCGCGCCTCTCGTCACGGAACTCGCGATGGTATTCGCGGTATATCCGGTGTGCGGGGTCCCAGAACGCCAGGTTCTGGGAGTCGAAAGCCCCCTGCGTTACGGCAGGCTCCCGGCTCATCAGCGAGAAGTGGATGCCGTCGGCGGACTTGAGTAGATACAGCCCTTTCGGCTTCTTCCCGACGACGATAATCTTGTAGCGTTCATCCGTGGGACAGTCGGGGTTCTGGTCCTTGAAAACGGCGGTGTGTGCCGGGCATCCCTTGATCTCTTCAAGGAACTCGGGCGTGAGGATGATGTTGTTGGCTCGCGATCCTGCAAACTCGAACAGACCGAGTTCTGGTCGCCGCCAGTGGATGCCATCGTCACTTTCGGCATAGCAGAGATACCAGGGATGGTCTTCGCGCGCCTGGGCCGGCGGGCCGCTATTGCGGTAGTGCAGCCCACGGTAATACATCCGACAAATCGGGCCGTCGCGGAAGCCCGACTGGAAGGTGGAGGCATTGCCCTCCCAGGGGGCATCAGTCTCGAAGACAATCTGGCGACGTTCGGGACGATGGAGTTTTAGAGCCGCTTCACCCCCAATAGAGGCCATAAGAAAGTCATCCACGAACAACTCGAGCCGGGATCCGATAGCGATAGGTTCCTGAACGCCGGAAGATTCAGCCATGTAAGACGCACCTCCGAGCGCCGGAGATTGCTCCGGCATTGACATCATTGTATTCGCGAACTGCGGTTCTCTTGGCGTCTATAGCCACTGCTTTTTTCTGAAATAGACTATCATTCCGACCGCCACGGCTAGCATGACCCCCAAGGCCGTCGGATAGGCCCAGGGAAACTCAAGTTCGGGCATGTACTGGAAGTTCATCCCATATACGCCTGCTATGAAGGTGATGGGGATGAATATGGTCGCGATGATGGTAAGGACCTTCATGACCTCGTTCATTCTCTGACTGACGCTTGAGAGATGTACGTCGAGCATGCCGGAAAGGGTGTCTCGGAATGTCTCTATTGTGTCAACTACGTGCATTGTATGGTCGTATAGGTCCCTGACATATATGGTAGTAGATTCGTCGAATAATGCGGGGGCTCCCCTGTCGAGTGAGTGTATCACCTCACGCAGAGGCCAAACGATCCTGCGCAAGGACGCGATCTGCGTTCTCAGCGTGTGGATTGCATTAAGCCTGTAAGGGCCGGGATCAGTGACTATCTCTTCCTCCATACTTTCTATTCTTTCACCCAATTCTGCCAGTGTCACGAGATACCCATCAACGACTGCGTCCAGCAGCGCGTACAGGAGATAGTCGGTTCCCCTTTGCCTTATCCGGCCCTTACCCATTCTGATGCGGTCTCTCACCGCCGCAAAAACATCAATTCCGCCCTCCTCAAAGGTGATGACTATTTTGGGGAAGAGCACCAAGCTTACCTGCTCCGTATCCACCTCATCCTTTTCCTGATTACAGCAGGAGACTCTGGCAAGCACGAACATGTAATCGCCATAGTCTTCCACCTTGGGTCGCTGATCGGTATCCAATATGTCCTCCAGCACAAGATGATGCAGCCCGAAGTATTCACCCAGTCGCTCCAGAGCTTCGACATCGTGGAGCCCCTCCACGTTGAGCCACGTTACCCTCGTCGAATCCTTGAAGCGAACGCATGCCTCGACCGACTCGAGTTCGGTCTCCGTGATGCCTGTGTCGTCATAATCTATCACCGTTAGCTTCATCTTCTCGCGCTTCCGTTCCCCGGTATGGAGGAGCGTACCAGGGGGAGATCCCGCCGGTTTCATCGTGCGTCTCGATAGTCGCGTCATCGCGGATACCAACCTCCTGTTTTATCCTACTATGAGCTTGGTCCGATAGATTGTGTACTGCCAAACTTGGCAGTCCTGCCAGCGTCTGGCGAGCCTGCCGGCTTCCGAGGAACTGCGGCATAGGTTTCCTATGCGCCGGTTGCTCTGCGGCAACGAGTCCTTCTCCAGCGAGCCGGCGATGCCCTCCCTCTTCCGCGCGGCGTATGCGAGGACGATCTGCGGGCGTAAGAGCAGCCCCATTTTCTGACGAATTAGTGGCCACGAAAGTGGTAGTGAATGTCGCTGGCGAGACTGGGATTGAGGGCGGTATCGGTGGCGGTAGTGCTCCGGAAGACGGGCACTTCGGGGCAGCTTATCAAGAGCGGAGAGGTTATCGTGCTTTCATCGCGCCGCAATCGGGACGTGGTAGTTCGAGAAGCAGGCGTTCGCGGCCGAGGTCGGAGGGATGCGCGATCTTTACCGGAACCTGATACTAGATCTGTGCATCCTGCAGGCGGTTGAAGAAGCGCGGCGGTCTGGCCATGTGCTATCTGGCGCACTATAATGTGGGAGAAGGAAAGACGAGAGGCGACGGCGCCTCACCCGCTCTTCAGGGACAATCTCCATGCTGGAGAGGGAAACGGTGGCCTCACCCCGTAGTTGGCGGGGAAATCCCCGCCAACTTCCCCCTCTCGGAGCGGAGAGGGGAAAAGGCAAACGGCGAAGGTATTGATTAACGGTCCCGCGTACACGCGGGAGCAGGCAAAGATGCCTGTCCTCCAACGGCATACAATGTACGGCAACCGCCAGTGCAGCACAAAGCCCGCGGGAGTAGCCGCCACGGCTTTGCCCTACAACGGTAAACGACAAGAAGGCAATCGTGAATGAGTGGTGTGTCGTGATTCTATATGTGCATCCGACCATAGTTCGCTCAAGAGGAGTGTTACCTGTGAAACGCTACATGCCCTGTGTGCTGCTTCTCGTCGCTCTCTGTGTCACCGTATCCGCCCAAGTATGCGACCGCGAAGTCCTCGTCCAGACCTCGACTATTGATGCGCTGCTCGACGGGGTCTATGACGGCGAGATGACCTATGCCGAACTCTCTAAATACGGCGACTTCGGTATCGGCACCTTCGAGGGTCTCGATGGCGAGATGATCGCCTTCGATGGCGCGATATGGCAGATCAAAGCGGACGGCAAAGCCTATCGGGTCAATCCGGCGACGGCCAAGACACCGTTCGCGGCGATGACCTTCTTCGACACTGACATTACCGCCCAGGTTCCGGCAGGCACTGATTTCCCGGGTCTGACCAAGCTCATTAGCGACCTGACCCCGAGCGACAATTACTTCTACGCCATCCGCATGGATGGGGTCTTCAGCTATATGAAGACCCGGAGCGTTCCCGGGCAGAAGAAGCCCTACCCACCGCTGGTCGAGGTGACGCGCAACCAGCCGGAATTCGAGTTCAATAAGGTGGCAGGCACGGTAGTCGGCTTCCGTTGCCCGCCGTACGCCAAGGGAGTCAATGTCGTCGGGGATCACTTGCACTTCCTGAACCTGGCCCGGACCGGCGGCGGCCATATCCTTGCCTTTGAGGTGGAGCAAGCGGTCATCTCGATTGACCTGACAAGCCGCTACTACCTGTTACTGCCGACGCAGGTCCCAGCCTTTGCGGGCACGGACCTGACCAAGGACCGCGAGAAGCAACTCCACGAGGCGGAGACAAACAAGTAGGGTAGCGCAGTCTGCATTGGCGTTCGGTCAGGTCGGCCGCATCCATCTGTGAGCATTGGCGTAGAGGATGGCCGTCTGATCTTGGTCGGACAGCTCCGACTCCCGCATCTTCAGCAGGGCGGCCTCCGCGTACTGGTAGGGCGCGTGCGTGCCGAAGATAATGCTTTCTGCGCCGATTTCCGCCGCCAGCTTCTCAACGCCGCCGGGGCCCTCGACATGCGATATCTCGACATACAGGTTCGGCAACTTCCTCAGGCCCTCGGCGATCCCTGATATCGCCGCATTCTTGGCATTGCATACCAGGATGCCCACATCCGGGAACTGCTCTGCAAGCTCCGGGAGTGCTGAGAGGTCCACCGGCGGCACCATGCAGCGCGGGTGGTGGAGCCGCTCGTCGTACATCCGCACATAGAGGCTCGCCGTAACGCCGCACTCATCCGCCGCCGCCATCAGCTCGCCGACGCACCCGTCGCTGATATCGTAGGAGTGGTAATTCGGGTAGAGCCGCACGCCTGCACAGCCTGCCTCGACCGCGCATTGCAGGTCGCTTTCCCACTCGGGGAAATCGGGGTTGATGACGGCATGAGGCACAAGCCGTTGGCGATGCTCGGAGATCGCCTCGATGAGCCAATCATTGGCCGGTTGCAGATCACTGTACAGCACGCCCTGGAAGGCGGCGACAGTAGCCTGCGTGAGGCCGCAGCGATCCATCAAGCTGACGAACTCGGCCGGCTGGGAGTTGTTCAGTTCGCGAAAGGGCCAGTAGCCGAGATGGGCATTGCAGTCAATTATCATGAGCCACGTATCCTCGCCGCGTTCGCACTCCCTACGAGCGAATAGGTTAAAATACAATGGCCCGCTCGAGCATCATCCGCTAATACTCGAGGGGCCATCTTTTTGACATTTGACATGCGCGAGTGGTGCCTAGAACTTGATTGAGCCGGTCAAGTGCACCTCGTCAGCGCCCTCCGCTTCCATCCACGCCACATCCACAGCCCAGCGGTCCCGCTCGTAGCCGAGTCCAGCGGCGAAGTTGCCGCCCTGATAGAAGCCGCCACGGTATGTCCAATAGAGGCGAGGCGTGAATTCCGCGCCCACGGCATATCCGGTATCAATCTCGTCAGTGACGTCCCAGATATCTGCCACGAGGGTCCACTGCGGGCTGTACATCCACGCGACGCCGGCGTTGAAGTACGGGCCGCCGAGCTTGTCACCGATATCCTCGACCGTCAAGCCCCAGTTGGCTTCCCTGGTACGATACAGCACACCCAGGTCAACCCATCTATCGTCAATGATCACAGCTGGATCGCTGTAGCTGAGGTCGGTGACGCCGATGCCGACGGCCCAGGTGCCCTCCGTATTGCTGAGGCCGAACCCAAGCGTCCAGACCTCGCCATCCGCCGCACCGGGTGTCACCTCGTCATATCCGGCTCCGATACCCCACGATCGCCCGATCGGGCTACCGACGATGTTTACACCCCAGAAGTCCGAATCGCCGCTAACTTCGAACGTCCCAGCGGCCTCAAACTCCCAGTCCCGCTGCTCTTTCATCTGGTTTTCATAGCCAATGTCCAGCACGGCAAGATTCGCCCGATTCATTACGACAGCTCCCGCATCGTCGGCTAAGGCGATGCCGGCGCCACCCAACCCATCGTACCGCGCTGTCTGCGCTGTTGCCGCTGAAGCTGTGATTAGTACCACCACGACCGTCACTGTGAGTAGAACTGTTAGTCGCTGCACTTTGGGTGCCTCCCGTGTAGTGTGAAAGATTGTTGCCTGATACATCTTACTGCCGACCATTCATGCAAAATTAGATGGCCGATGCAGTCCGCATAGTCTTACTATTCCCTGTTATAGCAGAATTACCTTCCCATGAAAAGGCCTATCTGCAAAAAAATCGCTGTTTGCCATTTACTTAAGGCCGAATATCCTCACCGCATTGTTTGACAGTATCAAGCTCCGGTTGTTGTCAGAAATGTCGGCTGCGACGACCTTTGCGAGTTGTGATGCGAAGCTCCGGCCCGAGGCATCCGAGCCGTAGAGGACGCGCTCGGCACCCAGCCATCTGACTGCGTATTCCGTCTGCCCGGCCTCGGGCTCGCCGCCGCTGAGGTCCACCGCGATGTTGGACTGACAGGCCATCGTCCGTATTCCGTGGAGCCAGTTCCCGCCGGAGTGCGCGGCCAAGAACTGTGTGCGGGGATGACGTTGGGCCAGCTTCACGAGGTCAGAGGGCCGGGATTCAGTGGGCATACTCCCGCCCGCCTTCAGGAACGTGTGCTGCAGAATCGGGACGCCCAATTCTTTGGCATACTCGGCTATCGGGTCGAGGGCGAGATCGCAGCAGCGCCGGCAGACCCACAGCTTGACCCCTCTCATCGGGCCGTTGGCGATATGCCGCTCCATCAGTTCCAGGGTTTTGGGGACATGATTGGGGCTGCCATAGACCAAGCCTGCAATCCGCCGGGGTGCATGCTCCATCGCCCGGAGAACATATTCCGTATCGAGCTCGATCCGCCGGGCATCCGGCTGCCGGCAGAGCTGGGGGCCGAGACAGATGATGAGCTTGTCAATGGCGAGCCGGTCGGCATAGCCGAGCAACTCATCAATATTCTCCCGGACCTGCTCCCGCTCCCCGTACAGATGGATGTGGCAATCAACTATCAAATGATCATTCCTCCCGAATGCAGCGCCTGCCCTCTTATCCG
>Ga0180431_10009531_pt1 | contig 10948 bp, 11 predicted proteins | sample SS_ome_11_FD_132459 | JGI IMG/M metagenome (GOLD analysis project Ga0180431, IMG submission 132459) | Hypersaline lake sediment archaeal communities from the Salton Sea, California, USA - SS_1_MS_1 metaG | ecosystem: Environmental > Aquatic > Non-marine Saline and Alkaline > Hypersaline >...
TGCGCCGGCAAATAATGGCGGATGCTTCAGTTTGATCAGAGTATCGGTTTTTCCTTCAGAACTTAGGGTGTATAATTTACTCACAATTTGGTCAACGATTTCTTGCAGTTCCTGAGCACGCACCGGGTTGTGCTGAACGCTCTCTGTTTGAACTGGGGCCGATGTCGACGGCGGGACTGTTCCTGCGTTAGGGTTCACTGAGGCGAGATCGCCTTGCTCTCTTGGGAAGGCATCCGCCTTCTCGCTTTGGGAAACTGTTGTTTCCGCGGGTTTGCGAAGATCGTCCTGGGGCGTGATAGAGGCTCTGTGAGCGTGTTCATTTCCAGTAGTGTCTTTACCTGCCAGTACGTCTAATGGGACGTCTACGGGCTGATTTGGCAGGTTTCTGACCTCTTTTTGCATCATTGCGAGCTTTTCTTTTGTCCCATACCCTTTGAATAGGGCGGATAACGACTCTTTCTGAAGATCTTCCGGCATATCTCCGGATAAAAGGTCTTCCGATGCTTCTTCCGGAGCATCGAGAGAGATATCTCCTTCCGTCTTAACTTTTTCAACCGGGTCGGATGCGATATCAAAAAGGGATACCCCTTTTGTTTTGGGTTTTTGGTCGTAGGCCTCGAGCTTGAGCTCGACATCTTCGTAAGCTGTATCCGCCTCTTCCGTTTTAGGTTTCTCGCCCAGCTCCTTGTTTTTCGATTGTCTTTGTTCGTCGCGCTCATCTTTAGCGAGGATTTTTTTGAAATCTTTTTTTGTTTTTCTCGGCGTAGGAGCTGTTTTCCCTGTTTTAGTATCTTCAGGCCTGTTCGGATTAAAACTGATGTTATGTGTCCTGTCTGTCATAGGATTAATACTCCTTTCTCATATTCCGCAAAAAGAGGACCTGACCGATCTCGTCCATCTCGCTTTCCTCGGCCAATTCCAACTCTCTTTTCATCTGTTTGGTCCAGTCTTCTTTATGGGTTTGAAGCTTGTCAACTTCTTGCCGCCTCATCTTGAGATCTTCTTCGGCGATCTCCAGATTTCTCTTCGCGACGTTGACCTGCTCCTCTTGTTCCTGTACTTTTTTTTCCTCGACGACAATCCGTTCTTCGACCACCTTGATGTAGTTTTTCATCTGTTGGATCTTGTCTGTCGTCGTTCCTTTGTCCAGCTCATCGCGCAACTGGTTGATCTTATCGACTTTGTGCTGGACGACCTTATCTCTTTCTTCTTCACATTTGCGCAGTTTTTCCCTTTCGACTTCAAGTTCCTGTTTTTTGATGGCAACAACTTTTTCCGCTTCATCAACGCGTCTCTTTTTGATGTCCATCACCTTTTCAAGGGGATATTCGGGAATTGTCACGTGTGCCTCGAAAAATTAGATTTAGATTATTTAAACAGTGATCTGAGGAGCTGCATGGTCTCGTCCCAGCTGCACTCTTCTTCGATTCCCTGTTTAAGAAAGTTATTCACTTTGTCAATGTGGTCGATCGCAAAGTCTCCTGCTTTGTCCGACCCTCGCTTATATTCACCGATCTTGATGAGCAGTTCGTTCTTTTTGTAGTTAGCGAGCACTTCATTGATTTTTCCCGCTAATGCAAGGTGTTCTTCGGGAACGATCGATTGCATCACCCGGCTTTTTGATGCAAGGACGTCGACGGCGGGGTAGTGGTACTTGTGCGCAAGCTCTGCGGACAGAATAATGTGTCCGTCCAGGATCGAACGCACTTCGTCCGCGACGGGCTCGTTCATGTCGTCACCGGCGACAAGTACTGTATAGAAAGCGGTGATTGATCCTGTGTCTGATCGTCCGGTCCTTTCCAGCAGCTTGGGCAAAGTAGAGAAAACGGACGGTGTATACCCGGCCCTTGCAGGGGGTTCACCGGCTGCAAGTCCCACTTCCCTAATGGCGCGGGCAAAACGCGTGACGGAGTCCATCATCAGGATGACGGACTTGCCTTTGTCGCGGAAATATTCGGCGATCGCTGTTGCGACATAAGCCGCGTTCAAACGGAGCTGGGCCGATTGGTCTGATGTTGAGATCACGAGAACAGACTTTTTCAGCCCTTCCGGGCCGAGGTCTTTCTCAATGAAGTCGCGCAGTTCCCGTCCACGTTCCCCGATGAGGCTGATCACATTGATATCAGCCTCGGCGTTACGTGCGATCATGCCGAGAAGCGTCGATTTACCTCCACCCGCGGCGGCAAAAATACCGACCCGCTGTCCAAGCCCGGTTGTCAGCGTTCCATCGATCACACGGATACCAACAGAGATGGGTTCGCTGATCCTTTGCCGTTTTAACGGGTCGGGAGGGCTTTGAATGACAGGGGCGGTTTCGTTTAAGACCAGAGGTCCTTTGGTGTTGGTGTCCAAAGGTTCCCCAAGGCCGTTGAGCACGCGCCCCAGAAGAGCATCGCCAACTTTGACATGAAGGGGCAGCCTGGTTGGGATCACCTCCGAAGAGGGCCCGATTCCAGTCATTTCACCAAGCGGGGAAAGGAACACTTCATCTCTTGTGAATCCCACCACTTCGGCCCTTAACGGTTCGCCTTCCCGTTTGATCAGGCAGACTTCACCGATCTTTACCTGCGGAACAACTGCTTTGATCAGCATCCCGACGGTTTCGGTGATCCGTCCGTTGACGGTTGTCAACTGTACGTCGTCAAGTCCCTTTAAAATGGTGTCGAAATCTTCAGAGATTCCCATGCAATGTACCCCTCAATGATGAAAAACGGGGCAAAAAAACTCCCTGCCCCCTTTGTCAAAAACAATACCTTTACTGCCAGTCGATTTTGAACAGACAAGTTAGACTTGAACGTTCATGATCGTCTTCGTTGACTCCAACGCCTTGTTCAACATACTGGTAAAAAGCTCGATCTCCTGTTGGACCTTTGCCACTTTGATTTGAATCAATAACATGCTTGCTGGCGACATTTCGTTTTCCACTGCCATCGCTTTGACGTCGGACGCCAAAGTTTCCAGCTGGTTCTGAGAATGTGTCAACAGTCCCAAAAAGCGGTCGATGGGCTTTGACATCCCTTCGGACCGTTCCGGCTTGGCATATTCGGAACCCGTTTTGTCCAGAGCAACTTTTAAGTTCTCGTCAATGTGGTTGAGCTTGTTACGCAACAGGGTCTGCACTGAGCTTTTAATATCGAGCTCAGGCGTCTCCAATTTTGTTTTCAGTGTGTCGATCTGCGCGATGACATCTTCTGCCTGGGCAACCAGATCATTCGGCGATGAACGGGTAGCCACATCAGGCCTCTGATTGAGGCTTCTGACCTCATCGAACAGTGTAGCGCCGGCCTTCTCGGTAGCATCCTTGCTTATGCCTTCAGTTTTCCCCGCTGTTACGCGTTGTTGTTGCATCAGCGCATCAAAGTAGTCCTTATTAGGCTCCTGGACACGCGTCAGCGGCTTAAGCTTTTGCGATACCTTTTTAATTTTATCAATTTTTTCTAAGGCCATATTATTATCCTCGTAAGTTGAGATTGGGGCCTTTTGAATTCGATTGCGCTTTCAGCGCTCAATCTTTTTCAGGCTTGGGCTGTTCAAAGAAGGGGGCTTTGGCCTTGTTCAGGTCCTTGTCCGCCCACTCTAATGAAATTTCGCCCAAGTTCTTGATGGTAGGATCTTCTGTGTTCTCGATCGCATCTTTGATGATTTTCTCACCTTTTTTACGCTTTGGCTTAGAAAGCAGGTAGCAAATCCCGAGGAACGTCTTCGCCAGCAAATTATCCGGCTCTTTCTGATTGATCTCTTCGAATATATGTGTCGCTTCCTTCATATTCAATTGGTTCAAGGCAATATACCCTAAGCCGATTTGAGGAGCGGTGTGGCCGGGACTGATCATCTGTCCGGCTACAAATATTCTGCTTGAACTGATAGCGTCCAACTGCTTGACCGCGACAAATCCTGCCTCGATCAGCAATGAGAAATCTTCTTTCAGCTCTTCAATCTTTTCTTCAACGCTCATTCTCGATGATCCTTCTGTTGTCAATTAAATTGTGACAGTCCTGCGTTCCATCGCTTAACGTGTTGTGTTCTCAAAAACTCCTATCCTACCGACCATCCATGATCGGCGGCTGTGTTGTGCAATAAATCCTGGACAGGCCATAAAAGCCTGTCCAAAAAGTCACCCACAATCCAATCAATTATCCTTTGACGTTTCTCGCCATTGAAGAAATTGCTGTATTCGATGCGCTGACCACTGATGTTGACATCTCAGACAACTGAGACAAGTGGTTCATTAACATCTGCATTTCAAACATATCGCCGATACTGATGGCGCTACGTCTTTGTTGGATTTCGAGAAGCTTTGCTTTGGCGCTTGTCGTGGCGACGTTGACCAAGCTGAACAGATTTTGTACACTAAAACCTGACTGCTTGACATCACCAATAAAGTCTTGGTTAGCAGCATCTCCTGGATTGACTGTTGCGGTAGCCATAACTAATCCTCCTAAACTCTAGGTTTATTTGTTTTAAGAGAATAAGTTTGACTAGGGATCCATACTAGAAATTTCATTTCTTGCCAGCTACTGCCGGCCTTTCTGAATCTCCTCAATACTTATCTTGTCTCGCTTTGCTGTAGAAAAGCTTCATAGAAGCCCTTCCATTCATGGCAAAGTCCGACGATTTTCAGATCAAACCTTTATTTTGGCTCGAATCTGGAAAAAACTTTTAAAAGAGAGGTGTATCCGTGAAGGATAAGTCCAAATCGTTCGTACTCTTTTTTGTTCTCACCATCTCTAAGTAACTTTTTTATCTCTTGAATGCGATTCTCGACATGCTGCTTGAGCTCTTTATGCTTTTTAGGATCAAGCAATTCCTTCTCCAGCTCAAATTCGAATTCCTTCTTTCCTTTTTTCTGGCCCTCAAGTCCAAACATGCGCTAATCCTCATCCTTTATACTGAAGTGAAAACAAAACGCTTTTTTGTGTTCACTTCAGTAAATGAATACAGGCACACGAAGCCTGCCTTCATTTCTTTCTATACTTATATTGTAACATATTCTGCATTATTTTTTCAATAATTGCAAAATAAATAGTTTAAAGGTTTTATAAAGACCTATTTTTGATTATAGTCGATCCTGTACTTGACCCCGTTCTTTTCCAAAAAGATAGCGTCGGGACGGATATTTGTAATCGTCATTCCGTCAAGCAGGTCGCCCCTTGTTAAAATGCGTCCATTGATCACTACGTTCAGGTTAACTCCTCCCTGATTCGAAAATCCGGATACGCGATATTTATCGCTGATGTTGACCATCGTCTGTTCTGGGGCAATCTCATTGATAAAGGTCTTGACGTTGCGTACTCCTGGAATTTCTCTGAATTTTCTGACCAGTCTGTCCACTTTGGCCAATTGCTCCCGAGATGCCCCTCCTGAAATTGTCAGTTCTCCATTATCGATCTCGACACCAAAGTTTCTTAAGCCTGCGTTTTCAAGGTCGACCTCGACCGCTGTCAGAACGTCCTCTTCAACGATGACCCTTCTTTCGAGAATATCCAGGTAGGGGAAGTTCGCGGTAATATAGTCTGACAGTTCTTCAGCCTGTTTCCGGCTCTGCAGGTAGCCGGACAAGACGAACCTTCCAGCTTCCGGAGAGTGGACGCTGATACCTCTAAAGCGACGATCGCGTCCAAGTATCTGATTGGTTTCCCTCCAGACGTATTCGTCGATGATGAGCCCGCTGTCATCTACTCCTTTAAGGAACTCAAGTCCCTGAAGATTGTACATCAGCTGGTTCTTGTCCGATTGGGTCAGGACATGGCCGATCAAAAGCAGCCGGCCCGAGTTCTCGTTATAAGAGTACCTCACTTGAGGAAATTGCTTCATCGCTTCGGCAAGACTGGAAGAATAATCGGTTTTTTCTTTGATCTGTACCGGCGCTGGGCTGAAGAGGCTCATTGTCCCGATCCCCACGACTGCAAACAAGCTGATAATGATTCCGATCAGGATAAATGCCCCCAGGGCGCTCTGCGTTTTTGATTCTTTTGTCTCGGCAAGTTCTTTCTCCAGCTTTTTTACTTCTTCCTCTTTTGCTTTGGCCTCGACTTCCGCATCCTCATCTTCTTGAAGCACTTTCACAATGGAGGGCAGGAGAGGGGAGATGATCGTTTGCATTTCACCTTCCCTGTCGTAGACAACAAACGACGTTGTTCCCAATGTCACTAGAGTATTCGGTTCGAATGTCTGCTGGCCTTCGATCGCCTTGCCGTCGACCAATGTACCGTTACGGCTTTTTAAATCCTCGACGCTCAATGCGTCGCTCTTGCTGACTGTGATCTTTGCGTGCTGGCGTGAGACGCTTGTATCGTGGAAGACGACATCGCATGAAGTAGGATCTGTTCCGATGATGTAGCTTGAGCCTGTCTGCATCGAAAACTCGGCCCCATTGTTCGGTCCGCCGATCACTTTCAGAAGCCATCTGCCGGAGTCTCTTAGGTCGAAATCAATTTCAGCCAGGATCCCCTTGTCCTCATCGGACTCTTCCTCATAAATGGTGTCTTGTTCCGGTGCGTCTTCGTCAACGATAGAGGGCGCTTCTTCTTCAGTTCCGTTTTCATCACCTGCGTAGAATGTAAAAGAATTTTGGCCGATCTTGACCGAGTCTCCGTTCTTCAGGAGAAGCGGTTGGCTCACAGGTTGTTCATTGACAGCGACGGGATCTTCCTCACTGAGGTTTTCAAGTTCTATTCCCTGGGGAGTTATCCGGCAGATCAGATGTTTCTGAGCCGTTGAAGGGTCTTCTAAAAGGAGTTGGCAAGCTTCAGGATCGCTTCCGATCACCCACTCTTCTCCATCTTCAAACGGCAGGGTAAGCCCTTTTGATTCCCCATTCTCTGCGACAAGTCTAGCACCCATTCTCTTTCACCTTATTTTTGATACTTCCCGGTCAATACTTAAACCAGGTGCGCCTAATTTCGCTCAGGCATTTATTCTGACTCTTTTCATAAATCTATTCAAGTTTTGTGCCAGTCGTATTATACCGAAATGAACTCAAAAAAGAAGGGATCAGGAATTGGCATAGTAGGCAGTTTCTTCCTTCCATTGACCGACAGTATTGACAAAATCTTCTAACATATCTCTAAATTCCTGATAATCAACTTCATAGTCAACAGTTCTGGAAAGGGTAACCATTTCCCCTTCGGCATCTAGTCCAAGGACGCATCCTTCCGTCCCTTGTGAAAATAGATTCGCGAACAAAGCGGATGTGAAAAATTCTTCCAGTTTTTTTTCGGGACAGGCAGAAACATTGCAGGTGAACTCAAAGCCTCTTGGAATTTCAGTGATCAATATCGTGGTTTCCTCGTCAACGGGAAATTGATAAACGCCTGGAACATCTGATGCCAGGGAATCTTCGATCTCCATCTCATTGACAAGCTTCTGCATATAGGAATCTAACATTTCTCCCCTCCGATGAGATTAGGAAACATGGGAAAAACAGTATGTCTTTCCCATGTATAAGCGTGTGTTTCCAACCAACAAGGTGGTTTAGTGAACCTGGAATCCGTGTGCTCTGTACGCTTCATCGATGATCTTATCAAGTTTTTGCAGTATCTGTGAAATCAATTCATCGGCTGCTCGTTGCGCTTCTGAGGCAGAGGACATTCCGCGATCCTGGATCACTTTTATCGCGTTCTCGATAATCGTTTTCGAATATTCCAGATCCGCGCGCCTAAAGTCGAATGCAGCTGTCACAAATTTGTCGACAGCGGTCATCACTTGTCCAAAACCGGACCCGATCGCTCCAGCAGACTGAGCAGAGGCAATTCCCGCTTGTGATCCAGGCCTGATCTTGGCTATTCCGTAGGCTCCTGCACCCATTGAGACAAGCCCGCCGACCAGGTTACATATTCCTGAGACAATTGCTTTTTTTGCTTCGTTGTTGTAGATTTCGCGAATGATGCCCGCCAAATCTTCTGCCATGTCAAGGGACATGTTGATCATGCTTGACATCACTTCAGCTTCGGCTACTTTAATTTCTGATAGTTTCGACTGCAGCTCTAAAAAGAGGACGAAGAAGGTTGCAAAGGGGTTTGGTGAGAACCAGGCGTTCTCAAGGGATTCCACCACCTCCGTCATCACTCCGGAGACAGTGACCGGTGTTGTGAGAATGGGGTCTCCTGCCAGCAGATTCTGAAGGGCGTCGGCATTGAACGGTATACCGAGATTGCTGTAGAACTCTACATACGCGATAATTTCATCTTGAGATAATTCCGGGTAGGCTACAGAAAGTGTTTGCGCTTGCTGCTCAGTACTTTGATTATTAAGCCCTTCAAAAAATGAAGGTTGAGGCAGTTCCATGTTTAAATTTAAATCTACCATCTGATTTTTCTCCTTATCATTATTTTAGATATGAACCATATCTGATTAATTTTTATTTCTTGTTTACTACATTGCCTGGGAAACATTGGCAATTCTCGCTGTTTCGTCTGCGACTCCGGAAGTCATTGCTGTGTGCAGTTGCTTTGCGAACTTTTGGATGTCGTTAAAATCGCTGACGATCATATCCGTAGAGACTTCGATCACTCCGAGCGCGTCTTTAAATGCTTCATAAAATCCTTCAAAGTCATCCTTTCCCAGGGCGATTTTCGCTTGCTGGAGGAGCAGGCCGATCTCCTCTGCTTTTTCACCTGTGATCGCTTCCTGGACCAGTCCATCGGAGACAAAGCGTTCTGTTTTTTCCACCCCGTCGCTGATTGTGGTACGAAAGCTTCTGGTAAGTGCTTTTAACCGTTCCCGATCATCTTTGGCCGCAGCTAATATCGCAAGAAGCACCGCCATTAACTTCAAGATCTCTGCGATCATCTCTCGATTTTCCATTGAGGTGTTCATCGTGGCCGCAATTTCTTTGAAAACGATTTTCAAGAGGTTGGTCCCGTTGATCAAATGCAGGATCAGTTCAAAAGAGAGCTGTTTGGCGCGCTTTTTGTCCACTTCGTCCTCGTCCGGTAATATTCCAAGGCCTGACGTTTCAATCATCGATGCAACGGAAGTGATTCCGATGAACGCCATTTTCGTTAGATTGCGCATCATCTTTTCTGAACTTAGCTGCGGGCTGTCGTATTTTTCGTTTCTTTTTTCTCCTATTTTTTCCTTTAACTTGACGAGAAGCTCATTAAATTCCGCTTCTGTCATTTCTTCCCACCCTGTAGGCAGGCGTTCTGCCAACGCTTGCATTTCGGGCGTGTCGTATGGGGGAACTCCCTCTTTCGCCCACTTTTTGGCGCACCCTTCAAACTTTCCTCCAGGCTTGCAGGGGGGGAGCAGTCCATAACGTTCCAATTTAAGCACCAGATCCGGACGTTTGGCCAGAATCACGTGTTTTTTCATTGTTCACTTTCTCCTTTCAAGAGTCTCTAAGTGCGATCAGATCGTGGTATAGAGAGGTCAGTTCGTTCACTTCAGCGCTCGGTCCATAGACAAAGCTGTTCAATACTCCGTCGACAACCGAGTCCATAATCGTGTCAAATCCCAGTCCAAACGGTCCCAGTATGCTATTGTGCTGGTTGATGCCGGCGAGAGCGACTGTGGATCCGATCAAAAGCGAGGGAGTTCCATGCGTCAGGGCTAATGCCGCGGTTGCAGTTGCCAGAGCGTCCATTTGCGCTCCCAGGATCATCAGGTCGCTTGTCGATGCCGAATGAAGCCTGTCAGCGATTTCATGCATTATATGCGCTGACTTAACAAGCCGGCTTCGGATATCGTCAGTGATCAGTCCTTTGTCGATCTCCCTTTGGGCTGCCAATGCTTCGATGATCGAATCCTGGATGTCGGTTAATGAGTTGTTGAAGAAATCGTAGTGTTGATAATTCGGTCCTGACTGATTTAGGAAGCTTAGGGCTTCCCTGACAACAAAGTCTGCCTGTCCAAGGGCGCTTCTAAGGGCTACAAAGGGCAGGGCAATGTTCATCATCAGATTCGATGCTGCAACGCTGTTCGATTCGATTGGAGCTGTCACCATTGACAGCCATCCGATTGCTGTTGCTGTGACGCTCAACGTATGATGGAGCGCAACGGCGTCAGGATCCCTGTCGTTAAATGGAAGCTGCATCTGATTGCTGAGCCACTCTGCCATATCAGGCGGCAGCCGCTCAAGCAGCTCCTGGTAAATCGGCTGGAAGAGACCTTCGTCGGACACTTCCATCTCGCCGGAAGCTCTCAAAAACAGCAGAGGGTGCAATGAGGGCTTGCCGGGTTCAGACCGATAGTGGAACACTTCATCGTGCTCTTGCTGAGTAAACGGAATGATCACTGATGAATCGAACGGCAGCATCCCAATGACATCTTTCATCACCTCATTGAACGCGCTTGTCTGCGATTCATAGATACCAGGGGGGACCGGTGAGCCTCCGACTCCTGTTCCTCCTACTGGAAAACCCATGATTTTTCCTCCTTCCGGATTTCTCCGGGATTATGTCGCTTCTAATCCGCCTCCAGCCTCGTCTTGAAGCTGTTCAAAAATACCCCTGCCTTTCCCTTCTTCAGCGCCTGCAGAATCAGAGTCCATGACAGGAGTGTCGTCCTCAATGCCCATGTCTTTCTTCGTTTTACTCATCATGACATAGCATCTTTGCTTGATTGCGGAGTATTTGCTCTCTTCTCCACAGCGGGAGATCGCTCCACCCAATCCGATCAGTATTCCTCCTTGATTACCGAGCTTTTCATAGCAATCGGCAATATGGAAGTAGGGAACGGGTGACTCTTCCTCTACCATGGCGAGAGTGAAATACAGTTCGACAGCTTTTTCGTACTCCTTTAACTTATGGTGCGTCGCCGCAAGTCCATGCAGGTACTTCGGCGTCAGGGGTTCTAAAAAGTTCAACATGCTGAAGGTATTATTGGCGTCTTTGTAGCGTCCGGCGTTATAGGCGTTATAAGCAAAAGTGTAGAGCAGATTCATAAATTCAGGGGAGATTCCCATTGCGTGGCGAGGAGGCCTTCCTTTCACAAAGACTTCTTTCAA
>Ga0180431_10009536_pt1 | contig 10943 bp, 10 predicted proteins | sample SS_ome_11_FD_132459 | JGI IMG/M metagenome (GOLD analysis project Ga0180431, IMG submission 132459) | Hypersaline lake sediment archaeal communities from the Salton Sea, California, USA - SS_1_MS_1 metaG | ecosystem: Environmental > Aquatic > Non-marine Saline and Alkaline > Hypersaline >...
CCGACGCGCCGGGCAAGCCCGGCGGCTGAATATGCCGTGGATTACGGCATCACAAATTCCTGCTCGTGCTGCTTGACCACCAGCACCGGGCAGGGGGCCTTGCGGACGACCTTCTCGGCCACGCTGCCGAACAGGGCATGCGTCAGGCCGCTCCGGCCGTGCGTCGCGATGACGATCAGGCCCACCTCCTTTTCCCTCGCGTACCCGATAATCTCGACGAACGGCCGGCCCTCCAGGAACACCGTCTCCACGGGCAGGCCGGGCAGGTGCTCCTCGGCGAACTGCTGGAGGCTCCGCCGGCTCTCCTCCCGAATCTGGTCGATGAACTGCTCGCTCGGCCCCGTGAGGTAGTACCCCGAGGTGGCCAGCAGGTCCGCCGGGATATCGCTCACGTGGAGGCAGTGGACCTCCTGGACCTCGAACCGCCGGGCCAGTTCGGCCGCATACCCGGCGGCGTGTTCGGCATGCTCCGAGAAATCCGTCGGCACGAGGATGCGTTTGAGTTGGATCATCGCAGGCTCCTTGTCGATGGACTGTGGCTGTGTCTCCCGCCGGTCAGGCCCGGCGGCTGAACGTGGATTCGCTTTCCGCCGGCGCCCTCGGCTGGGGCGGCCGGTCGCCGAAGCACGCCGCCAGCGCCGGCGCCAGGTAGTCCCGGCAGACGGCTTGCCAACTCATGCGCTGGGCCACCGGCCAGCCGCTCGCAAGCAGCCTTTCGTGGTCCGTCCGGGACCGCGGCAGCCGGGGCGCGAGGGCGGCCGCCAGACGGGCCGCCACCTCGTGCTCGATCCGCTGGGTCTCGCCCTCGCCGATGGGCCCGTCGCCGGCTTCCGGCGGCGCGGAGTAGTCCGCCAGGATGACGTTCTCGGGCAGGTCGCCGCCCGCCACCCGGCGCAGCAGGTTCGCGCACCCGCACGCACGCGACAGGACGCACAGGCCGCCGAACCCCAGCGTCTCGAGCGGGGCGATGCCGAACGGCTCGTACGTGCTCTGCCCGAACTCCACGTCGCTGCCCTGGCGCAGGTCCGCGAAGGCGGTGTCCGGCGGCACGCGGTCGCCGCAGGCCGCCCGGTCGAAGCCGAACTGGTTGATCAGCACAACGCGCGTGGCCCGAGCCCACGCGTTGTACGCCTGGGCGTCGCGGCCGAGCGGCACCTCCGTGCCCGCCAGGTCGGGCCAGCCTTCACGGTGATGCATCGGCCAGCCGTAGTCGCGCTCCATGTGGCGGACGGTCTCGGTGTCGCGCCGGCCGGCGTCGGTCGCGAGCACAACGAGGACGGCTGTCTCGTTGCGCTCCGCCAGCCGGTCGTCCAGGTGCTCCAGGACCGCCAGGTCCCGCTCGATGGCCTTCGACGCCACCGGCCGGGCCACGTGCGTGAACACGAAGTCCGGCGCCAGGCCCGTGACGGCCTCGGCGTACCGGGCCAGGCGTTCGCGGCTGGCCAGGCGGTCATCCACCGTAATCGGCCGGGCCGGTACCCCGTTGTACACCACGTGGACCCGGTCGCGGAAGCGGTCGTCGAGCAGGGCGAGTTCGCGGGCCACCCGGTCGCTGACAGCGAAGACGGCCGTCGCCTCGTGGGCTCGGCGGACCAAGGCGTGCTTGAAACCGCCCGCTTCCCGCAGATGGGCTTCGTACGAACCGGCCCCGGCCTCGGTTTCGAGCGCCCGGTCGAAGACGAGCCGGTGGCCGGCCTCGCGTTCCATCAGGTCGCGGACGGGCGGTACCTCGTGGGCCCAGTAGATGGTCTTCGCCGCCGGCAGGCGGAGCCGGGCCGCCAGCACGGTCGGCAGGCCCATGAATTCGTGGCTGACGAGGGCCGTCCGCTTCAGCGTGGTGCCAGCCAGTGCCTTGACGGCCTCGAGCGCGGGCGCCGCCAGGCGGACCCATTCCTCATAGCCCCAGTCGTTCTGGTACCGGTCGCTCGCCAGCGCGCACGCGGTCCACAGGTCGCGCTTGAGGCGGTCGACGGGGTCCGGCGCGGCGTCGCGGACGTCCACCACGAGCAGTTCCACGCGGCTGTGCCGAAGCCGAAGCGGGCAGGGCACGCGCCGGTGCCCGTACAGGAGCCGCACGCCGAACGTGGTCTCGATGTGGTGGAAGGCGGAGGCGAGGGCACGGTCGAGGGCCTCTGGCCCCACCGGCAACTCACCTGCCTGGTACAGCACACGCTCCAGCGACGGGGGCGGATCGGGCGACGGCACGTCGCCGCAGCCGACGAGGATCGTTCGGCGGACCGCCTGCTGGTACGCGCGGGACGTGAGGAGCCCTTCGAGGACGGCCCCGATGCCGCCCACCTTCGCGCGGGCCTCGTGTGTGATGTGAACCAGGGTGGCCATCGGCGCGACCCTCCACCCGCGCCATTATAAACGCAACGGCAGCAGGCGATGAAGCGGGAAGTGGAGGCCTTAGCAGTCTGGCTTGCGGCGCGCCGGCCTTCCCAGGCCGCCGCGCGAAGCACCGCCGGGCAAGACCGCCCGTGGCTTGCGGCGCGCGGTGGGTACGGAGCCCCACCGCGCTGCACGCGATGGTTATGGCGGCTACTTGGCCTGGAAGGCCCCCGGCTCGTACGTCTTGCCGAGCGATTCCAGCGCGAGCAGGGCCTTGGCCCGCACGAGATCCACGGGGTCGTCGAGGCGTGTTTCGAGGGCCTGGATGGTCTCGTCGGAGCGGTCGGCGGCCGAGCGGAGTGCGGCGGCGGCGGCGGCCCGGATCCGCCAGTTGTCATCGTCGAGCGCGTTGCGCAGGGCCTGGTGGGCGGCGTCGGCGTGAATGCGCCCGAGAGCCTCGGTGGCGGCCAGTTCCGGCCGGCCGTACATCTCGCCCACGCGAACCGGCACGCTCGATCCGCTCCTGTGTGTCGTCATCAGGGTCGCCAGGGCCGGCACGGCCTCGGTATAACCCGTGGCGCCGAGGCCCCAGGCGGCCATCGCGACGGCAAGTGGCGCCGGGTCGTTCAGCATCTCGAGCAGGTGATGGGCGGCGTAGATCGTGCCGATCTGGCCCAGGGCCTTGGCGACGGCGGCCCGGACGATGGGCTCCGGGTCCGCGCGGGCCGCCACGAGGGCGGCCTGGGCCTCCGGGTGGCCGACGTGGCCGAGGACGCTGGCGGCCGCCGCTCGAAGGTACGGATGCTTGGCGGTCAGCAACGCGGTGGCCCACGGGATGTCCTGGCGGCTGGCGTTCGGCGCCATCGCCATCATCGCCCGGACCTGGAGATCCGGGGGGGCGTTACGGCGGCGGATGTACCGGCGAAGCACGTCGACCGCCGGTGTGCCGACGGCCCCCAGGGCCTGCAGCGCGTCGGACGTCACACCGTCCTCGGTACCGAGGCGTTCCGCCAGAAGGTCGACCGGTGCGGATGCCCCCAGGTTCCCCAGGGCGCGAATCGCGTTCCGCCGGACCGCCGTGTCCGAGTCGTTCAGGCCGTAGCGCAGGAACCGCGACAGCCGCGGGTCCGGCGACGCGACCAGCCCACGCATGACGGCCCGGCGTGCCTCGACGCCGCGCTCAAACGCTGCGGGCAAGGCCGTCGGCCCGAGGCCCATCGGGGCGCGGACGCAGGCCCGGACGGCCTTCGGCAGGATCGGCCCCTCGGCCGATTCCACGAGTTGGAGCAGCCGCCGGCGGGCGCCGGCGTCGCCGACGCGGGCGAGGATGTCGGCCGCCATGACCGCCGTCTCGGGGTCGCCCTCGAGGGCGGCCCGCAAGGCGGCCCGGCGGTCGCTGATGACGCGCGTCAGGTCGACGCGGCCACCGGGGGCGCTCAGCCGGCCCAGCGCGTCGAGCACGTCCGGTTCCACCTCTGTCACGCACCCGTCAAGCAGCAGGGGCGCCAGGCCGTAGCGGTCGTACTCGATGTATGCGGTCTGGGCGATACCGCGGACCAGCGGGTCCGAGTGGAGTAAGGCGGGCCGAAGGGTGGCCGGACGGCTTCGGGCGGCATGCTGGGCCAGGATCTGGGCCGCTTGGGCCCGCACGATCGGCTCGCGGTGCCCCAGCAGTTGCTGCAGCGAGGCAACGGGGACCGCCTGGGGAGCCATCGTCTCGAGCGCCAGGATCTGCTCGGCGGGGTCCACGCTCGCCAGGCGTTCCTGCCCCGTCGCGGACGGGGCCGCGCACCCCCCCGCCAGCATCGCCGCCGTCAGCATCAACCCGCCAAGAATCGTGAGGCGCCTGGCCATAATTGCGCTCCGGTGTGGGGTTCGCTCGTTAAGTCGACGGCAACACGGCCCTTATCTATAGGCGGGCCGCGCGCGCGATGCAAGCGAAATCAACACCTCCGGCCCGTGCGCCGCGGTCGGACGCTGGCTCTGGCCTAAGGGTGGCGACCCGCGACGCGCAGCCTTACAATGCGGCCGCATCGAGCCGCCCGCGCCCGCTGCCCCGGCCCGGGCATGGAAAGGAGAGACCATGCGAACTGCGCGAACCGTGGGCCTCGTCGCGGTCGTGTTGGCAGCGGCCGTCATCGTCGGAAGCACCACCCTGAGCCGGGCCGGCAGCGGTGCGGCCGGGGGCCTCTTCGATGGGCTTCGCAAGGGCCAGGCGATCCGCCTGAACGACCTCGGCGACCGCTTCGAAATCGAGAAGCCTCACCAGCGCGTCTCGACGACGATCGAGATCGTGGAGATCACGGGCGACTACATCGCCGTCCAGGACTCCAAGCGCGACGTCACCCGCATTCCCGTGCATGCCGTGAAGAGCGTGACGATTCGCCACGGCGGGTTCTGAGCCGCGCCGTATCATGTCGGCCGGGACGAAGTCCCGGCATCATCCCTGGTCTACGGGCTGCCGCGCCCGCGGTTACGTGGGCGCACCCCCGTCGGCCGACGGGCACACGTCCCGCAGGCAGCAGTCGGCGTGATTCGGCCGGCGGGCATGGCACACCTCCCGCCCGTGCTGGATGATCAGGACGTGGAAGGCGTAGACGCGGTCCTGCGGCACGATGGCGGCCAGGTCGTCGTGGGCCCGGGCGGCGCTCGTCTTCGGGCCGATGAGCCCCAGCCGCCGCGTCACGCGATGGACGTGCGTATCCACGGGCAGGACCGGCCGCTTCAGACAGAACAGGAGAACGCAGGCGGCGGTCTTGGGCCCCACGCCCGGCAGGGCGAGCAGGTACGCCTTCACCTCGTCGGTCGGCTGCCGGCGGAGGAAGTCGAGGTCGGCCGTGCCGCGCTCTTCCCGAATCTGCCGAAGCACCTGCCGGATGGTCCGGGCCTTCTGGCGATGCAGGCCGGCCACGCGAATGGCGGCGGCAATCTGCGGCAGGCGGGCGTCGGCGGCGGCGTCCCACGACGGGAACCGCTCCTTCAGCCGATCCATGGCCGCGCCCGAGTTCCGGTCGTTCGTGTGCTGGCTCAGGATCGTGCCGATGAGGGAGTCGAGCGGTCGGCCGCCGACCTTCCACGGCCGGGGGCCGTACGCCTGCTCCAGGCGCGCGAGGACGGTGGCGACGCGCGGCGGGCGGGTCATTTCATGCGGTCCTCGGGCGGAAGGCCGTCGTCCGGACCGGCGCCGCCGGCCGAGTCCTCCTCGGCGTCTGCGGTATCGTCGGGCGATTCGTCCGCCTCGGCGGTGTCATCCGGGTTTTCGGTGACGGCGTCGTCCTCGGGCGATTCGTCCGCCTCGGCGGCGTCGTCCGGCTCCTCGGTGTCGCCATCGTCCTCGGGCGATTCGTCCGGTTCGGCGTCGGCGGATGGCTCGGCGTCGGGCGCCTGGTCGTCGCCGGTGTGGTCCGGCTCCGGCTCGTCGCCGTACCCGTCGTCGTCTTGCGCATCCTCGTAGGGGTTTCGGCCGGGGGGATAGCCGTACGCGTCGCCCTCGGAGGTCTCGTCGGACTCGTCCTGGGTGCCGTCCTGGACGTCGTCCTCGGGCGTGGCGTCTTCGCCGGTACCGTAGTCGTAGTCGTCCTCGTCGTAGCCGTACAGGTCCTCGTCGTCGTACTGGCCGTACTCGCGTTCGTACTCGTAGAGGTCGTCGTCGCGGTAGTCGTCGCCCTCGCCGGGGGTGTCGGTTTCGGTGAGGTCGTCGCCGGCGGTTTCGGTGTCGGTCGTTTCGCCCTCGGCGGTTTCGTCTTGGGGCGAGGGCAGGGCGGCGCCGTCACCGCCGGCGCCCTCGTCGGTCGGGGGGGCGGACAGGCTGGAGTCTCCCTCGTCACCGCCCCACCCGTTACCTTCGTCCTCGTCCTTCTTGCCGCGCATCGTGATCCAGGCGAGCAGCAGGCCGAGCCAGTAGAGCAGGACGAGCGGAATGGCCATCATCACCATGGTCACGGGGTCCTGCGGGGTGAGAACGGCCGAGGCGATCGCCAGAACGAGAATCACGATCTTCTGTTTCCGGAACAGCGTGCCGAGCGACACGATGCGCGTCCAGGCGATGAACATGACGACGAGCGGCGTCTGGAAGACGACCCCGAAGATGAGCGTCATCATGGCCACGAACTTGAAGTAGTCGTTCAGGAAGAAACTCGGGTCGATGATGGGCAGGCCGTCGACCATGATGCCTGCCGTCGGCGCCATCAGGGCCCCGAGGGCCGTGGGCAGCATGATGAAGTAGAACGTGGCGGCGCCGGCGACGAACAGGAAGAAACTGAATGGGCCATAAATGTGTACGTACCGCCTCTCGTGCGCATACAGGCCCACGCCGACGAACGCCCAGATCTGGTACAGGATCCAGGGGCTGCCCAGGATGATGCCGCAGATCACGCACAAGAGGATCGCCGTGATGTAGCCGGTAAGCGGCCCGCCCTGGATGACCCGTGGGGCGGGGAACCGTTGGGCATAGGCGACGGCTTCCTCCGACGCGTCGGGCCCGGCCTCGGGCTCCGGGGCGATGGCGTCGAGGCGTTTCTCGAGGTCCGCCAGGCGCGCTTCGATGGCGCGGAGAACGGTGGCGAGGGGCGTGTCGTCGGGGATCTCGAGCGGCGGCCGCTTCTCCCCGTGGTCCGGGCCCTCGAGCGGCTTCTTCGTGTCGAGTTTGCCGGCGATGAGTCTCTTGTACGCCCGGCTGTAGGGGCGCATGAGGGCCTTGAGGAGGAAGTCGTAGTTGACGCCGCAGATGGCCGCGGCCACGACGAGGCCGACAACGGCGTAGATGACCCGGCGGCGGAGTTCGTCCAGGTGGTCGCCGAACGACATTTCCACATCGTTGCGCATGGTGGGGTGGGGCCCTGGGGGTCAGGAAGTGGCGGTTGAAAAGCCCACCGCTTCCTCGCCCTTGAGAAAGTTCCGGTAGTCGCCCAGTTCCGAGAGGATCTCGTGAGCCTTGCGGGCCCGCTCCATCGTGATGCGGCCGGAGGAAATCAACTCGTACGCCAGGTCCAGGTTGTCCGGCCGGTACAGCGAGGCGAAGTGCCGGTAGAACTCCTCCCGGGGCAGGCGGGTCGGCAGCACCGCGTGAAGGGCGTCGAACAGCCGGTAGTCGCGCGTCAGGAGTTCGTGTTCCCGCTGGTCGTACAGGTCGGTCCCGGGCAGCGGCGTCAGGACGGTGAACTGCGGGTAGATGATCCGCTTCTCCTCGCGGTAGTGCTTCAGGGCCTGGAAGTCCTCCTCGGTGTACTGCGGGTCCACGATAAACGCCCCCCACATGTGGATGCGGAGGTCGTCGAGGATCTCCATGGCCTGCTCGTTCTGCTCGACCGTCGCGCCCTTGGAGACGGCGTCGAGTTGTTCCTGGGTGGCGGCCTCGAAGCCGATGAGGATCGTCTCCAGGCCCACGTCTTTCCAGGCGGCGATCAGGTCCGGGTGCTTCGAGATCGTGTCCGTCCGGGCCTGCATGCCGTACGTCTTGCGGATGCCGCGCTCCCGGATAAGGTCGAGGATTTTCCAGGCCCGCGGCACGTGGGAGAGGAAGTTGTCGTCGACGAAACTGACGGCGGTCGGCTCGACGGTCTCCAGTTCCGCCACCACCCGCTCGGCGCTCATGTACCGGCACTTCTTGTGGTAGAACTTCCAGACCGAGCAGAAGTTGCACCGGAACGGGCACCCGCGGCTCGACGCGATGCAGGCGTGCGGCTGGTCGAACAGGAAGAAGTACTCGTCCGCGTGGTCGGCCGCCAGGTGCCGGGCCGGCAGGGGCAGGTCGTCCAGCGACGGCATCAGGGTGCGCTGCGGATTCGTGACCCACTTCCCGTCGCGGCTGCGCCAGATGAGGCCGTCGATGCCGCCCAGGGCGTTGTCGTCGGGCTGGCCGCCCGCCCGGTCGCAGGCCGCCAGGAGTTCCTCGAAGGTGCGTTCGCCCTCGCCCACCACCATGATGTCGACGTACGGTTCCTGGAAGTCCGCCGGCAGGAGGCTCACGTGCAGGCCGCCCACCAGGGTCACGCAGTCCGGCCGCCAGGCCTTGACGGCCTTCAGGATGTCCTGCGCGTTGTAGACCTCGGTCGTCAGGCAGGTGACGGCGACGGCGTCGGGCTGAAACGCCTCCAGGGCGTCCTCCAGCGAGTCGCCGAGGCGCATGTCGATGAGGCGCGCGTCGTGATCGGCCGCCACCGCGCCGATGGATTCCATCGCCATCGGTTCCGGCAGGGCCGTCCGACGGAAACCGACCCAGTCCGGAGGCGGTGGGGGTTGAACCAGTAGGATTCTCACCAAGCGTGCTCCCAATCGTGCCCGCAGGTATTCACGTGCTCTTCATAGTAGCGGAGGGATGGGCGTCAGGCAAGAGACTTACGGCCGGCGGGCCGGTATCGGCGTAACCGCACCGCAGCCGGAGGGAAACGGGAACGGCGGCACGGCCGCCATGGCGTGCCCGCACAGACGGGTCAAGCGAACGCAAGGGCCGGCCTAGCGGCGGTTGGATACCTCGCGAACCTCGCCGGCGAAATCCGCCGCTACGCTGAAGAGGCGCGGCAGCCGCTGGTACGGCGACTCCCCGTCGCGATCGTCCTGGAACTTGATGCCCACCTGGTACCGGTCATCCTGCCGATGGCAGTGGATGACCCGCCCGGTCAGATGCACCGCCTGGTGCTGGGTGGTGGGCGGCAGGCGAAGGGTCAGCCGCTCGTTGACCTTCAAGGGGATGGGGCTCTCGGCCCGAAGTCCCCCCAGCGAGAAATCCCGCAACTGGAGCCGGCACTGGGCCGGGCCCCTGGACCGGCCGCGACGAGGCAGATCCTCGCGACGCGTGCAGACGGGCACGCGGGTGGCGAACCGCCCGAATTGCCGACGCTCCTGGACGTCGGTCGAGCCGTTTTTCCCGTGGTCCGTGGCCATCTGGTTCGTCCCTCGCCCTCAGACGCCCGTCCTGCCGGTGGGGGTGTAGCACCTGTACCTTGAGATATCGGCAGGAGACGCCCTCGCTCTTCACGTTCTCCGGGGAATTATGGCGCAGAACCCGTTAAATGCAAACGCCGACCCCGGAATTCTGGTTGGCCTGTGCCGACATCCCGGCACAGGCGGTGCAGCGGATTGCAGGAGGGCACACAAAAACTACACGGTGGGCTTCGAGCCGTCATGGCGACCGTTCCCCCGGTCCCAGGCGCCGAGACGGACCGCGCTGGCTCTGGGACGCCGCCCTGCGGGTCCGACCCCTTGTTGACGGCTCCGCCGCTGGGTGGGCAGGTACGACTTGGTTTGTCGGCCGAGAGAGTTTAACGGATTTCTCACGCGGCCTTCACAAATACTATACACGATGATTCGCGGTTTCGCCAGCGAAAAACCGCTTACGAGGCCGGAATTCTCTCACCCTCCCCGGCAGGAGCCGTCCCCTCGCCAGGCGCCTCGAAGGCGATGCCCACCTCCCATCGGTTCTCGCGTTCCTCGCACCGGACGATCCGGCCGGACGCGTCCTCGCCCCGCGACGGGCCCCGCGGCGGAAAGAACAACGTTACCGGTTCGGCCCGGGGCAGAGGACAATGCGACACCGCCTTCGCCCCGCCGCGCGACAGGTCCGTGACGCGCAGCCCCATGACCCGGTTCGGGTGCTGTTCCGGGAGGTTTCGAAGGACGAGTTCCACCGGGATACCGACGACGGATCGGGGGTGCCGCCGGCGCTCGCTGCGGCTGGGTCCGCTTTCAGACATTGGCGTCTCCCACGGAAGACGGCCTGGCGCATAAGGTAAGGCCCCCGCGGACATGCTACCGCATTATAGCCTCTCTCAGGTGTCCGGGCAACGGGGCCGGCGGAAGGTTTCCGTTCGCTCCGGCCGGCGTCACCCGCGGGGGCCGTCCGGCTCGTCCAGCCGGTACTCGACCTGCTGCTGGAGGCGGGCAAGGTCGGCCATCTGCAAGCCGAGCCGGTGCCGCAGGGCGTCGGCCTGCTGCTCGAGGCGTTTCACCTCGTCGGCGACCGTTCGGCGGCGGGCCGCCAGTTTGGCCCGAAGGCGTTCGCGGGCCACCGCGGCCGCCGTGTGAAGCCGCGCCGACCGCTCCCCGCTCGCCTGCGACGTGCCGGCCGCCTCCGCGATGATCTTCTGCAGCGCCCGGACCGTCGTCTCGCCGCGGAGGAAGTCCGGGCAGCGGGTCAGCCGGCCCGTCTCGAGCATCGTGTCCAGGACGCGCACCTGGTCGCGCTTGGTGGCGGCCTCGGTCCTCAGGGCCATCAGGCCGTGGCGGGTCTGGTCGATTCGATCCTGGAGGCGCCGGATGCGGACACCCCAGGCGGCCAAGTCTGCGCGGTCGGCCTCCAGAATGCCCTCGGCCTCGCCCGCCGACGCCGCCATCGGACGCGTGGCCCACCCCGACCACACGCGAACCATGACGACCGCCAGCATGACGGTGATGATGAGCACCGGCCAGAGCCAGGAGACGCGGCGCAGCACGGACAGCAAAGCGGTCTCCTCTCCATCGATCCGGCGGGGTCGGCTGGGCGTGCGTCCGGCAGTCGGGGCGGACTCGCTCCCTCACCCATCTGTATCGGCGAGGCGCGGCGTTCGGGTTGAAGGATTCGTTTCAGGAAACTACGTTTTGCCGCAACGCGTCAGGCCGACGGCCTCCGGCTCGCC
>Ga0180431_10009538_pt1 | contig 10941 bp, 10 predicted proteins | sample SS_ome_11_FD_132459 | JGI IMG/M metagenome (GOLD analysis project Ga0180431, IMG submission 132459) | Hypersaline lake sediment archaeal communities from the Salton Sea, California, USA - SS_1_MS_1 metaG | ecosystem: Environmental > Aquatic > Non-marine Saline and Alkaline > Hypersaline >...
AACGTAATACATAGCAAGTCTCCTAAATTTTGTATTGTCAAACACTGACCATTATCCAAAATTGTCAGCCATCCGAAAGGAGGCTTGCTTCATAGTCTCACCATACCTATTTCCCTTTTCAACGGCGTTGACTGTCTCGTGCGTAGGCATCCACAAACGGCATATTATCAAACGTGGGGCTGTTTGCTTGTCTTCTTTCGGATCAGGATAGTCCTGCCAAATCTATGTTTGCTTTCTTTCCTTCGGATTACTATATATCTCATAGGTCATTGCTGCCTGTTATCGCGTTCTCGTATTGCGCTTCGAGCACAGTAAGATGTCTTGCCTCCTCCTCAGCAAGCGATACAAGAGTCTCGCGAAGCTCCCCTTCCTCGACCAGGCCCGCCAGCCGGACGTATAGCCTAAAGGAACGCCTTTCCTTCCGGATTGCCAGGGTCAGGCCGTCAGCATAAATCATCTCTTTGGCAACCTGATCGGGCCTAATCGGGGGGTCGTCGGCCGAGGTCTCAGGCACGACACCCACGGTTCTGGCGACGATGCCTTCTTTCATGACTTCCAGTTCCAGCCGGGACTTGTGCTCAAGCTCCTCCGATACAAGATCCTCGAAAAACTTCACCATGGAAGGATCGGTGACCCTCCGGGCCATCGCCATATATAAATTAACCGCCTCGGCCTCTCGGGCTATTGCAAACTCCAGAATTTCTCCAATTGTCGTTATGTCCTCCATTGCCTTGACCACCTTTCAAATCAGGATGTGACCATAAGAAATCAGCTCCGGTACCGGAAAAATTTAGCGAACGGGATTGTAGATAAGTCCACCCCGCTCATAATATTCCGTCAGCACCTCGTCGGCCTGTTCCCGCAGAACGTCCTGCACAACACTGATCCCGCGACCGGCCAGCGCCTGAACCCAATTTTGAGGTTTGGGCCCTTCATCGAATCCGATCCTGCGAGCATCCTCATCGCGGGCGCCGCAGACTACCGCCTTAACACCCGACCAGCAGACGGCGCCGAGGCACATGACACAGGGTTCGGTACTGGTAACGAGTTCAAACACAGCGCCTTTTTCAGCGCCCATATTGTAGTTTCCGAGCGTCTTCTGTGCAAACGCAATCGCCATTATCTCCGCATGTGCTATCGAACAATTCGAAGATTCCACCAAATTAACGCCCGCGGCAACAAGCCGCCCATTCTTCTGCTCGAATATCCCCGCTCCGAATGGCCCGCCGGTTTTGTGTTCAATGTTCTGCCGCGACAGCTCAATAACAAATCGCATGCGATCTTCAATCGCTGGAAACGTACCGGCAGAATCTTCAACAAAGTCCTGCACCCAAACCGGCAAATTCAAGATTATCTCAGACATAAATATCGAATCACATTTCTCCTGGACCGGTTGTCTGGCCGCGCCATTGGCCTTTGGCTTCGTGTTCCAGCGCAGCGTATTTCTTAGCCAGATCGACCACGGCGTCATCGCTCTTGTCCACGTACAGTTGGAGCCAATAATCTTTCACGCCTTTGCGGGCCACTCGAATACCCGCAGCCAGGCGTCCCCGATGATCGCCTCCGGCGCGGTCACCCGCCACCAAAGCCGCCATCAATTTGTCCGCGAGGCTGCCCTGCGTCTGCTCGTAGGCTCGGGCCATCGCGAAGACTACCTCCTGACCGGCCAGCGTGTTGCCCTGGCAGGCATAGTATCTGCCCGAAGCGGCTCCCCACCAGATTCCCGATGGGTCCGCGTTGGCCGGATTGCGGTTCGCAGCCCGACCGGACATGTCGATAATCGCCAACTGACGCTTGTCACGCCTCTTGTCGTCGCGCAGCAGCTCGGCCAGCACTTGTTCGGGCAAGTGACCGCCGGCCAGAAGATCGAGCGCTCGCTCTGCCCACTTCGGATTGTGCCAATGCTGCGTGCAAAATGCTCCAACGCCGGCCCGTGCATACGGAACGACCTTGCCGACAGCCGGATACTTGCTCGCCACAGCCGCACCGCATGTGCCCGTATTCGGATCCACTGCAACAATGGAGAATGTGCCCGAAACGCCCGCGTTCGGCGTCATTTTAGCGGCTTCGCGCCCTGGCCGGTCAATGATCTCGTAGGATTCGGAATCCCGATTGCACCGACAGCAGCCATTTAGACAGAACAGGCTAATCAATAACAAAAAAAAAAGCGATTGTGCTGTCACGATAAAAACGACCGACTGATTTCTCAACTTTCATAGCTGTCTCCAATCTCATTCGCCGGCGTCGCGGGGATTTACACATTACCCGGACCAGCCTCACAGGGTATCACAAATGGTTGACATTTCAAGTATTACTGCTAATATCTTACTTCATAGAACAGCACGCAACTAATGTTTGGACAGAAAGGGGTACTCCAGGATGAAACGCTCTTCAATGATCACTTGCTCGCTGCTTGCCGCGTTGACAATCTGCTTAGCGGCCGAAACCGTCTCGGCGGCAAACACCGACGTGACGGCACAAGCACGGTTGATTCTCGACAGAACCGGCATACAGGGCGGCATCGTCGTCCACCTTGGCTGCGGCAACGGCAAAATGACCGCCGCCCTCGCCCGCGATAACATCACCGTCCACGGGCTCGAAGCCGACCCGGCAAAGGTTGCCGAGGCTCGGGACTATATTCAATCTCAGGGCATTTACGGCCCCGTCTCGGTCGAGCAGTTCTCCGGTTCGAGACTTCCATACGCCGACAACCTGATAAACCTGTTATTCGTCCAGGATCCGGGCAATATCACCAGAAACGAAGCCATGCGGGTCCTGGCTCCCGGCGGCGTCGCCTGCGTCCGGCGCGGCGGTCGGTGGAGAACGGCCACCAAGCCCCGGCCCGGCAATATCGATAACTGGACCCACTTCCTGCACGACGCGAGCAATAACGCGGTCGCCGACGATACCGTCGTCGGCCAGCCCAGAAATCTCCAGTGGGTCGCGCCGCCGCGGTGGCTTCGAAGCCACGAAACCCCGTCGGGCATCCAGTCGCCGGTTTACGCCGATGGCCGGATGTTCTACTTCTTCGACGAGGGGCTGATCGGCATCACGGACCAGCGCATTGAGGACCGGTGGTCCCTTATCTGCCGCGACGCCTTCAACGGCAGGATGCTCTGGAGAAGAGAACTCGGCCCCTGGGGCTGGCGACAGTGGAGCCCCGAGCAATACAACCAGGACTGGACCACGCTGCGCGGCAAACGAACCGACGTGCCCAACGAGAACCATCGCCGAATCGTCGCCGACGGCGACAGGGTATTCGTTACGCTCAGCCACCGCTCACCCATGTCCATTCTGGATGCGGCCACGGGCCAGACCATATCGACCGTCGAAGCCACCGACGCCGCAAGAGAAATACTCGTCAGCGACGGAATCGCTGTGGTCTATTCTCAGAAGACACCGGCCGGTTCGGCCAGACGCCGGGGAGCAGAAGACACGTCCGGCGGAACGCTCGCGGCCGTCGACGTCAAGACATCCAAGGTGCTCTGGCGCAAACAAACCGGCGAAATTCGCACGCTCTCGCTTGCAGTCGACAACGGCCGGATCGTTTACATAACCGGCAAAAAGCTCGTGGCGCGGAATCTCAAAGACGGCAGCGAACAGTGGAGCGTCCAGCCGAAACAGACGTCCCCGAAGACACTGCTCATCTTCGACGACGTCATTGTCATGCAGGGCGGCAAATCAGTCTCGGCATACGACGCGACTACCAGCAACATGCTTTGGGCCAAGACCGTACCTTCGATCGGCGGCGGAGAAGGCGACGACCTGTTCGTAATCGACGGCCTCGTCTGGAGAGGCATCCTCAGCGTCGACGAGCAGGACAAACCCACGAAGAAGAGCCCGAATGCTCTTATGATCGGGTGGGACCTTCGCACGGGCGCCGAGAAAAAACACATCCACGTCGACAACCTGCGAAGCCCGGAACACCACCATCGCTGCTACCGCAACAAGGCGACCTCCCGCTACCTGATAAGCTCCTACGAGGGAGCCGAGTTTTTCGATCTCAAGGGCGACAACCACGGCATGAACAATTGGATCCGCGGCGCGTGCAAGTACGGGATGACCCCTGCAAACGGCATGTTATATGTCCCCGCGGACCAGTGCTTCTGCCAGCCCGGCGCAAAGTTCCTCGGCTATAGCGCAATCAAGGCCGAATCAACCAGTGACCCCGAAGCCGTTGCCGATGACCAGCGCCTCGAAAAAGGCCCAGCTTACGGCAAGCTCAAAACTCAAAACTCAAAACTCAAAACTGATGCTGACTGGCCGACGCTCCGGCACGACGCGCAGCGCAGCGGCACGACCGGAAACCGTGTCCCGGCCGGCGTGAAAATTGACTGGAAAACACCGCTCAAGGGCAAGCTCACCGCCCCGGTAGTCGCGGCCGGCAGAGTCTTCGTGGCAAAACCCGATGCCCATACGCTCTACGCGCTCGACGCCAGGAACGGCAAGATCTCTTGGCGCTTCACCGCGGGCGGGCGCATCGACTCGCCGCCGACGATCAAAGACGGCATGGTCCTGTTCGGCTCGGCCGACGGACGGGTCTACTGCGTACGCGCCTCCGACGGCGAACTCGTCTGGCGATTCCTGGCGGCCCCTACCGATCAGCGTATCGGCTCGTTCGATCAGATCGAATCGACCTGGCCCGTCCACGGCAGCGTGCTGCTCCACAAAGGTGTGGCGTACTGCACAGCCGGACGCTCTACATACCTCGACGGCGGCATCCGCGTCTGGGGTCTCGATCCCGCATCCGGCAAAATCCGGCACAAGGGCCTGCTCGAAGGCCCCCACCGCTCCATTGACGGCGAGCGCGACATGGCCTTCTTCATCCTCGGCGCCAACTCCGACGTGCTCGTCAGCGAGGGCGGCTACATCTACATGCGGCAGAAGAAGATGACGCCGGACCTTAAGGAAATCAAAATCGACGTCCTCTCGAGCAAGGGCGCCCAGGACGTCGGCATGCACGTCTTTTCGACGGCATCGCTGCTGGACGATTCGTGGTACAACCGCACGTTCTGGATGCGCTCCAAACGCTGGCCAGGCTTCCAATTAGCCAACCAGGCCCCCAAGACCGGCCAGCTCCTGGTCTTCGACGACGCCAAGACCTACGCCGTCCGCGTGTTCTATCGGCGGAACTGTCACAGCCTGATGTTCTTCCCGGGCAAGGAAGGCTATTTGCTGTTCGCCGACCACAACACGACCGAGCCGCAGATACTCGGCGAACCGGGCGCCCGCAAACCGCTCGAATGGCTCCCGCAGTCGCACATCCCGCGCGACGGTAATCCGGGGCTTGATCAGGAAAGGTGGGGCTTCGGCGCCGACAAGGGCATCGGCTACACCCGCGCCGAGATGCCGGCCTGGACGAACTGGCTCGACGTGCGAATCCGCGCCATGGTCAAGGCCGGCGACACGTTGTTCGTAGCCGGCCCGCCGGACGTCTATGACAAGGATGACCCTTACGCCGCCTTCGAGGGCCGCAAAGGCGCCAGGCTGGTATCAGTCTCGGCCAAAGACGGCAGGCAAGTCTCGGCAATCGAGCTGGAATCACCCCCGGTATTCGACGGCCTGATAGCAGCCAACAACCGCCTCTTCGCCTCCCTGCGAAACGGCAACTTGGTATGCCTGTCCGGCAAGTAGGCCGGGCATCCGGATAGGATTGCGAAAACGCCAGCAAAGGTAGGATGGGCAACTCGTACCTTAGGCACTCGTTGCCCATGCTGCTCTTTTGAAAACAGGGGCCCGCTGAGAAGATTTAGATTTCTTCAGCAGCCCAGGTTATTTATTTGGTGCTTTTCGCGGTCTCAGCCGAGGCTTAGCGTGCTCGTAGGTCGTAGCAGGCTAAGACGTTGCTGTGGCACAGGCATCGGCTGGAATACAGAAGGAATGTTGAAATTTTTTTCTGGAAAATAAGTTTGCATAATGGATTTCTGCCGATATAATTGTTTGTATGCGTACGAAATGTATAATCTGTTCTTCACTCAAGGCCGTCGCCAGCCTCAGCAGCCTGCTCCTGCGCCGTCTGGCGCGATAAAGATACCCCACAACAACTCAATAGTCATTCAATCGCGGATTCCATCGATAGCGCTGATTTTCTATTTTGCCGGTGTTCATCTGTGAAATCTGTGGCGAACAGAATAATTTTTGGCAATTTGTCCCCGGTTGGGGCATAATTCATGGTTCAGAATCCAAAATACGAAATACAGCAATCTCTGTGAATTCTGTGCCCTCTGTGGCTACAAAAGGAGAGAAATACGATGTCTAAAGAAAAAGTACAGATTTTCGATACGACGTTGCGTGACGGTGAGCAGGCGGCCGGGACGCGGTTGGGGGCGCGCGAGAAGCTCGAAATATCCCGCCAGTTGGTTCGGCTCAACGTCGATATCATCGAGGCGGGGTTCCCGGCCTCGTCGCCCGAGGATTTCGAGGCGGTCCGGCTGATATCCGAGCAGATCGAAGGACCCGTTATATGCGGCTTGACCCGCGCCAGGATCGAGGATATCGAGACCGCCAGGAAGGCCCTCGCCAAGGCCAAGAAGCCCCGCATCCATACGGGGATCGGCGTCTCGGAGATCCACATCGCGGGAAAATTCGCCGACGAGAAGTACGGCAAGACAATCGGCGAAAAACAGGCGAAGATCCTGAAGATGGCCGTTGAGGCGGTAAAGCACACCGCCCAATACATCAAGGATATCGAGTTTTACGCCGAGGACTCCGGCCGGGCCGACAGGGTCTTTCTCTACGAGATTCTCGAAGCCGTGATCGATGCCGGGGCGACGGTTTTGAACATCCCCGATACGACCGGTTACTCCATGCCTCAGCAGTACGGTGCGTTGATTGCCGATATCCGGGCGAACGTGCCGAACATAAAGAAGGCGGTAATCAGCGTGCACTGCCACAACGATCTGGGCCTGGCGGTGGCTAATTCGCTCGCCGGCGTCAGCAATGGCGCCCGGCAGGTCGAAGGGACAATCAACGGCGTCGGCGAGCGGGCCGGCAACGCGGCTATCGAGGAAGTCGTAATGGCGATCCGCACCAGGCGGGACTTCTTCGAGAAGGTCGATACGAACATCAATACGCGCGAGTTCTATCGCACCAGCCACATGGTCTCCGACCTGCTGGGTATGCCTGTCCCGGCCAATAAGGCTGTTGTCGGTCGTAATGCTTTCGCCCACAGTTCGGGGATTCACGTCGATGGCTTTCTTAAGAAGCGCGAGACGTACGAGATCATGCGCCCCGAGGATATCGGCCTCGACGAGAGCCGCGTGGTTCTGACCGCGCGCACCGGCCGCCATGGGCTGCGGCACCGGCTCGAAGAAATGGGCTACGATTTGTCCGAGGAGGAACTGGAGAAGACGTACGAGAGGTTCCTGGCCGTAGCGGATAAGAAGCATGAAGTCTTCGACGAGGATCTCGCGGCCATAATCAGCGACGAAATCTACACTATCGAGCAGGTACACGTTCTGGAGTACCTGCACGTCGCCAGCGGGACCGGCACGCTGCCGACCGCGAGCGTCAAGATAAGGACGAAAGATCAGGTCAAGCAGGCCGCGGCCTGCGGCGACGGACCGGTCGACGCCGCTTACGAGGCGATCAGGGACGCAACAGGCCTGTCGCCCAAGCTCGAAAACTACTCGATACGAGCCGTCACCGGCGGCAAAGAGGCGCTCGGCGAAGCGATAGTCAGAATAACCGAGAACGGCAGGACTTTCACCGGCCGGGGCATCTCGACCGATATCATCGAAGCCTCGGCAAAGGCCTACGTCGATGCCATCAACAGGATGGTCTCGGCGCAGAGCAAAGATTAGCCGCATGGAGAAAACCGAAACCAGCGATTAACGGAGAGCTATAGAAAATGGGTATGACAATAACCGAGAAGATATTGGCCAGAGCCGCGGGCGAGAAGAAAGTCGTGCCGGGCCAGTTGGTCGATGCGCAGATAGATGTCGTGATGTGCCACGACGTCACGACCCCTCCGGCGATCTCGATGCTCGAAGAAAAGGGCATCGACAAGGTGTTCGACCGCGAGAAGATCGTCGTGACGCCGGATCATTTCCAGCCGGCCAAGGATATTAAGAGCGCCGAGCTTCACAAGCGGCTGGACGGCTGGGCCAAGCGGCACAAGATCAAATACTACTACAAGCTCGGCAGGGCGGGGGTGTGCCACGCGCTGCTGCCCGAGCAGGGGCATATCAGGCCCGGCGAGGTCATCGTCGGCGGCGATTCGCACACCTGCACCTACGGCGCCTTCGGCGCGTTCAGTACCGGGATCGGCTCGACCGATACCGCCGCGGCTATCGCCACGGGCCAGCTCTGGTTCAAGATCCCGGCGTCGATGAAATTCGTCCTGAACGGATCGCTCGGCCCCGGCGTCTATAGTAAGGACGTCATCCTTGCCGTGATCGCGAGGATCGGCGTCGACGGCGCGCTGTACCGGGCGATGGAATTCGTCGGCCCGGCTCTTGCCGAGATGTCGATGGAAGCGAGAATGACCATCACGAACATGGCCATCGAAGCCGGCGGCAAGAGCGGCATCATCGGCTTCGACGACGTGACGAAGCAATACCTCGACGAGCATCTTAAGGACAAGACCGATTACACCGTCTACGAGTCCGACGCCGACGCCGAGTATTTCGCGGTCGAGGAGTTCGATTGCTCGGCGATCGAGCCGATGGTTGCGCTGCCGCACCTGCCCAGTGGAGGCGTGCCGGTCGGCGAGTGCACGGGCAAGGAGATGGACCAGGCGTACATCGGAAGCTGCACGAACGGCCGGATCGAGGACTTGCGAATCGCCGCTGATATTCTCAAAGGCAAGGAAGTCGCGATTCGTACAATTGTCGTGCCGGCGACGCCCGAGATCTGGAAGCAGGCTAAGGACGAGGGTTTGTTCGACGTCTTCTACGACACCCGATGTGTGATAAGCGCCCCGACGTGCGGCGCGTGTTTAGGTGGATTCATGGGAATCCTCGCCGCGGGCGAAAAGTGCATCAGCACGACAAACCGCAACTTCGTCGGCCGAATGGGAGATCCCAGGAGCGAAGTCTACCTCGCCAGCCCCGCGACCGCCGCCGCAAGCGCGGTCGAAGGGAAAATAACAGATGTAAGAAAATATATGTAACCGCGGATTTCGCAGATTACGCGGATTAAGAAGATAGAATAAATCAATGGAACTTTTGTACTCTGAAACTACGGGACCTGTGATTGGGGCGGCGATGGAGGTCCATAGGATTCTTGGTCCCGGATTTCTGGAGAGTGTTTACGAGGAAGCATTTGCCATAGAATTGGATTTGCGAAATATATCTTACAAACGACAGCACTCGATCGACATCTTCTACAAAGAGAAACTCGCAAAGCACTTTGTCTGTGACTTTATCATCGAAGATGTTGTCGTGGTCGAATTGAAGGCTCTTTCACAACTGGGCGACGTTGAAAAGGCACAGATTTTGAATTACCTGAAGGCAGCCAGGCTTCCGGTCGGTCTGCTGCTAAATTTCGGAACAAAGTCGCTCGAATATAAACGTTTTGCCAATACAAAATCCGCGTAATCCGCGTAATCCGCGGTTTAGAAGAAAAGGGAAATTATGAGCAAAGCACACGTATACAAACGAGACCACATAAACACCGACGAAATAATCCCCGCCCGGTACTTGAATACGGACGATGAGATGGAGTTGGCGAGTCATTGTATGGAAGATCTGGACAAGGACTTCGTGAGCAAAGTTGCTGAAGGCGACGTTATCGTAGCCGGCGATGATTTCGGCTGCGGCTCGTCGAGAGAGCACGCCGTCTGGGCCATTCGCGGCGCCGGCGTCAAGACGGTAATCGCCAAAACGTTCGCGCGAATCTTCTATCGCAACGCCATCAACAACGGCTTCTACCTGATCGAATCGCCCGACGCCATCGAAAAGATCAACGACGGCGACGAACTCGAAATCGACTACGAAACCGGCACAATCAAAAACAAAACCGCCGGCGTCGATATCAGCTTTCAGCCGCTGCCCGATTTCGCCCTCGAAATAATCAAAGACGGCGGCCTGCTCGAGCACATTACGAAAAAGCAAAAGTAGCGTGCGGTGAATCGCACCATCCTGTAACGTTATGAAAACACTGATAATCTACGATTCGTTCTTTGGCAATACCGAGCAGATAGCCCGTGCAATCGGCAATGCGCTCGGTTCTCCGGATGATGTCGAGATGCTTCGAGTAGGCGACGTGAAGCCGGAAAAATTGACGAGTGCGGACCTGCTGATCGTCGGCTCTCCCACTCGGGCGTTTCGGCCGACACCGGCTACGACCAAACTGCTAAAGGGCATTGCCCGCCGGGCTTTGGATGGCGTCAACGTGGCTGCCTTCGACACCAGAGTGACTGAAGAAGAAATCGCGAAAGGACCGTGGATTCTCCGCAAGATGGTGAGAATATTCGGCTACGCCGCCAGGCCCATCGCCGACATGCTCGTCAAGAAGGGCGGCACACTTGTAGCTGCCCCCGAAGGCTTCTTCGTGGAAGGCAACGAAGGCCCGCTGAAAGAAGGCGAGCTTGGACGGGCTGAGGAGTGGATCAGGAAGATCGTGGCGGTGAGATAAGTACTATTCATTAACACTAGAGGAGCAGGATTATGGCAAGGTCTTTTATGTCCAAAATCAGAAAGTATAGAACTGCCAACCTTATTGCTTCGATAATCGCGTTGATACTGCTCGTGATTCTTGGATTTGCACTGGGGCCTGACAAAACATGGGGGCCACGTGATGCAGACCAGAGCGAGTCGCGGTGACAACTCTTACCATCAACTTCACTCGTTTTGCCCCTGAGGGGCAAGCTCCTTCAGTGGCTGAATATGTAAAGCGACGCAATTCTTTCGCAGATAATGTATATGTGACGTTTGTAAACTCATAACAATACCTGCATTTGAAAGGATTGCGTCATGGCTACATATTATATCGGTATGG
>Ga0180431_10009546_pt1 | contig 10933 bp, 10 predicted proteins | sample SS_ome_11_FD_132459 | JGI IMG/M metagenome (GOLD analysis project Ga0180431, IMG submission 132459) | Hypersaline lake sediment archaeal communities from the Salton Sea, California, USA - SS_1_MS_1 metaG | ecosystem: Environmental > Aquatic > Non-marine Saline and Alkaline > Hypersaline >...
ATCCTTGGAAAAGATGGCTCTCTCCCGACAAGAAGACATTCTGCGTCGATTCCAGGAACCAATAGAACAATGCAAGTCCAAAGCCACCGCTGAGGATTGCCATCAAGCCTGCGGAATGGGAATTTTTTACCCTGAGATGGTCCTCTTTTTCTCCGAGGGCCTGGGCATACACGCCCAACAGGACAATCAGACTCATAGCGGGCAACCGCACACAGAAGGATGCCACATCCGGAAAAAAGATACGCTCTCCGATGGTTCCTATCTTAAATACAAGAGCGTCCCGCACGGCCTCAAGAATCCAGTAAGATGCGGCAAAGGCAAGACTCAGCCACATCACATTCCGTGCATGACATGGATTCTTGTGTTTTAGTATTCTCGACATAATCCCTCCTTCAAGCTGTCAGAGTGTGAAAGGATACCGTCTCGCACAAAGGATCTCCTTCTGAGGGTATGAGACGGTATGAATTTTTCAATAGCTCATTTTCATCTTTTTCATCCTTCTCCTCCGATAGCGTCCCTCCGTCTTTCTCTGTAACCTCACGCAGATTGACATTTAACGGAATACGGTGCAAACGATGGACAGAATCCGAGAATACAGGAAAAACCTCCGATATAAAAACCGGCCTGACAGATCTCGTGTGGGTGACCTGCAAAAAAAGTAGCGACGATCCTTTGCATTCGGATTTCTATGAATTCCCTTCCGTGTGTATACACCTTAACCTCTCCATCATCCGTTCTTATAACCGACAGGTAAGTCAGGCAACAAAGAATGAAAAGACAGCACTTTATCAGACATCTAACTTTAGTCAACACATACATATAGATGAATTAACGATGTGTTCAAACTGGGCAAGGACTGTATCCAATAGAATGTCCTTTGCATGCCCGTGCAGACTATCCCTGCTGGAGAAACCCATCTTCTTGAATGGCCAGACCATGTCCCGCCGCCCTCACCTTTCGTAAGAGAGAACCGCATCCGAACCTGGTCCAGAAGACTAACTTTCGATTTCGAGAAGTGTGCTTTGCCCCGGCATTCTGTTCCATGCCTCATCTCCCAGACGGACCATACATCATTTCCTCTTTTCTCCTCCGTCCGAGCGTTGTCATTGCAAAATGTAACCACAGGGTGCCGAATCTTGAACACTCGAGAAAAATCAAATGTCGTGCCAGAAGGCAGAAAATGCATGGGATTACTGACGATGGTCATCCCGTGACTTTCGAGAATGTGGACGACGATGAAAATACATTATTTTTCTATGACAGAGGAGGGGGATTATCATACGCTGGAAGAGGAAAATAGCAGAGCCCCGAACCGCTATTATTCAGACGATATCTTGGTTCATTAGGTTATTTTTTACAATATATTATAAACAGAAGGTGTAGACATATCCTCTCGTTACTGCACGATGGGAACACCCATAATCCCTACCAAAAAATGATGATGCTCAACACTTGGATGGGATGGCATCCCGGTTTTACGATACTCTGTCGATGAAATGGATGGACAATAATCGATGTCGTGTTATTCCGACGATCTTGATGTGGCATTTTAGAATGAAAGCGGTTTGCATTTTGGAAGGATGAGACTGGGATGGTTATCCCACACGTTCCATGATACGTTTCATCTGTGTCTTAACCGTCTCATGGCTCAGTGGGTCGCTTCCCCCCTTCAGGATGCGATTGGCCGTTGCCGCAAGCGTACCCAGGGCGACGAACGTGTCGTAATCATGATCCCCGGATTTCAGGGGATAGATGGAATTGTTGGTCAGCAGGGGATCGGCATCCGCATCCAGCAAGCCGCTTGCCACGGCCTCTTGCCAGCATGGCGTTCCCGGAATGGGAGAAAACGAAGCCAGATTGACTTGAATGCCCAACGAGAGGACAAACACCATGCTCTCCAGAACCTCCCCCGCATCCTGACCCGGCAATCCCATCAGGACGTAGCTCCCCAGTTGCCGTGAATCAAAACCCGCCTCCTTCAAGAATCCGACAGCACGGATCAGGTCGTCATCCCGAACCTTCAGTCCCATACGCTCCTGGCGTTCCCTGCTCTTGGACTCGTAGCTCAGACGAATTGTCTTGAAGCCCGATTCATGCATCAGGCGAGCCAGCCGATCGTCCATCTCACGCGGCTGTATTCCGTTGGGCGTATGAAAACAGACACCCATGTTTCGTGCGACAATTTCTTCCAGGATGGGAACCAGATGCTCGTCTTTCCGATAGAGCAGGGCATCATCGTAAAAAGCAAAATGACGGACGTCCTGAACGTTATGCAGCCACTCTATTTCTTCCATCACCCGGGAAGGTTGTCGTCTCCGGTACTCACCCGACAGAATTCGTGAGGCACAGAACGGACATCGATACGGACAGCCGTGCGACGTCAACAGAGCCACTGAATCCATTCGTGGATAGAGATCGTAAGCTGGACCGGGGAGGTCGGCCATCTCTCGATAACGATGCGCATCCGACGGGTTACCCGTTATCTCATCGGCGATGCGAAGACACGCTTGCTCCCCGGCACCGCAGATCACTTCATCGGCCCCACTCTTCTTCCGTGCATGCTCCGGGAAGAGGGAGGCATAAATACCCCCGAGAATGACGGGCACCTTGGGAAACCGTTGTTTTAGGAGGGAGATCATCTCCAAGACACCGGGATACCAGTAGGTCATCCCTGACGTCACGAAAATCACATCGGGCGTCGTGAACGTGTTTACTTCTTTTTGTACGAGAAAATATGGAATGCCGTATCGGCCGTAACGGCGAGGAACGGATTGTAAGATGGTAGGCTTATCGATGAATTCTTTGTAGAAATGACCCGTACCGTCCCCACGGTCTTTTGCATGAGACAACCGTTGAAACGAAAGCAAGCGCGGATGGTTCCGGTCCAAGCAGTCCAAGAGTCGGACCGTGTAACCGCATTCGCGCAGCACGGCACCGATAGTAAGGAGACCGATGGGTTTGATCCAGAAATCGTAGGCTGCAAAATCAACAATCCAGGGATTGATGAGGAGAACGTTACCCTTTTTCTTTGACAGGGCTTACTCCTCAGCAATCACCTTGTAAACCTTATCGTGGATGCGCACCCGGTCGGGCACTTTGATCCCGACAGAATCACCGACTTTTGCTTCCTTGACCGTTTCGTGCTCGATCTGCATCGAACTTACTTCCACGATCAAATCGGTGGTATGACCGACAAAATGAAGGACATCGCCGACACGGATCCCCTCCTGGGTAATCGTTAAGGCCACCACACCGACTTTGGCAAAGTAATCATCTACTTTACCGACTTCAATTTCTTTTTCCGCCATAGCACACCTCCTAAAGCATTACGGTTCGCTCTCGGATTTCTCACGTTCCCCCGCTTTTTCGGATTCACGATATCTCAGAATCATATAGATACCCCCGGCTATCATGACAATAGGAATCCAGGGTATATCATAATAAAACCAGCCCAAATTATTCCCGAGCCACAAAAGCCCCAACGCTATGAGAACAATTCCCCAGAACAGTCCATGACCATGGTGTCCCTTAACGGCGAAATCCTTGTGGATGGTTTTTGCTTTTTCCTCCACCCTCTTGCCCAATTTCTCTCCCCGCTGTTCAACTTTATCGCCGATCTCTTCCAGACGTTTTTCGAAGTGTTTCATCTTTTTATCGAACGTCTCTTCCCAAGAAGGCGATTTCTTTTCAGCCATCATTCTCTCCTTTCGGTCCGGATAATATCATCCAAAGGTTTTCTTCGAATTCATTCACCTGAATCTAAGTTAGGACATGCAACATTCCACTATGAGATCAAATCCGCATGATAACTTTCGCATGAACTCTCGATTCACGTCGGAAAAGTAATGCGTTTCCTCTTGTTTGAACCATGTGTTTATTCCCTCATCCGTGTATGTTGATATCCTAATTTCCTATTTGTGCCATCAGTTCCTGGATTCGCTTCCTGACGTCGGGATTATCCGTGCTTTCCAGCATGCTCTCCAAGTAAAGCTTCGTCATATCCTCGTGTCCGAGTCTCCTGGAAACACCCGTAAACAGACTCCCCACATAGTCAGGACAATCCTCCTTTCCCACTGCCTCCATCAGATAATGATTTGTCTTCTCCAGGTTTCCCTTGTACATCCATTCAATCCATCCGAGGTAGAAGGGGAACTCCCACCGCTCTGGGTTGGCCCGCAGTCCTTTCTCCAGCAGCCTTTGGGCGGCACCGACTTCACCCGTATCCATCAATACATAGATGCCGCCGAAAATATACGGGAAGATGAAATGAGGATCGATGGTCGTTATCCTCTCCAGCATCGGGTAGATGTAAACGACCAGCCCCCGATGTTCGCCGCGGTATAAGAGATGTGCCAGCTCTTTGTTGAGCCGGAGCAGTGTATCCTGGGCAGCGGACGCCGTTCGAACCTTGTTTAACTCGGCCTCCAGAGTCCCTGTTCGCACGGCATACTCGAAATAGGGATTCTCATCCTCCATGACGCGCCGTCCATAGTAGAGAACCGTCCGAATCCAGAGCCAGTCGCTCATCAAGCCACGATACCCCATGCTCAGCCACTTCAATACCTCGCCCTTGGGCAGAAACACGGGCCGCGTATCCACGAACCGGACAGTCCGGGACCGATCCAGAGCACTCTGTGTCTGGAATACGACGAGTCCCAGCAGGACCAGGGCCAGAACAAATCCGCCTGTCTTCACGAATCGGTTCATCGTGCCGGGCCTACTTAAGGTCTTTGCGTTCAAAAATGGCCATCGTCAACAGCAGTAGAATCAGGATGTATCCGACCCCGTAGAGAAAACCATGAAGGACGGCATGGGGCGGGGTTTCCAAATGCTCTACGACGTTCATCTTTAAATTCAAGTTTTCCAGGTTGGGTGCGATGTAGTAGATCGCTTTCAGGAGCCAGTGGAATCCCTTGTCCGGATAGAGCTGGATGTAATCCCGAATCGTACTGCTCAAATGGCCGATGACGAATATGGTCAACGTAAAAAGAGCGCTCAACGTGGGTGAACTGATGGATGAAAAGAACAGCGCATAGCCGACGATGAGGAGGATTTCGAGATAAATCAGAAAAATGGCGGGGGTCAATCCGAGATCGATACGGTGTTCCATCAGAAAATTGGTGCCTAAAAGTGCGATGCTCATCAAGAGCACGTTTATGGCCAATGTCATGCCGAGTCCGATGTATTTACCCAGCACGATCTCCCAACGGTGAATGGGCTTGGAAGCGACAATGTAGATGGTTTTCTGTTCCAGCTCCTGGGCCATCAGACGGATGCCGATAAAAATGGCGATGAGAAGTCCAAAAATGGACATGGCCGACAGACCAAAATCCTTGATCACCTTCACCTGCTGGTGAAGCGACCAATCGCCGATGACAAGCGAAAGCACGATCAAACCGACGGCAAAGAGGAGGATGTTCAACAACACCCGGTTGCGAATCGTCTCCTTGAACGTATTAATTGCTACAGCCCAGACACGCATGGCATTATCTCCCCAGCTCGGCCATAAAAACATCTTCCAGGGTTTTTTTCTGGGGGACGATGGCCGTCACCCTGCCCCCCCATCCATCGATACGATGCAACAGTTTGGGTATATCCTGTTCGTTCCCAAGACGGATCATCACTTTCTGATGGCGTACGACGGCATCTTCCATCTTCAGGTCTATTTGATCCAGCTTGCTCGGTTCGATGGTGAACGTGACTTCCACGGAAGCCACCTGGGATGTCACCAGATCGTCGAGCTTGCCCACGCTGACCAGTTTCCCCTGATTCACGATGCCGACCCTGTCTGCGATCATCTCCGCATCGGAAAGAATATGGGAGCTAAAAAAAATGGTCTTGCCTTGATGTCTCAACTCGAGGATAAGGTCTCGAAAATCTTTCCGGCCCACGGGATCCAGGCTGGCCATGGGTTCATCCAGGATCAAAAGCTGGGGATCGTTCATCAGGGCCTGGGCTAGAGCGACCCTCTGAATCATCCCCCGGGAGTAATTCCGTAACAGTCCCTCGGCCCTTCCGCTCAATCCCACTCTGTCCAACAACCGGTCGATTCGCTGTTGTCTCTCATGGGATTTCAGGCCGAAAATTTGTCCGACAAAGTGGAGGAATTCCCGGCCGCTGAGGTATCCGTACAGCTGGGGTTGCTCGGGTATATAGCCCACGTTTTCCATGGCCGTTCGGATACTATTCTCACGCCCCAGTATCCATACCTTTCCCTTGGTGGGATGGAGCAGTCTCGTCAACAGCTTGATGGCCGTTGTCTTACCCGCACCGTTGGGTCCCAGAAAGGCAAACACTTCGCCTTCCTTGACCTCGAGATGTAAATCGTCCAGCCCCAGCACATCCTTCCGACCCAGATCACCCTTGTATATCTTGGTCAGCCTCTCTGTATGTACGGCAAGTTCTGACATGGTTTTGCCCTTGTTACGAATACCCTAAAAAAATACAACCTAAGAATACCATTGTCAAGTTGTAAAACATATAGGAGACATCAGACAAGTAGAAATTGTCGGTATGTCTCGAATGAGCCGCTTGCTCCGCGATTTCCAACGGCGTTCATGACGACGATCCGCATCCCGGTGACGCTCCCGTCGGATTCGATTCTGCATGGCTCAAGACAATACCGGTGCAGGATTAACTATACATTCAAAACGATATTCGATATCTTACGGTGATGGCGATAGGGACACTCATTTCTTAACCAGCGCCTTCACCACATCCACCGCTTCCACACCATCCCTGGCGAATCCATCGGCACCGATTTGCTGGGCGTACTTCTTGGTGACAACGGCACCGCCGACGATGACCTTGACAGCCGATCCGGATTCCTTCAGGGCGCGAATGATCTCCGGCATTTCCACCATCGTGGTCGTCATCAGGGCCGACAGACCCACCACATCCGCTTTTTTATCCCTGGCGGTCTGAATGATCGTTTCTCTGGAAACATCCTTGCCCAGGTCGACGACGTCAAAGCCATGATTCTTCAGGAACAAACCGACGATATTCTTACCGATGTCATGGACATCTCCCTTGACCGTGCAGAGAACGATCCGGCCCTCCGACTCTACTTCCCCCTTATTAAAGTGAGGCTCCAGAACGGCCAGGGCCTTCTGCATGGTCTCCGCCGCCATGATCATCTGGGGGAGATAAATTTCTTTTTTATCGTATTTCTTGCCGACCTCCTGGATGGCCGGAATCAGCATACTCACATTGATATCTTGAGCCGACTTTCCCCCTGTCATGGCCTCTTCCACCAGAGTGCCGATATCCCCACGATTCCCCGCGATCACGGTATCCATGATCTTCCGCTCGATTTCGCTTCGAGGACGTTCCGGCTCGGCTGCTGCCTTGCCCTTTGCCTTCTTCTTCTTGATATGGCTCTTCACAAACTCCTGGGAATCCCGATCCCGCACGGTGAGGACGGAAGCGGCTCGAACCGTCTCCATCATTCGCAGGTCACCGGGATTCATGATGGCCGCGTCCAGCCCCGAGGCCATGGCCATGCTCAGGAACGTGGCGTTGACCAGGCTTCGCTCGGGAAGCCCGTAGGAGATGTTGGACACCCCGAGAACCGTGGGCAGCCCCAACTCTCCTTTGACCATTCGAATGGCTTCCAGTGTTGTCTGAGCTCGTTTTTGCTGGGCTGAAATCGTCAGCGTCAGACAATCGCAAATTAAATCTTGTCTGGGAATCCCCTGCTTCTCGGCCCGCTCGATGATCTTTTTCAGTACCGCCAGACGCTCCTCCGCAGATTTGGGAATTCCCTTATCATCCACGGCCAGGCAGAGAACACCGGCTCCGTAACGCGCGGCCAATGGCAGCATCTCCTTCAGGCTCTTTTCCTTTCCGTCCACTGAATTGATGAGCACTTTTCCGACACTCTCCCGGAGAGCCGCTTCTACGGCTTGAGGATTCACACTGTCGATGGATAAGGGGGTCTGGACGACATTCTCGATTCCGCGTACCACCGTTCCCATCAAGCCAGCTTCATCGATACCGGGCACACCGATGTTCACATCCAGGAGATGAGCACCGCCGGCTGCCTGATCCTGGGCTTCCTCCTGGAGGAGCCCGATTTTACCATCCTGAATCTCAGCGGCCAGGTCTTCCCTGTTGGTGGGATTGATGCGCTCTCCGATGATGCAGAACGGTAAGTCGGGCCCGATGGACACCGTATGAACACGACTGGAAAACCGGAGTACAGGATCCACGTGTCGGGAGACCGGTTTTTTTCCCTTCAGGCGCTTGACCAGCTCGGACGTATACTCGGGCGTGCTTCCACAGCAGGAACCCACGACATTGGCACCGATTTGAACGAATTTCTCGCCGTAATCGGCCATTTCCGCAGACGAGGTCTCGTACAGGAGGGTGCTTCCCTTCGCTCCCAGCCTTGGGATGCCGGCGTTGGGTTCAACCACGATGGGCAGGTTGGTGGTTTGTGCATACCGTCCCACGACTTCCAGCATCGGCTCCGGGCCCGTGGAACAATTGACACCGATGGCATCTACGCCCATCGACTCCAGAACCGTCGCCGCCGTGACGGGGTCCGTTCCCGTGAAGCAGATGTAATCGTCACCGTACGTCATGCAAGCAATGATGGGGAGGCCGGTGTTTTCCTTGATGGCCAAGACAGCGATCTTGACCTCCTTCAGATCGGAGAACGTCTCCAGCAGAAAAAGATCGGCGCCGCCCTCGGCCAGGGCGACCGCTTGTTCTCGGAAGGCCTCGTATGTCTCGTCGAACGTCAGTTCGCCCATGGGCTCAATCAATTTCCCTGTGGGCCCGATGATACCCGTCACCCAGACTCTGTCACCGGCAGCCTTTTTGGCCAATTGGGCTGCCCGTACGTTGATCTCCCGGGTCTTGTCTTCAAAACCGAATTCCCGCAACTTGATTCGAGTGGCACCGAAGGTATTAGTGGAGAGAAGATCAGCACCCGCTTCCACGTAAGCAGAAAGAATACGGCTCACCAGATCGGGTTTGTCGAGATTGGTCATATCCACGCAGGCTCCTGGCGGCAGTTGTGGCTGAAGCATCGTACCGAATACACCGTCCAGTATAAGGATTTCTTGTTCAATGCGCTGCTGAAATGTTTTTTTATCCATTCGTACGCCTTACTGTTTAAAAATCCGGCTTCGATGATCGCAACGTGGAAGATGATAAATGATTGAACGATTGAATACAGATCGATGTGCTGACTGCGATGACGTTAACCAATATTTATGATTTTGTGACCAGTCCCGATTCTTCCATGATTCTGGGCGTTATGCTCTCCCACATCAACGGCATGATATGAATGCCTTTTATTCCTTCGATCGTTCTCAGTGCTTGGATGATCTCAACGGCGATGCGAACGCCTTCCTCCTTGGGCTCGTCCGCATTCTCCATGCGTTGGATATACTCCGGGTTGATCCGTATTCCGGGTACTTCAGCCTTCATGTAGTGGAGGGCCTTGGCCGATTTCACGGGCATCACGCCTGCCAGAATCGCCGTTTGCTCATGCAAGTGTCGCTCCTTGACGAGGCTGAGCCATTCCCCGAAACGGTCGAGGTCGAATACAGGCTGCGTCTGAATGAACCGGGCACCGACCCGTATCTTCTTTGCCAGGCGCAGGACACGGAATTCCAGGGGATCGGCGAAAGGATTGGCGGCACCGCCGATGAGAAATTCGGGTGGCGTCTTCATGCTTTCCCCGCAGAGAAAAAAGCCTTGGGTCATCTGTTTCGTCATGGCGATGAGTTGAACAGAATCGAGGTCGAAAACACCCTTGGCCTCTGGATGGTTTCCAAATTTCTGATGGTCCCCCGACAGGCAGAGCACGTTTCCGATGCCCAGAGCGGCGGCTCCCAGAAGATCGCTCTGCAAGGCAATCCGGTTGCGGTCACGGCACGTTACCTGGATAACCGGTTCAAGGCCTTCTTCGATCAGGATTTTAGCTGCGGCGATACTGGACAACCGTACGATGGCCGTCTGATTATCGGTAATGTTAACACCGTCGATGCCGTTGCGAAAGTGGGCGGCCTTCTTTCGGATCGCACCGTCGTTGCAGCTCTGGGGCGGTCCCAGTTCCGCCGTGACGACAAATCGGCCTGTTTCGATCTTCTCGCTCAGGTTCATTCCCGCATCCCCTTCTTGATAAAAAATACGGGCGGTTCGATCCTCTTTTTGAAAACGTTCAACCAGGCCGATGTTTTTTCGAGATTCCAGTTATGAATTTTTTCGATTCTGTTCAACAGCGGCAGCCGATGCAACCGGTTGGCACGACGATAGATCATGTACCAGATACACAACCGTTCGGGATACACCTCGCAGGTTCCCCCTTCACCCGTCCCGCCACATGGGCCGTTCCGGAGCCGCTTGGGGCAGCGTTGGCTGCAGACAAAGCCGGTATGGCTCAGAATACATTCTCCGCAGTGCTGACAACGAAAAATAGGAACCTTGACACAATCCTCCAGAAAGAGCATGACTCTCGACAGCCACTTCTCTCCCCGGGTTGCCTTTTTCCCTTCGCGTGTTGCCAGATTGTTTAACGATAAATTCTCGTTCATACCATTCCATGATTGTACGAATTAAATCGAAATATAAAATACCAAAAACACAATTGCAAGGAGATTCTAAATTTAGATAGAAAAATTAACAGGAATAAACATAAAATGATAAATATCTATTTTCTGATGAAGGTTCATTAAAAAAATTGCCTCCTGAGTAGGAAAAATATACACGACGAAAAATCCGATTTCTTCATAAGAGATATTCCTCAATTCCATACGGAAGCAGATCCGTACGGGCCGTGATAGGCATCCGATTCCTGTAAAGAAGCGAGATTCTATTCGGAGATTTTGGAATTTATAAAATCTCTATAAAACTAATAATTTAAAAATATTACGAACCGATAAATTTAAGAACTGTCCTATGATAAAATGAAAATACAGGA
>Ga0180431_10009547_pt1 | contig 10933 bp, 7 predicted proteins | sample SS_ome_11_FD_132459 | JGI IMG/M metagenome (GOLD analysis project Ga0180431, IMG submission 132459) | Hypersaline lake sediment archaeal communities from the Salton Sea, California, USA - SS_1_MS_1 metaG | ecosystem: Environmental > Aquatic > Non-marine Saline and Alkaline > Hypersaline >...
ATTCGACGATTTTGTGCAGCAGATTCGCGAGAAAACGAACGTTATATTTATGGAAGGCGCTCGAGATCCCACCGGCATACCGCCCATCGGCACACCATCTCCCGGTGCGCCTCCTCCCGGTGCGCCGCCGGGCAAGTAGGCCGAATAGACAATGGCGCAAATCGCCTGTCTTAAAAGACGAAATGGGTACGGAGGCTAATACCGGCAAGGTTACGGACCACGCTTTCCTCGACGCTTGCAAGTGTCGACCCACCACGATTACCCCCGTCTGGCTGATGCGCCAGGCGGGGCGTTATTTATCCGAATATCGCGAGATAAGGGAAAAATATTCCTTTATAGAGATGTGCAAAACCCCCGATGTGGCCGTCGAGGTTACGCTGCAACCGGTGGAGTTGCTCGGCGTGGACGCCGCGATAATTTTCGCGGACATCATGCTGCCTCTCGAGGGAATGGGAGTGGATTTCGAGTTCAGCGAAGGCGGCGGCCCGGTCATACGCAGCCCGGTCGGATCGACGCAGGACGTACAAAAGTTGCGTGTCGCGCAAGCTCAAGAGGCGGTACCGTACCTGCTCGAAGCGATAAAATCGGCCCGCGAACGGCTTCGAGACCGCGTGCCTTTGATCGGGTTTTCCGGCGCGCCTTTTACGCTCGCAAGCTACCTCATCGAGGGCGGCCAATCACGAAACTGGCTGGCGACTAAAAAATTCATGTACACCGAGCCGAGTGCATGGCACAGCCTTATGGAAAAACTCACCGACACTCTCGTGAGTTGCCTGAAAGAACAGGCGAAAGCCGGAGCGCAGGCGTTGCAGGTGTTCGATTCGTGGGTCGGATGCCTGTCGCCGCTCGACTATGATCGGTTCGTGATGCCGCATTCGAAACGATTGTTCGATAGCATCAAAGACCTCGACGCTCCCGCCATTCATTTCGGAACCGACACCGCCACTCTCATCGAGCGCATCCGGGACGCAGGCGGTGATGTCATCGGCGTTGACTGGCGCATTCCGATAGACGAAGCGCGCGAGCGTATCGGTTACGACCGCGCGATTCAGGGCAACCTCGATCCGGCGGTCCTTTTTGCACCGCTTGATATCATCAGGGAAAAGGTGCTCGACATACTTAATCGCGCCGGCTCCCGCCCGGGGCATATCTTCAACCTCGGGCACGGCGTCTTGCCGGGAACTCCCCCCGATAATGTAAAGGCCATGATCGATATGGTGCACGAGATCAATTCGAGGGAAACGGGTTGAGCGAAAAAATCGGCGTATTCATTTTCGCTTTTGGCGCGCCCCGGTCGCTTGACCGGGCGGAATTGGCGGATTTTCTCGAAAAAATCACCGGTCGCAAGCCCGCTGAAGAAGCCGTCTCGGGGCTGTTACGGCGCTATGAGACCATCGGTGGTCTTTCCCCTCTGGTCGAGACCGGCCGCGCCCAGGCGACGGCGCTCGAAGCGAAACTTGCCGCAGAAAATATCTCCTCGAAGGTTTATTTCGGCGTACGGTACGGTAAGCCTTCCATACGGGATGCCATCATGATGGCCATCGAAGAGGGAGTGACCGGGGCGGTAGCATTGACTCATGCGCCGCAGTTCGTCGGGGAGATTGCGCAGGCGTATAGGAAGGCCGCGACCGATGTTTTGGAACAAGTCGGCGCTTTGGAGATTACTTTCACCGATTCTTACGGCGCCCATCCGGATTTTATCGATGCGGTATGCGCACGGCTTTTTGAGTTGTTCGATTCCGACGCAGGTTCGTCACCGCAAAAATCGCCCATCATATTCACCGCTCACAGCCTGCCGGCGGATTCTACCGGTGTGTCCAAATATGTCGATGAACTCGAAGAGAGCGCCCGAATGGTTGTCGAAAAATTGCAGCTCGGTGAGCATTACCTGGCTTTCCAAAGTCGTGGGCGCGGGCGCGCCGAGTGGCTCGAACCGTCGCTCGAACAGGTACTCGAACGACTTGCAGGCCTGGGTCACAAAGAAATCTCGGTTTGTCCGTTGGGATTCGTCGCCGAAAACCTCGAAACGCTATATGACCTCGATATAGCGGCGGCACGTCATGCCCGATCTCTGGGACTCGATTTTCACAGATCGAAAACACCCGGCGATTCGGATCATTTGATAAAAGCGTGGGCCGACATTGTGATGTCGAAGCCGGGGGCTGCGGCTTGAAACGCGTCGTCGTGATAGGCGCCGGTATCGCCGGACTGGCGGCGGCGCATAGGCTCGTTGAGGAGACGAAGGCGAAATCGATCGAGCTCGATGTTTTGCTCATGGAAAAGGAAAACCGCCTCGGCGGGACCATACTTACCGAAAAGCACGAGGGCTTCGTCATCGAGGGCGGCCCCGACTGCTTCCTTTCGGAAAAGCCATGGGCACTCGACCTGGCCGAAAGAATAGGCATCACCGATAGGGTCGATGGAACGGTAGAAAAAAATAAAGGCGTCTTTATGATGTGGGGATCGAAACTGCATCCCTTGCCCGAGGGAGTGTTTCTTATGGTACCCACAAAGCTTATGCCTCTTTTTACATCGTCGCTTCTCAGTTGGAGGGGCAAATTGCGCATGGCGCTCGAGCCTTTCGTGTCAAAGCGCACCGGCGGCAAAGAGGAGAGCCTTGCGGAATTTGTAACGCGGCGTTTGGGCAGGGAGGCGCTCGAGCGCATAGCCGAACCGCTGGTGGCGGGGATTCACGCCGGAGAGCCGGAAGGCATGAGCCTTGAGGCGTCTTTTCCCAGGTTCAAGCAACTGGAAGATCGTTACGGGAGCCTGGTGCGAGGCATGCTCACACACACGAAAGGAGCGGTGAGAAGCCCTCGGCGGACGATATTCGTTTCCTTCAAGGATGGGCTGGCCCAATTCGCCGAATCTATCGCGGACGTCATCGGGCGCGAGAGACTTCGACTCGGAACCGCCGCCGGTTCCATCGAGCGCGGCACGCAAAATCGATGGAAGGTTTCGACACTATCGGGCGAAGCTATCGACGCCGATGCGGTGATACTTGCCGCCCCGGCTCATGCGTCGGCGTCCATTGTATCCGGGATTGATCCCGATCTGTCGGCGGAATTGGGAGGCATTCCTTACGTGGGTACAGCGACAGTGTCGCTAGCGTACGATGCGAAGGATGTCGAGGGGAAGGCGGTTGGTTTCGGGTTTGTGGTACCGCGCCTCGAAGGACGCCGCATAATGGCTGCGACGTATTCGAGCCGCAAGTTCCGCCGTCGCGCCCCGGAAGGAAAGGCGCTTGTCAGGTGCTTCATCGGCGGTTCGCAACGACCCGACCTCGTCGAGCGCAAGCCGCAAGAGCTGGCCGACATCGCGGTCGCGGAACTGGCGGACATACTTGGTATAAAGGCCGACCCGCTGTGGGCGAAGGTGTACGGATGGCCGAATTCCATGCCGCAAACCGTTCTGGGACACGCTCAGCGAATGAAACGGATAACATCGAAACTCGAAAAACTGCCCGGAATCGAAATAGCCGGCGGTGCCTACGACGGACTCGGCATACCAGACTGCGTGCGTGTCGGAGAAGCGGCGGCAGAAAGGATACTCGAAACGTTATTTCCAGCAGGCTGACCAAGGGCGACCTGCATAGATTTTGAAATAATTTTATCCCTTCAAAAACAGCTCACTTTACGTCCTATCGCCTGCGTTCGATTCATTCCCAAGGAACTTACCGATTTATATCTTAGCCAATTCATTTTCCTGCTATATTCCAAAAACAGAAACGCCTCTCATTGTCATGTATATAGATACGGCAGCTATAAGGGAAATCCCCAGGGCTGATACGTTTATTTCTCCTAGAAGCACCAAATAAACCGTCAAATAAATTATCATTATATATATTATAATAATATTAATTGAATAAATAATATATTTAATATCGGAGCCGCCCAGATACAGGAAGCCAATCAGCACGGCAACGAAACACGCTACCTCAATATGCTTGGCACTTATAACACTTTTAGGACGCACTTTTGAGACAGGAAGTTTTTCATTGTAAACTAAGTATATAACTAGCATAAATATTACTAACATACCTGATGCTATTAACAGCTCATTGGCCAATATCTCAGATTTAGGGAAGAGAACACCGTAGAAAAAAGACCAAAGAAAGCCATAAATTGAACCGAACAGGAGCGAGTAAAAAATAATTAAAAATCCCTTTATAACCGTTATTGAGGCGATGTAATCCGCAACTTCAGTATCCTTCAGAATACTTTTAAAGTTTTTCTGAGCGAATAATTTAGCACTCTTTTTTAATCTGCCTGCTCTAGTCACCATAAAAAATTACAGGTCATAAAATTGCCAATTTCACTTAAGACAAACCAACGGGTAACCCTTAAAGCGGAGTGTAAGGTGTGTGCCGCAGGCACGGGGGAAGATGGCAACAGCTCTCAGCGGTGTTTTTCATTAAACCTCATTCCCACTTGACGTCGTAATCGTATCCGTCCTCCACTTTTTCCACGGTTACGCTGATGTTCTTTCCCCCGGCTTGTTCAACTATTCCTTCGAGAGTACCGGCCATCATGTAAGCAAAAACTTCTGCAGCCTCGACGTCTATCTCGACGTCTACCTGGGAGAGTATCGCCAGCTTATATTTCAGCCAGTCAGGGCCATGGTCGGTTATCTGGGTCCCACCTTCGACATCTTTCATGAAAGTCTTTCGGATGATTGAAAATTTTTCTATGCTTGTCACCGGATCCCCTTCTACAAAGACGTTTGCATAAATATCTTCCATACCATTCGCCAATAAACGTCCGAAGGATATTACATTGTCCAGGTTTGATTGAGCCATCTCCTTAAAAACGGCAAGCCCGATGCGCTCGAACGATACATAAGGATACCACTGTGAAGGCAGTATTCTGGAATTGATTATTTCCCAATCTTCAGATTTTAGCCATTTGTCCCAATTCTTGTCCTTGTTTGATCGAATAACCTTCACCATCTGTATCAACATAGTTCCTTTTACCTGCATGGTTGTATCCCCCATCCTTGCTCGGATAAAATATTCCATCCAAAAATCTACAATAATATCTTTATCACAATCAGAGAATTTTCACAAGCTATTCACTCCGGATGACGGGTACCTGGCAGACAGGAATGTCATACATATCGGTATGGACTTGTCCTCCTGTTGCATGGAAATGGCCCACGCCCGGCCTGCATCCCACTGTCCGGGTTTGATCCGCTTATTTTAATCAAGTAGTAGTTACAGGTCATCTACCGCTTAAAATATAGCTTAATTCATGTTATGTAACCATAAGCACTTGTTGAAACACTTGTATGGATTTGCTATTGTTGCAGATATGTATGGGATGGAAATACAGCTTGAGTTGTTCGCGTTTTTGGATAAATTTTATCTTCCGGATGCTGACGAGCGTCCGTGCCGTTTGCAAGTTCCCTCGGGGTTCACGACCCGATCCGGGATTTGAATTTGCCCGAGGACATTCCGATACTCGTTTACGTTAATGAGCGGCAATTGCCGAAACGGAAAGACCGCGACCTTGCCGACGGCGACACGGTCGGCGGCGTCCCCGCACTACCGGGAGAATAAAAAAAGGAGGATTTCATGTCTACGTTTCACGGGAAACTATTGAAGGTTGACTTGAGCGCTCGGTCCACCGAGGAGATGGAGATAAGCCCGGAGCTTATTCGCAAATATTTAGGCGGGGTGGGTCTGGCCGCACATCTTTATCTTACCGGCTACGATCCGGACGCGGACCCGCTGTCCCCATCGAACCCACTGTTTATTATGGCGGGGCCTCTGACCGGCACGCAATTTCCGGGTACCGGCCGCTTTACCGTGGCTGCCCGATCTCCCCTCACCGGTATATTCGGCTACGGCAATTCCGGCGGCCGCTTCGGCCCCGAACTCAAATTCAGCGGTTACGACGGAATCGTGGTGGAGGGAGCGGCTGATAAGCCGGTTTACCTTTTGGTGGACGATGGGGAGGCCCGGCTCGAGGACGCTGAAGATTTGTGGGGTCTGAACATCTGGGACTGCGAGGAGAATCTCAAAGAGCGCCTTGCCGGAAAACGCAAAGTACAGGTGATCGCTGTCGGCCAGGCGGGTGAGAGGCGGGTGCGCTTCGCCAACATCGGTCACGACAAGGGAGAGTTCGTCGGCCGTTGCGGCATGGGCGCCGTAATGGGATCGAAGAACCTCAAGGCCGTTGCCGTGCGTGGCAATTGGAGACCTTCTTCGGCATCGAAGGAAGAATATCAGGCCATTCTGAAGGAAGTGCGCAACACGGTGAATGGGCATCCTCTGGCAGGAGCGCTCAAGGCCATGGGTACCAACGTGGGCTATGTCGGCGGCCTGAACATGGGAGACGTGCCGATAAAAAACTGGGCCCTGGGCGAGCATAAAGAAGCCGCTGATACGCTTTCGGCAATGAATTACACCAAAAACTACCTTACCCACGGCTCGGCATGCTACGTCTGCCCCATCGCTTGCAAGCGCAACGTGGAGATCAAGGAGGGCAAGTATCAGACGGATGAAATTCCCGGGCCGGAGTACGAAACCGTTGCCATGTTCGGATCCATGATGATGAACCATGACCTCGAGGTGATCATCGAGGCCAACAAGATCTGCAACCAAATGGGTATGGATACCATCTCCTGCGGATCGACAATTGCCCACGCTATGGAGATGTGGGAGAAAGAAATCATCGGGAAAAAAGACACCGATGGACTTGACCTGAGATGGGGCGACATGGATGCGGTGTTAGAGCTGTTGCCTCGCATCGCAAAGCGAGAGGGATTTGGGGATGTCCTGGCGGAGGGCAGCGAAAGAGTGGCCAAAGAATTCGGTCAGGGAAGCGACCAATTCCTCACGACCGTCAAGGGCATGGAGTCCCCTGCCCACGATCCTCGCGCCATTCACGGCATGGGCATTGCCTACGCAATGTCCCCGCGCGGATCATGTCACACCAAACACATGGTGCTTTATTCCGAAGGGGGCATGTATCGCCCCGAATCAATCGGCCTCGCCGAACCCACGACGCCGATGTCCAGTACAGGGAAGGCCCGCATGGCATGCATCGGTGAAGATATCGGCGCCCTAAACGACAGCGCGGTAATCTGTGCGTTCGCGCAAGCGGCCATTAAGCCCGAGCAATTCCTGGAGATGTTGCGGACCGCTACCGGGTTTGATTACTCGCTCGAAGAAATGCTTCAACTCGGCCGGCGCCTGATGATCCTGGAACGCGGTATTACCAACCTTCAAGGGGTGACCAATAAAGACGACCGGCTGCCTGCACGCATCCTCACCCCGCCGCCCTCCGGGCCGCACAAGGACTCGAAGATCGACATGGACCTGATGCTGAAGGAATACTATGAGATTCGCGGCTTAGGCGAAGACGGCAAGCCCACCCCCGAAACGTGCCGTGAACTGGAACTTACGGAGTTGGAAAAGAAACTGTACGGTTAATAAAAACTGCCTTCATGGACGAATATAAATAGCTATGCTTGTTAAAGTTATGCCAAATCAGCGACGGCTTTTTTCATCACGGTGGCGACAGGACTCTTTGTCACAATATTAACAGCTTTATTCATCGTGGTGCTGCAAAAGATGTTATTATCGGGCCCGTGATATGGTATATGTAGTGCATAAGACAGGTGCGGCATATAGTTGCGGATATACTTAAATTCATTTTTTCTCCCCCCGTAAGTCAACATTTCCCTTTTTGCTTCCGCTCATTATCGTTGTGATCAATCTTTACGTAACCGGTTCCTTTAGCAAAATTGCCATTCTACCTTACTGAGGTAGCTTTTGGAGCAGTGCGGTATGAGACGAATCTGCGAGAAATTCATGGAGGACGTTTCTCATTGCGATGTTTGTGACGCGTATTGCAGATATATATCGGCAAAGGTGAAAAATCAAATCGGCTTTTAGCTCGGTATTTTCAAGGAATTAGCTTAGGAACTCTTTTACCTTGGCACACAGTTGTTCGGGCTTTATCGGTTTTCGCAAGTATCCCCTGTTTTTGTGTTTTTTTACGAGCTCTTCGAGATCTTCATCACTTTTGGTGCTGTAAAAGACGACGGGGATTTGGCGGCTTATTTCGCTTTGCTGAAAAGCTTTTATGACCTTATCTCCATCGAGCATGGGCATAATGACGTCCAGCAGGATGAGCTCGGGCCTTTCATTGGAAAAGATGACTTTATTAGCTTCAAGCCCGTTTTTTGCGGTAAGCACTTTGTGCCCGTCGGCTTCGAGAGCCTCCTTCGTGTATTCGAGCACTGTTTCGCTGTCGTCAATTATCAGGATTCTCGCCATTGTGCCCTCCCACTATTTTAACGATTTCTTCGGGAATGTCCTTGAGTGACAACACTTTATCGGCGGCGCCGGAGTCAACTGCCGCTTTCGGCATGCCGTATATGACTGAACTAGCCTCATCCTGCACAATTGTAGCGCCTTGCTGCTTTTTTATATCGAGCATTCCATCCGCTCCATCCCGGCCCATACCCGTAAGCAAAACCGCCAAAGCCCGATTACCGTAGCTCTGCGCTATCGAAGAGAATAGAACGTCAACGGACGGGCGGCAATTGTTGACCATCGGGCCGTCAGTGAGCCTGAGGCGTTCTCCTTCGATTTCGAGATGCACCTCTCCCGGCGCGACAAACACGGTACCGGGCCGTACGGTTTCATCCTTTTGCGCCGTTTTGACCTTGAGATCGATTTCCCGGTCAAGCCACTCCACGAATCCGTCCGTGAAATTCGCACCTATATGTTGAACAAGCAGTGTGCCGACAGGCAAATCGCCGGGCAGACTCTTTAATATGCTCATGACCGCCTTCGGACCGCCGGTACTCGCACCGATGGCCAACAGCTCGACTCGCCGTGTTCTTTTGGAAGGTTTCTTTCGCGTTTTTGGCGGCATCGCCACATGACGGCTTTTCCTGCGGCCCCTGATATGCCTGATAACCTTAATGTTGCTAAGCAGGCGAATTCTTTGGATCAAGGTATCTCTCAGTTCCTTAAAGCCCTCGTGACTTAAATTATCGGGCTTTCCCATCACATCCAGCGCTCCGAGTTGAATGGCCTCGAAAGCTATATTGACGTCTTTTCGGTTGATGCTCGATGCGAAAACCAGAACAGGAGTCGGGTGATAGGCCATTATCTGTTCGACGGCGGTTAATCCGTCCATCACGGGCATCATAACGTCCATGGTGATCAGATCGGGTTTCAGTTCGCGGGTAAGTTCAATCGCTTCCTTGCCGTTGACCGCCTCCCCTACCACGTTGATTTCGCTTCCCGCAAGGACATCTTTCAAAACCTCCCGGACAACGCGGGAGTCGTCTACTATGAGCACTTTGATCATTCTTAACCTATCAGGCTCCTTACCGTATCCAGCAGAGTCGTCTGATCGAATGTACCTTTAACTATATAAGCTTGAGCCCCGACTTCAATTCCCATTCGCTTGTCCTCGTCGCTTGCCAGACTGGTCACGACCACCACGGGCGTTTCCTTTGTGCTTTCATCGGCTCTAATACGTCTGGTAAGCTCGAAACCGTCGATTCCGGGCATCTGAACATCGGTAACTATGAGGTTGTAAGTGTTTTGATCCAGTAGATTTTCCGCCTCCTCACCGCTGACAGCAATATCGACGTTATATCCGGCGGCTTCGAGAATACTCTTTTCCATCATGCGGGTGGTTATCGAGTCGTCAACCACCAGTATCCGCAAGTCCGGTTTCCCCTCAATGGCCTGCTCGATTTCCTCCAGTATTCCCATCTCGGCCCATTTTTCGGCAGTGGCAAAGACATCGAAAATGTTCAGAATGAGCGACGGCTCTCCGTAGCGCAGCACGGTGGCGCCACCCACGAAAGGCACTTCGCCCAGGAATTTCCCCATGGATTTGACCACGATTTCCTGATCGCGCAGGTATTGGTCAATGACCAGGCCCAATTTTTGATTTCGAAATCGCAGTACTACTACGGGTATTTTTTCGGGTATGATTTCCATCCCCTTGCTTATTTCGTATCCTAGCATGGTTTCAAGCTTCACCATCGGAACAACCTCGCCACGCAGGTTGAAGGCGTCCCTGCCGGCCTCGGTAAATATGGCGTCAACCGGCAATCTTACAGTTTCCTGAACGTATGTAAGAGGAATCGCAAATATATCATCCTTGATCTGAACGAGTAAGGCGTTCATTATCGAGAGCGTCAGCGGCGCCGTGAGAGTCACCTTTGTAAATTTTCCGGGCTCCGATTCAATGGTAATATCGCCCTTTATACGCTCGATGTTGGTCTTGACGACGTCCATACCGACGCCACGGCCTGAAAAGTCCGTGATGATGGCCGAAGTGCTGAAACCGGGGCGGAGTATGAGATACTGAGCTTCCTGGTCGCTCATTTCTTCGGCGGCCTGGCGGGATATCAATCCCTTCTCGACGGCAATTTTGCGAACTTTTTCGAGGTCTATACCGGCGCCGTCATCTGTTATCTCAACGATAACATTGTGCCCTTTGTGATATGCGTGGATATGTATGAATCCTTCAGTGGGTTTTCCCATTTTGCTTCTGACTTCGGAGCTTTCGATGCCGTGATCACACGAGTTGCGGATAATGTGGACAAGCGCCGGCCGGAGTTCCTCCAGAAGTTGCTTATCCAGCTCGGTCTCACCACCGGTGATCTCGATACGAATTTCCTTTTTCAACTCGCGGGCGAAGTCCCTTACCGTCCGATAAAACTCGTCAAAAAGCACTCTCGCCGGAAGCACTCTCAGGCCCATTGTCTGGTTGCGTATCTCTTGGCTGTAGAGGTCCAGCTCGATGATGGCATCGCTGAAGTCTTGATATATCTCTTTTAAATTTTCCTGCGTGCTCGATAAAACTTCGACCAGTCGCTTTGCGGCCTCCGTCGTACTCCCTCCGTTTTGCCCTGCCTTCATATCTACTTGATCGAGTTTTTCGATAAGCGTCTC
>Ga0180431_10009549_pt1 | contig 10931 bp, 5 predicted proteins | sample SS_ome_11_FD_132459 | JGI IMG/M metagenome (GOLD analysis project Ga0180431, IMG submission 132459) | Hypersaline lake sediment archaeal communities from the Salton Sea, California, USA - SS_1_MS_1 metaG | ecosystem: Environmental > Aquatic > Non-marine Saline and Alkaline > Hypersaline >...
GTACTGAGGTACACATCCGCTCGTATCGCGACGACGCTCTGCACTTTTGAAGCCACGTTGATCTTCAGACGTATCGTCTTCCTCTTCAGAGTCTGACTCGTCACCAACACGGAGTTCGCGATTGTCATCAAATAGAAAGCAGTGAAGGCTTTGTCGAAGACGATACGTGTTCAATGACGCCAGAGGAGAAGAATCAATCGAAGTAGCATCAGAGTCAACGAGACGAGACGCAAAAAACGGAGTGTGGCGTACATCGCCATACGCGCAATCCAGAAGTTTGCCAACACGACCCCTCGAACCAATGCATGAAGGTTGGTATATTTTCATGTGGACCGGCAAAGGGCGCGGGAGACGCACGTGCGAACGTTCCAGCGAATAATTCTCCTCGCGTGAATCTGTCATCTTTAGCTCCTGCTCAATATCCCGCAAGGTCATTTGCAAGACCTCCATTGCGAAGAGTTCTAAGCAAGAAGACGCGCGCACGACGGAGAGTGCATCGCTGAACAGGAGATCGTCGCGACAAAGATCAAGGGGCAGAAGATTGTAAAGCGCACATAAAAGCGGCCTTTCCTCATTCGACACTCGACATTGCGTCCTTCTCTTTGTATATATGTTCATTGGTGGTTGCTGGTACGCGCCACCGTCAACATTCTTGACAACCGCAGAAAGAGAGTCAATGGTAGGCTGCGTTGCCAGAATAACTGTCTTGTCGTCGTCGTCATCTTTTTCCTTTTCCAACAGGTCGACCAGTTGAGGAAGTGCGCCGCTGTGGTCAGCATGATTGTGAGTGAGGACAACGACGTCAATGGGTAAGTAACTCTTAATCGTAGAAAAGTCCGGAACTGCGTCAAGAGCATTTTGTGCCTTTGGATCAACGCCACAATCCAGCATAACGCGACTCCGTCGAAGATTGCCAGTACCTGCGTCAACTGCCGTATGCTCAATGACGAAACAGCTCCGTCCCGTATGGCAGCCGGCACCCAGCACGTGAACGCGAAGCCCGTAAATGTTTTCGTCGTCGCACAGACGCAGCCCGGCGCGCTCGGCGCCATCAATGTCCGCGCGTGTAATTGACCCAGCGTCAAGGTACTTTGAAATACGCCAATTCTCGTACGTCGGAAGTGCGGTTCCCTCCCGTCCGCGAACTCGTGACGACTTTAATCCACAAGCATAAAACGCCTCCTTGTTAGCAGGTCGTTTCAGATTATCTCGACTAGATTCTATTCTTCTTGATTTGTGTCCGCTACTGGACATTGCAGCCACGGCGGTTCTTCCAACGTATCAAGTCCTTTGGCCATGTACTTCCAATACTGCGTCACATAGGGAGCCGTTTTCACAAGATCGTGCACTTTAGAAGCGTAGAAAACATTGGTCACCAACAGGTCTTCTTCCGCTCCGGGTCCAAGCGGCCAGGTCGTATAAGTGTCCGTGTCTTTCGCAATTTTCTTTTCATCTTTGCTCGGATTTGACGTCAATGAGTATTTCTTGCGAAGTCGCAGCACGGCAATTGCATAATCTGCAACATGACTTGCCACCGTTTTGCGCAACGTCGGACCAGGTACATGTTTGACAAGGCCAGCAACTACGAGTTGGCGAACGGCGAGTGCGCTCGCCTCGTCGAGGTCCAACGACACGTCACCCGCGGCAACCACGCGCAACAGATCGTCGTGCATTCTTTTCGCAAATGTGTACTTACGCATCACAACCGCATCGCGCCATAACCAAACCATTTTCACCGCGTCTTCCATAAACGACGTGTGTTCACGTTCACAATGTTCTGATGCAAGATTCATGTCGAGATTACACAGTGTGGCCAAAAGCCATGCATGTGCCTCTTTGACAGTCACCCGGCCGCGCCAACAAGAGTTCCACACCCACGATGCAAGGCGTAGGACAAGAGATGATCGGCGCTCGCAATACATGGCAATCATTGACGCTGCTTCTTCTTTGCCCGATACGTTTGGTCCTCTAGGAGGAGAATCTGTACAAGCGTCGCAATCAAAGGCTTGACGGGCAAGGACAGCACGCGAATCGGTTCCAGAATATCGAGCTAGGTTAAAGACAAACCACTCGCTCATGGAAATCATCTGTGAAAACGTTTGAATGGCTCTTGAAACGGAAATCGAAGCACAAAACTCACTGTCATCTTCTGCTTTTTCCCACAATGCATAAAAAATAAGTTTTACCACAGTTTGCGCGACGTGGTTTGACACGAGGCGTGTATTGATAAGGGACACTAAGACCTCGAGGAAGATGGTCGCGTCCGACCCAACATATTCACTTAAAAAAACAGACAATGATCTCTGTTCCAGCTTAGAACCTCTTGCTTCATCGGTACAAAGACGCCGATATGATTGTGCAACAACGCTTGCAATGTCTGTTCGCATATCTTGCAAAATTTTTGGAGCTAGTAAAGTGTCGAGCGACCAAACAAGTAAACCACGGTCCAATTCTCCAGCGTCGAGACTTTCCCAATGCATACGATTTGCTTCAAAAACTGCAGCCACTTGGTCTGGATAAATCGTGCCTTGGCTTGGCGCCGAAGTGGCTCCAATTGAGGCCCACAGTGCATTGACAAGCTCAGTGGATGGCGCGTCCTGGTCTGGATCCATGGATACAGCAGAGCCTAAGCTATAAACACTTCAGAAGAATCGATGCTAAAAAGTGTATATACTCATTGTATTGAAACTTGTTTATTTCCCAACGGCAGGCAATATTTCCCTTGATACTTACTGTTCTGCAGTCTTGTCGGAAGCGCAATTAGGGCGCGCCGCAAACACAATGGTCATAATAAGCAGCGCCACGGTAAGCACGCCAACGATCGAGTAGATGACCCGCTGCGCAACTTTGTTGTTGTCCGTGATTGCGGACACAAGGTTCCAGTCGGCAAAGCCTACAAGGCCCCAGTTGAGACCACCAATCAGAACAAATGCGAGGCAGATGTAATAAAAGATGGTTTCCCAAGAAGCGCAGAAAAGGATGCTGCCAGAAAGGGGCTTTACGTCGGCCATGATTATGTTTTGGAAACAAGGACGAAAGTAGTAGTTGCACGTTGCCTACGAAATTGGTTGGCGAGGTCTCGTCCGACTGTGTCTGAAACGAGATTGCGGGCATGATGTGTTCAGTTACAATGTTGTAAACTTGTCGCATCGAGCAAGTCTTCGACGTTGGGAGCCGATTTCATATCAGCAAGTGTTATTGGCGCACAAACGGGCCACGTTGGTGCGTATCGCAATAGTGGAGACACACCTCCCGTTTCTTTCACCTCAAGCGACACAAAAGCTCCGCTAACAACGGCTCGTGCAGCGGCAACTGCCTTTGATGCCGCGAACAGAGACGCACCCGACACAAGGAGATCATCGACCAGCACGACTGGTTCCCCAGTGCCAAGCACAGTAGCGTCTAATTCAAGCGTATCTTTGCCCGTCGCCTTGGTGAACTGCTGCCGAATGACTACCCGCCCAGGGTACTTTCCGGGTCTTCGAAGTGGAACAAAGGCTACGCCAAGACGCGCCGCAAGCATTGCTCCAAACATGAAGCCGCGAGTCTCCAATGCGGCAATGGCGCTGACAGGCATCATGCTGTTTTTTCTCCTCTCTCTGTTCAGCACGCGAATAAATGTGATTGCGCGGCGTAGCAACCACGACGCCGCACGCGGGTTGGCCAGCAAGGGCAAAACGTCCACAAACAAGGGCTCGTGGTTTTCTTCCGATACCAAAAAGTTCTTGACGACACGAATGATGCACAGCGCCATCTCGTGATTTTCACACGGCATAAGTCGCGTCATGAGGGGCATCATTCGTGTCACAACCACGTCACGCAGCACCTTCTGGTCGCTCAGAATGGCGTCCCACTCGTGCGCGTCAACAACCAGCGTAAGAGGAAAGGAACTCCGGAAAGAATGAGCGACGACGCGATGTCCACCAACAAGAACACGAAGCACGTGCTCGCTCCCTGTGATCATTCCTGCCTCGTCAGTCACAACACGTACTATATCGCCCTGGAGCGAACCCGCTATGCGAAGCACGTGCGATATGATCTCATCCGCGACCTTTTCGGCCGCCGCACGACCAAGCGTCAAGGACACGTGCGTGAGGTCAACGACTGCCGGATCCGCGTCCTGTGTTGTTGTGCGTTCCCGTACATGTATGGCGAAACGCTGCGATTTTTGACTTTGGCGGTTCACGTAGCGGTACGCCAGCCATCCGGCTCCGAAGCCCACGATTGGACCAAACCATGACAGCACTCTCATACAAGCTGGCAAAAAACCACGAAGATCGCAGGTCGATTGTGACCCGTAAATCATGTGCGGTCACGATATCGAGCGAACAAATCACTGCATAGAATTTCGCCCGCAGTGATCGATGAACACCTGGTAGATGCCCCCCGAAGCGAATGAGCCATGCGGTGCTCGCATTTGATTCTGTCGTCGTTCGTATTCGCACGAATGAAACATGTCGGCAACGACATCAGACTCTCCGCACGCACACGACCGTCTGTACTATTTTTGATTCCATCGTCTACGCTGGCAGGAACGCTGCAATTTACAGCGCGTGAGACGTACACTGCGAGCAACGCCTCTTCCGGCGTGTCCCATGAGGACGGCCATTCGCGGTGTCCTGCACCCTTGGCAAGGGATGGCCAATGCCTCAAGAGACTGGCAAGCACCATAGCAACGTCGGCGTGCTTTCGCGTCACGTCCCATTTTGGTTCGAAACGCCGAATCTCCGAAGATACGAATCCTTTGCTTCCGTCTGCCGCTCTGCCAAAATCGATGAGTACAAGCCTCTTGCCCTTTGGGTTTGGAAGCACAAGTGCTATGTTGTCACCCACTTCATTCTGGACATCATACCGATAAGATTCATCCTCATTGGCACCAGAGTCCACCAGAGCATTGGAAAAATGAACGTCATTGTGAATGACATTCGCCCTGTGGCAGACATCAAGCGCCACGAGAAGGTGTCCCAGAAATGGAAGAAATTGATACGGTCGCCCTCCTAGTCTTTCTGCCATTTGCTGGCCTTCAATCAGCGCATGCGCGTCAGTTGCGTCAAGACCACGCGTGGCGCACAGAATCACAGGGGTCGATTTTGTTGCGCAGGATAGCGCTTGAGGCGATACTTTGCCCGAATTTTTTCGCCCTTTAAACAGGTCATCGCGGCGATCCGCGCAAGCCAGGGCAGCCCCAAGAAACGTTGGAAGATATGGACAGCGGAAACTCGAAAGGAAGGCAAGCACGGCTGGTTCCATGTACGCGGAATTGTGGCTGTCTTCTATCGCCTTTTGCGCATTCGCAATTGACCGATTCCTATCCTCGCCACGCGTAGTGAAAAGATCAAGCCATACTTCGTCACGAACAAGCGGCATGACTTTGATCGCTGCGGTATTTTTTGTTTTTGTTTCATCGCTGCGCTCTTCAGTTCCCACTACTTTTGTAGTGCACAGCAAAACTCGACCATGAGATGTAACTTGCTGCACGCGCGACACGGGTTCCAAATTCGATTGAGCAAGGACATCGTGCACAGACGGTAAAGAATCGGAGCACACTTTGCACGCAGTGAGTTTTTCAGGTTCAATCTTAAATTTCGCATCCGTGGCGGATTTGTGACCACTCGTTTCGAGAATGGAAGTAGGCTCGAATGCATGTTGCATTGCATCAAACCATTTGTAAGCGCGACGCTCCTTCATGCAGTACGTGCACAATTTATGAGTAACGGTGATATATCGACGTAATGATTGCTTGAGCCGTGGCAAAAGACACGAATCAAGTCGATGAACCGGACACATTTTTTCCTGCACGACGTCGAGTCAACCACTCGATCGATCCGGATTCAAAGTCAGTTCGACCAGAGCACACAGTTCTTTGGCGTCGCGACACCACGCGCAACCCTTGTGGTTCCCAGAACGGCGCCACATGGGCAGTTGACCCCGACGAATCCACTTGACCATCATCAGCGACTCGCGACATGGTGATTTCATCCGATGCAGGTTTCATTGCGGACCCGCGCCTGGCTTCATGTGCAGACGTAGAGTGATAGAGTTGGCTCATGTATGTGGGAGAGATGCTGCTAATGACTGTAGCGGCAGCATCCGGTGAGCTCATAACGACAGCACCGCAACACACTGCCCAGCATTCAAATACATCGCCACACGACATGAAATCGACCTCGCCACTTGTGATTCTCTGTGGACGAGGAGAGACGAACGTCATATCAATTCCGTCTGACGAAGTACTGCACGTCCACGTGTAAAGTTGCAGAAAAGATTCAAGGTTTGTGAAGTTCGACACTTCAGTTTGATCAGGCTGGGGCGCACGGTCAGTCGCAACAACCGACGTATCGTCTCCCGAGTTAGTTTCCACGTGAAGTGTATCGACCGCCTCTGGATGGTGACACGCGTCATGCTCACTGGACTTGTCCACAAGCCAAGGACAGGCCGCGCGCGGCAATGAAACAAATCGATCCAATACCGCATCTTCTTCTGCGGACCGGCACCCTTCCTCGTATCGTGGAATCGATACAGAAAACACTTTACCTTCCTCCGGAACACTTGCCGCTTCCCCACGGCGCTTGCGTCTTTTGTTTTTCCTGATTCCAAAGAAAACGTCACTGTCTGGGTCCAGATGCCGTAGTTCATCCAATGCGCTGGCGCTCAGAGCATCAAGTCCGACAGCGTGACTCATTCGCTGCTCCACGGATGCAATTGCAGCATAAGCTGCGTTTTGCAGAACGGCGGGTGAGACTTGCTGAGGGCGCCTTCGCGCCGTCCGTGTGGTAGAAGTCGCAAGGAACGCCATTTGCCTTTCGATGATGCGTAACGTGCGGCCAATTTTGCTGCCGCTCGAGGTTGGTCCAAGTGATTGAACGGGCACCCATGTCTCGACAAAAGGAGATGTGGTCAAGTGACAATTCTCGTCGACAGCACCCTTGTCGCGAGCGACGTCAGAAACTGAATCAATTTCAGCAAACGATTTACCACGGGTTGTAAATGCCAGGACGGATTGCACACGACACTTGACGACATACAATTTCTGCCCGCTTATGTCGACGATGGATGGCTCCTGTAACACAAGCGCACGCAGCCGCATTCCTTTGGGAGCAGGATCGGCAACAAACGTCGCAGCATCTCCAAAGCCACACAAGTCCACTCCCATGTCCGACGAGCAAGGTACAAATGGAGGATATTCAGGGTCCGAATACCAGGAAAGGCGTCGAGCGACGGAGCCCGTGTGCCATTGCATCAAATACAATGTAGCCAAGTCATCGCCCCGCAGGAGAAGGTGCTTCGCCGCAAATTTGCTTATTTCCGGATCGGATTTCTCTGCTCGAGACGACACATCGTACATATCTTGGAAGAGTGTGGGCAAAATTGGAAAATATCGGCCAAATGGAGCTCGGGCGCAAGGCTCGGTCATTTCGTGAAAGTCCGACAATTGACGTCTGACATGCTCTTCATCGTCGTACGCCGGCAGGCAGACCATCGTATTTCCAGAAATCGTTGCGAGCGTCCGACGCAGGTGACGAACGTCATCAGTGTCGCGACGCACAACGCAATGAGCCAGTACGTGCTGAATGGCACGAACGATTCGACGGCGTAAACGTGGCTCCTGTTGCGCCTCGCGCGCACGGGCAATCGCATGCTTGGAACTTGCGGAACACAGTACAGAAGACGCAACATTTATATCCAATGCATTCTCGCAAGGGTGCATGGCAACAAGAACAAAACCATCTCGCGCAGCCTCGGCAAATCGACGTTCCGTGCTTTGCGCTCCAATGGCGTAATACGAAGGAAGTGCAGTAGAATGCACCGACTTGACGGCATCCTGAAGTTTACCGTGAAGTTCAAGCGAACGATAAACGGAGGACATTGGTTGAGTCGGACGCACATGCACGATTCCAGTTCGTAGCGATTGGATTGCAACGGGCGTCGCGTAGACGGCAAGTTGCTCACCATCCAAATGGACCGCACAAGCGCCATATGGAGACGGGGAAAGCGCAACGACGGCATTGACGGCTTCATCAATTGGATCACAAACGGTCTCTACCATGCGAACGACAAGAGAAGATTGGACGTTTGCCGCCACGATGACTATGGCGTCATTTTCGACCCCCACGAATATACCGTTTTCTGAACAGCTAACCTCTTGAATCTTGGTTAGCAAGTACCGAACAGCGTTGTAACTTGCTGTTGCTGACGTCGAAGTAATGACAATGTCAATGTCAGGTCTTGTCGCAAACACACGCCCAATACAGTCCGCGTACAGAGACCGCCAGGCACATCCGCCAACGACAAATACATGCACACCTAGGTCAGCAACGTCCTTTACGAACTGTAACAAAAGATCATACATGGAGAGTACTCCTGGCAAAGTTTCATCGACACTGGGGCCAGAAACCAATCTTCGCAATGCGACGTCGACTTGAGAGGTAGTCACGTTGAGCACAGGCCAAGATCGGCAACGCGACTCGTGATTTTCGGCGTGGCTCATTACTGATTCGACAGATGCGCTTGTCCAAGCAGACCCCACCGGATGAAGCTGAACGACTCCGGCTCCACCAGAAATGGATGCGCCTCTATGCCTCGTATCCTCTTGTTCAGTGTGATACAAGTAGTCAAGAAGTCGAGGACGATTGCTGCAGTACACGGGAGTGAACGTGTATGGACGCGTCCCGCGCAAATACAATGCCAGCCGACGACTTTCGCGCAATGTGTAAAGAGATTCCTCCAAATCCGACAGACACAATGTTATCGCGGAGCAGATGCCACGTTTCGCCGAAACATGCGTGTCGGGACGCCATGCAACGGGAACACTTGCATTGCAGTTTGCGTGTTCTCTCCAAAGCGCGGCAGACAGTGCCGCTCCATGCGGCAAAGACGCGTCGTCCAGGCCGCTTAACACGTATTCAAGGTTTGCCGTCATCACGGGTGCAGCAACCGATGGTGGAGGCACCGCAAGTGCACCCAGCGTACGCTGCAGAGCAAGCTGCGTTTTCAGAATAATCGAAACCATCCTGGGAAAAATGCAAAGGACGCTGCCAAAGTCCGCGTCGCAAGTGTAAAGCGCTGCCCGGGCAAGAGCGACCACGAGAGCTCGATGAACATCGGCTCGCGGTTCCGATTCGATATTCACATTTGCATTCTCATACAGCTGGTGCACGTACTGGACAAGATTCTGAAGAGTTGCAATGCCTTCTGTGTATCTAATGGAGAGTTCAAGTGCAATTGATGCACACCCAAGCCGACCAAGTAGCCTTGCAACGGGAGCGACTCGGTCGGGCGCGGATGCCACGATGGCGCGATGCAAAGGATCGTGGCTGCACCACAACGCTTGATACAGCAAATCGGCACGCGGATGTGTGCCAAAGTAGGAATACGTGGAGAGGGCGTACGCTTCGCTTTCCAGCGTGCGTACAACCATGTATTTGCCTGAAAGCTCGTCCGTCGCAACGTGGACATTGAAGCGCGCGGCGTCAATTGATCTCTCGCTTTCGTGCAAACGACACAGAGGTGCAACAAGATTGGTAAACTCACGATGCTTCATCCACTCCACAAACTGCTCATCCGCATCACATGGGCACGGGTCTTTCACCGCATCAAGAGGAATGATAAATTGCGCCAACACGTCGATACCAAGATTGCGATAAATGAGGTCGAATTGGCGATTGAGCACCACCGTGGAGCGCACCGTGCGTACGTCCACCGCTATTGCAACATTGTCAATTGGCGCGATAGGATGAGAACATTGAACAAAGCAGGCAAGCGTGCACGCTTCCTTGTAATGTTCTTGAATAGCAATCAGCCACGCGTGACTCTGGTCCATTGAATCGGCATCGGCGCGATCAAATTGATTGGGCGGTGAGTCTTTATACCATTTGTCGGCAAGCGCGCCGAGCGCTTGTCCAGTTAGGCGATGCCCAGGCTCTTCGGCATTCGCACTCGTTTCAATGTGTGCGCAAAACGCATCAGCGTAACTCACTCCGCCAACTGCGTCATCGCGAGCCACCCAAGCCGCGAGGCTAGCTGGACAAGGCGGATCGTGCTTCAATCCTGTAATGTACGATTGAGCCCGTTTCATGGTCACAACGGGGGCCGGGCTTTCCCTTCCGCCACAATCGTAGTGGTTCGTCACGTGTTCACTTTCGCTGGCCGGAAAGCGACCGTCTGCTTTTCGTTTCAACATCGCTTCGCGGATCTTCGCGATTTGCTCCTTTAGCTGGGCTGCAACCACGTCGAGCTTCGAGTCAAGCATGTCGTCCATGTCGGTCGACTCCTTTACCGGTTCGGGGCACAAGTGAGACGAAGTTGCCGTGCTACAAGCACTCACGCCGTACATGATGTCAGCAGCTGACCGTGTGACGCCGTACACGGCACTCGGAACATCACTCGACGCAAACAGCCAGAATGCAGAGTGGATCCACGCAAATGCGTCAGAGTAACGATGACGCAGCACGTCAACCGGTCCAACGTCCATAGTGGCCAAGATGGTGGCAGTTTTGTCGTCAGGACTGCGGTAAGAGCTTTGCATCAGCACGTGGTGAAGAAAACACATTAGTACGTAATCTGTCAAACCACGTTGCATTGGCATGGTGGTGAACAGCAAACTTCCGGCAACACGAATCGCTCGATCCATATCGTACTGGCTAACTTTACAATCCTCTTGTCCCTCCCGCTGAACCACTGAACTTGTAATCACCCTTTTCGTTTCAGCAACTTCGCGTAGCAGAGCCACTAGCCTCGAGGCGCAAATGCACATTGAACAATCTGCAGCATCTTCAACGCCACGTTCAGCAGCCATGTTACGTATGCTGGATACTGAAGAATGTAGTGCAAAGTGATGCTATTTTTCCTTCGACATTGGCACTTTGTTCCTACGAAAATTCACCGAGAGGTATGACTGGTACTGTGGGTACACATGAATAAGTCGGAAATCA
>Ga0180431_10009552_pt1 | contig 10925 bp, 10 predicted proteins | sample SS_ome_11_FD_132459 | JGI IMG/M metagenome (GOLD analysis project Ga0180431, IMG submission 132459) | Hypersaline lake sediment archaeal communities from the Salton Sea, California, USA - SS_1_MS_1 metaG | ecosystem: Environmental > Aquatic > Non-marine Saline and Alkaline > Hypersaline >...
AGCGGATCCACAAGTTCGGTCATATGCACATGGACGACCTGTTGGAGCGTCGGGAGCGATTTTCCAACGAATTGATCATCGCGGCCCATTTCAGCACGCGCTACCACCCCCGCCAGATCCGCTATCACGTGGAAAAGGCGCTGCCCGACATGCTCGACGGCCGGCTCCACCTGTGGATTTGAAGCCGGCGCCTGCGGCGGGGGCAGGATCGCGGCGATCTCGGGAGATCGGCAAGAAAAAGCTTGACGGGGCCCCTTGCAACACTTAGGATCAAGACCAGCCTGACAATCGCGGCATGTGCCTTCTGCCGTGCGGAGAGCCACGAAGCACGGTGTATCCACCGCATTGGTGCCGTACTTCGGGTTCCAGCGATTGCAGTCTGATTGGATAGGGAGGGTGAGCCCATGCTTTGCAGCAGTAGGATTCTCGTGCGTCTAGCGCCAATTCTCGTGTGTATTCTGCTCTTGCCAGTGGTGACAAGCCAAGTCGGCGCCGCGGTGGTTGCTCGGTGGAACCTCGATGATGGTGCTCCGGCCACCACGGTATCGCCGCAGGTGGGTATGGTCCCCGGTACGTTCAACCCCGGTGGCAACGTCTCATGGCAATCCGGCAGTCCACCTTGGACAAACGCGGGCGAAGGCGTGATCGTGGGGCCCTCCAACCAAATCCACTTCGGCGGTTCGGTGGGCGATTTCATCAACTTCGGCGACGACGATACGTTCGAACCGGATAACGTCACAATCTCCTTCTTGGCGAAGGCCGTCGATACGACCAGCAGCAGCGAGCGGATACTCCTGTCCAAACACAGCAATCTGCCGGGTCAAACGGGTAGCTCGTGGGAGTTTGGTCTGCGGACGAATCTCGAGTTTCGCCTTTGGGCCGAAAGTGGAACGGAGGTGCGAGTCGGGGCGAGTTGTCCCGACCCGTTCAGCAGGGCAAAGTTTTTCGACGGCCAGTGGCACCGCATCGTGGGAACCCACGACGGCTCGGCCGCCAAGCTCTACGTAGACGGCAACTTGATCGAGGCGGAGTCTTTGTCGGGCAATCTCCGGGCCGGCGACGGCCCGATGTATTTCGGCCACCGCCCCTGGACCGGCTCCGAATACCCCTATCGCGATCTTGTCGGCGGCCCACTGATAATCCACGAGCGCGCCTTGACCGCCACCGAGGTGGCGCAACTCGATCAGGTGTACGCGCGATGGGATCTGGACGAGGGATCGCCAAGCTCGACCGTCTCGTCGCACGTCGGCTCGATCGACGGGGACTTGCACGGTGACGTGACCTGGCAGTCGGGCGGCCCGCCCGCAACCAACCTGGGTGAGGCCGGACTTGTGATCCTCTCGAAGCATCTCTCCTTCGGCGGGGCCGCAGGCGACTACGTAGACCTCGGCCATCACCCGATGATGGAACCAGACCAGATCACCATTGCCTTCTGGGCCAGAACCACGGAGAACAACGCGGGCAATACGTTGCTTGGCAAGTACAGCAGCTTTCCGGGCTCGTATGAGGTGGCCTTTACCAGCAGCAACTTGGGCTTCCGGCTGTGGACAGACGAGGGGCATGAAGTGCGCGTCGGGGTCTCGGCCAGCGATCCGTTCACGGCCGCGGAGTTGATGGACGACCAGTGGCACCACATCGTGGCCACCCACGACGGCTCGCTGGCCAGCTTGTACGTGGACGGCCAGTTGATCCAGAGCCTGGCTGCGTCGGGAAACGTCCGCAAAACCGGCCAGCCTTTTAATCTTGGTCGGCGAGCGTATCCCGGGGCTGAAGAAGCCTTTGATGGTCAGATCGGCGGCTCACTTTTGATCTTCAACTATGCCCTGAATGCCGACCAGGTGCGGATGCTGACGCAGGTCCCCGAACCGTCCACGGCAGCCCTGGCGATAGTCCTGCTGGCCACGCTGGGTACCGTGAGGTTCGTTCGCCGCCGCGGTTCCTAGCGGCGCAGACGCATCGGCCGGCGCACGATCAACCGGCCAAAAACTCCTCGGGAGGAGGAACAACAGAGGAGCCGTCCACCAGGTAGCTCCTGCAAAACGGAACACGGTGCCATGCCAACAAGGAAGGAACCAACGCGACGGGCTTCCGGTTTTACCCTCGTCGAATTGCTGGTGGTGATTACCATCATCGGCATTCTTATCGCCCTGTTGTTGCCCGCGGTCCAATCGGCCCGCGAGGCGGCCCGGCGGATGCAGTGCACCAACAATCTTAAACAGTTGAGCCTGGCCGTGCTGCTGCATCACGAAGCACACGGATACTTTCCGTCGAACGGGTGGGGTAACATGTGGTTGGGTGTTCCCGAATGGGGTTTCGGGCGCGAACAGCCGGGCGGCTGGACCTACTGCATCCTCCCTTACATGGAGCAGCAGACGCTGTACGACCTGCCGGTCGGCCTGACCGGACAGGATCGTCTCGACGCGGGAATGCAATTGGTCTGCACGCCCCTGGCAGTATACTACTGTCCCTCCCGCCGTAGGGCAGCCAACTATCCTTACACCGTCTCGCACGACGACAAGCCGGACGATCTTTACGACATTCCGACGGGTACCCCGTTGGCCAAGATGGACTATTCGATCAATCTGGGCGACACGTCGCGTGTTTACTTGGGTGGGGGGCCGTCGAGCTACGAGGAAGCGCACTCCGCGACGTATGCGTGGCCCGACACGTCGGACCACACCGGAATATCCTATCTCCGCAGTGAAGTAGGCCTTGCACAGGTGAGAGACGGAGCGTCGAACACCTACATGGTCGGCGAAAAGTACCTCGATCCCGAAAGGTACGCCAACGGAACGTGCCTCGGCGACGACGAGTCGCTCTTCAACAGCCATAACGGCGACTTGCAGCGGTCCACATACCCGAGTTTCGGCCGACCCCAGCAGGACCGCGCCGGCTACGTCAACTACGCCATCTTCGGCAGTGTGCATTCGGGCGGCTTCAACATGTCGCTTTGCGACGGCTCCGTCCGTTCTATCAGCTATTCGATCGATTCCGAGATCCATCGCCGGTTGGGTCACCGCAGTGACGGGCAGCCGATCGATTTCAGCAAACTCTAGATTCTGTCTCAAGTTTATTGCAGTGTGAGGAATTCCCGATGTCAGCTTTCCCGACGAAACCCACCAGACGTGATTTGTTGAAGGCCGCCGCTTCGGCGGTCGCGGCGTCGTGCGCCCTGCCGCGGTTTGCCTTCCCGGCCGACGAAAAGGAGAAATACCCACCCGTGCGCACCATCACCCGCGGCCCGAAATTCCACTGGTTTGCTTACTACGACAAGCTCGAATTCGATCCCACCCAGCGTTATGTGCTGGGAATGGAGGTCGACTTCGAGCACCGCTCGCCCAAGCCCGACGACGTTATCCGAGTCGGCATGGTCGACCTCGAAGACAACGACAAGTGGATCGAGCTGGGCGAGAGCCGCGCCTGGTGCTGGCAGCAGGGCTGCATGTTGCAGTGGCGGCCGGGCTCGAAAACCGAAATCCTCTGGAACGACCGCCAGGGCGACCGGTTCGTTTGTCACATCCTCGACGTCAAGACCGGTAAGAAGCGGACGGTGCCCCATCCGGTTTACAGCGTCAGCCCCGACGGCCGCTGGGCCGTGGCACCGGACTTCCGCCGCATCAACGACATGCGCCCCGGCTACGGCTACGTCGGTCTGCCCGACCCGCACTCCGACGAGCTGGCCCCCGGCGACTCGGGCATTTTCCGCGTCGACTTGGAGACGGGCCGGCAGGAGCTGCTCATCTCCCTGGCCGATATCGCCAAGATACCGTATCCGATCAACGACCTGTCCAAGAAAAAACACTACTTCAACCACCTGTTGATAAACCCCGACGGGACGCGGGTTGAGTTTCTGCACCGTTGGGCACCCCGCGACAAGTGTGACTGCCGCACCCGGATGCTCACCGCGGCACCGGACGGTTCGGACGTGCGGGTGGTGGACCACTCCGGCTGCACGTCGCACTTCATTTGGCGGGATCCGAAGCATATTTTGGCCTGGTCGTGGCATGCGGGCCGCCGGGGTGCGTTTTGTCTCTTTGAGGACAAGCCGGGCGGCGGCAACGTGGAGGTTATCGGCGGCGACTTGATGTATCGCGACGGCCATTGCACCTACCTGCCCGGCAACGAGTGGATCGTCAACGACACCTATCCCGACCGCGAGCGAAAACAGACCGTATTCCTTTACCACGTGGCCACCGGCAAGAAGGTCGTGCTGGGTCGGTTCCACTTGCCGCCGGAGTATACGGGCGAATGGCGGGTCGACACGCATCCCCGCCACAGCCCCGACGGCCGCTGGATAGTGATCGACTCACCCCATACCGGCCAGGGACGCCAACTGCACATGATCGATATCAGCGGCATCGTCGGCTGATCAATGCCAATAACACGCGGCACACAGCAAGGCCAAAGTCCCGTCTTCCAAGAGGCAAAATAAGTAGTTTTAGATTTTGAAGGAAGGGTGGCCGGGGTCGAGCGCAGCGAGCCCCCGGCCACCCAATGCCAGAGTCCCCAAATCTGGAACCACTGAAATACGAGAGGACCTTCTGATGAATACTCCGCCAACCGGGCTCTCCCGACGCTGTTTCCTGAAAGCCGTTGCCCCGGCCGCGTTGACCCTCTCCGGCCTGCCGAAAATCACGTTGGGGCAGGAAGAAAAAGAAAAGCTCCCGCCCGTTCGCACCATCACCCGGGGACCAAAACATCATTGGTTCGGCTACTACGACAAGTTGGAGTTCGATCCGACATGTCGCTACGTGCTGGGCATGGAAGTCGACTTCGAGCATCGCTCGCCCAAACCGGACGACGTTATCAAGGTCGGCATGGTCGACCTCGAAGACAACGACAAGTGGATCGAGCTGGGCCAAACGTGTGCCTGGTGCTGGCAGCAGGGATGCATGTTGCAGTGGCGGCCGGGCTCGAAGACCGAAATTCTCTGGAACGACCGCCAGGGCGATCGGTTCGTCTGCCACGTGCTCGACGTACAGACGCGCAAAAAGCGGACGATCCCGCACCCGATCTACACGGTCAGCCCGGACGGCCGCTGGGCCGTTTCGCCCGACTTCCGCCGGGTGAACGACATGCGGCCCGGCTACGGCTACGCCGGCCTGCCCGACCCGCTCCACGAAGATCTGGCCCCCAAGGATTCGGGCATCTTCCGCGTCGACTTGGACACCGGCAGGCAGGAACTTGTCGCCTCGCTGGCCGACATCGCCAAGATCCCTTATCCCCGGGGCGACTTGTCGAAGGCCAAGCACTACTTCAACCACCTGCTGGTCAGTCCTGACGGGTCGCGGTTCGAGTTTCTGCATCGCTGGGGCGAGCCGAAGTGGCGGGGCGCCACGCGGATGCTGACCGCCGCAAAAGACGGCTCCGACGTCCGAATCGTCGACCACTCCGGACGCACTTCCCACTTCATCTGGCGCGACCCTCGGCATATCCTGGCCTGGTCCTGGCACGAGTCGCACGGATCGGCCTTCTACCTCTTCGAAGACAAAACGGGAGGCAAAGTCGAAGTGGTGGGCAAGGAGGCCATGCCCCGGAACGGCCACTGCAGCTACCTGCCGGGCAACGCCTGGATTCTCAACGACACGTATCCCGACCGCAACCGCAATCAGAATCCGTATTTGTACCACGTGGCCACCGGCCGCCGGGTGCCGCTGGGTCACTTTTACCTGCCGCGGGAGTACCGGGGGGAGTGGCGCGTAGATACGCATCCCCGGTTCAGTCCCGACGGCCGCAGCGTGGTGATCGACTCGCCCCACACCGGCCAGGGCCGCCAACTGCACCTGATCGATATCAGCGGGATCGTGTAGTAGTCTGTATCGCCTGAAGTAACGAGTTGGGTGGCATGGGCGGCTTGCCCGCCCTTGCCCAGCGCTATGAGAACTTGTCTGCCGTTGCAGGAACAAGGGCGGGCAAGCCGCCCATGGCATTCTGGCGCACGCTTCTCACCGGTAGACGTCTTTGCGATGCCGGACGGCGACAATATCGAGAAGTCGATTTCTGTCGTCAATGGTATAGAGGATTCGATACGTTCCTACTCGGAGGCGATACTCCCGGCGGCCTCGGAGCTTCTTGCACCCGACGGGTCGTGGCGTGGATTCCAGCCCCAGAATCGCCTTGGAAACGCGTGCGAAGGCGCGCGTGCTCAGGGCATCCATCTCTCGCTCAGCGGACGCCTTGATGCGGATTTCGTACTTCCGCGACGTGCTCACTTGCCCTTCTCCGAAAGATACTGGCGGAACGGTCGCGAAGGCTCGTCGCGTCTTTGGGCAATCAGGGCCAGGTCCAGGAAGTCTTCTCGCAGCTTATCGTCCTCAGCGATTCGGGCCAGCACGGCGTCGCGCTGCCTTTTCGGCAGTGCTCGCAAAGCGGTCAAGAAGACCTCGGCAGTAGCTTCCGTTGCGGTCATGGATTTGACTCCGGCTTGAATCACGTGCGGCTGCGGGGTCTGACTCAGAAGTGTACCTCACCTTGCGAGGATGCCCTATCGCTTTGTCAAGGTTAAGAATTGGGGTGCCACTGCTGGCTTGCCCAGCAGTGCAGATCCTTTTGGGCACTCCAAATCACTGCTGGGCAAGCCAGCAGTGGCACCCACGTTCACTGGATCAACCCCAAAATCAGAAGTTGACAGAGCCCTAGCCGTGTCCTGGAATGCTCCTCATTCGGCATGTTATGCCACAGGCTGCCGGCTGACAAGCTCCTCAATCGAGCGCTTTTAGCAATTCGCTCAGCGTGGCCTTCGCGTCGCCGAACATGAGGATTGACTTCGGGTAGGCGTACAAAGAGTTTTCCACGCCGGAGTAGCCGGGCTTCTCGTCGAGGTTGCATACGAGGATCTGTTTGGCTTCCCGGGCCGCCAGGATCGGCATCCCGGAGATCGGCGTGCCTTCGGTGTTCGCGGCCGCCGGATTGACCACGTCCGAGGCACCCACGATCACGGCCAGGTCGGTCCGGCCGAACTCGTGGTTGATCTCGTCCATGTCGAAGAGCATGTCGGGATCGACCTCCGCTTCGGCCAAGAGCACGTGCATGTGGCCGGGCATGCGTCCGGCAATGGGATGGATGGCGAATTTTACCTGCTTGCCCAGGCCAACCACCTTTTCTGCGAGCCGGACCGTCTCAAACTGGGCATGGGCCTGGGCCATGCCGAAGCCGGGGATGATGATCACGGCCTGTGCGCTGTCGATTGCCGCGAGTGCCCGGCGGAGCGGAGTCTCTTCTTCCGTCGATTCGGCCCGTCGGGGCTGGGCCGGGGCAACGGGTGTGGGCGCGTCGCCCGTCGCTTCAAGGCAAACAGCGGTTGGTCCCGTTTCAATGCCGACAAACACCATCAACAGCTTGCGGTTCATGGCCTTGCACATTGCGTGCGTGAGGATCGACCCCGACGCCGCCACCGTTGCCCCGCACACGATCAGCATCTGGCTCCGCAGCACGATGCCGCAGAGGGCTGCCGCCAGGCCCGAGGCGGCATTCAGCGACGAGATCAGCACCGGCATGTCGGCCCCACCCACCCGAATCGAAAAGACAATTCCCAAAAGCAACGACAACCCGATCAGGGCCAGCAAGCCGGGCAAGACGGCCGATCCGGCTGCGCCGCTCAACACGATCCCCAGCACCACGGCGGCCAGGGTGAGCCCCGCCAGGATCTTGTTGTGTCCGGTGAGGACGACGGGCTGTTGTCGCAGGAGGGCGGCCAGTTTGCCGCTGGCGACCATGCTGCCGCTGAACGTGGCCGCACCCACGACCAGGCATAAAAGCCCGGCAACCTTGGCCACAGTCGCCGACGGCACCGGATCGCGTGTCAATTCGATTGAGGCTACCAGCAACGCCGCCAGACCGCCGGCACCGTTTTGGAAGGCGACCATCGCCGGAATCTGGATCATGTTGATCCACATGGCCACTACCCAACCCGCCAAAGCCCCAATCACCAAGACCGGGATCACAACAGACGGGTCGACGATCGGGTTGCGAAATAGCACAACGGCGAAGGCACACAGCAGGGCAAACGCCGCGGTGAGATTGCCCGATCGGGCACCACCCGGGCTCCGAAACTGCGCAATCCCTGCAATGAGAACCAGGACAATACCCAAGTCGATCACGAGACGCCACCAGTGGTCCATGTGCAGCCTTTTCTCCTTCCCGGTTACGGAGAGGGGCCTTTCTTTTTAAACATCCTCAACATGCGATCCGTAATCGCGAACCCGCCGATGAGGTTGAACCCGGCCATCATCAGGGCCAACGCCCCGAGGGTCTTCTCCAGGGCGGTCGTTTCCACGGCAAACACCAGCAGTGCCCCGAGGATCGTAACGCCGGAGATGGCGTTGGTCATCGACATCAACGGTGTATGGAGTCGGGCAGGCACCCTCGAGATCAAGAGGTAGCCCACCACAAATGCGAAGACAAAAACGAAAACCATCAGCGCTAAGTCGACCATTTCTTGAGTCCTTGCAGGAATTGTCGACCGGGCTCAGACCATGTGCATGGCCTTGAGAGTTCCGTGATGAATGAGCCGGCCTTGATGGGTGACTACGGTGGGCCGCACAATCTCATCGTCGAGATCGGGTGCGTCGAGGCCCTGTTTGAACAGGTTTTTAACGTAGTGGACCATGTTGTTTGCGTAGAGCCAGCTTGCGTGGACGGGCATAGAGCCGGGGATGTTCCAGAGGCCGCACACGGCGACCCCGCCCTTGGTGGTTTCCTCTCCCGGCCGGGTCATTTCGCAATTGCCGCCCTGGTCGATGGCCACGTCCATGATGACCGACCCCGGCTTCATTTCGGCGACCATCGCTTCCGTTACTAGAAGCGGCGCCTCCTCCCCGGGAACCAGCGCACTGAGAATCACGATATCCGCCTCCGCGACCAGCGGCCCGAGTGCTTCGCGTTCCCTTTGCAGCCACTCGTCGGGCAGGGCCCTGGCGTAGCCGCCTTCTCCGATGGCCAGCTCGGGCGGGACCTCGAAACCGGCCACCTTGGCACCGAGACTGTCGGCGCCCTTGCGGGCCTCCTCGCCGATGTCAACCGCCTTGATCGAGCCGCCGAGCCGCTTTGCCGTGGCAATTGCCTGCAACCCAACCACGCCCGTACCCACCACCAAAAACTTGGCCGGCTTGATCGTGCCGATCGCCGTGCCGATGATGGGAATGAATCTCGGGAAGCGATTGGCGGCCATCAGCACCGACTTGTAGCCGCTCACGGTGCTCATCGAAGTCAAGGCGTCCATTTTCTGGGCCAGCGAGATCCGCGGAATGCCGTCCATTGTCAGCGCGGTGACGTTCCTAGTCTGAAGCATACGGACCACCTCGTGGTTGACCGGCGCCGCCGGATGCAGAAACGTGACCAGGATCGCTCCCGGACTAATCATATCCACTTCATGGCGGCCGACTTCATCGTTGAACGTTGGCTGTTTCACTTTGAGGATGAGATCCGACTGGGAGAAGAGGATGGGAGCGTCGGGGACGATCCTGGCTCCGGATTGCTCGTACTCTTCGTCGGACCGCAAGGCCCCCACCCCGGCCGCTGATTCCACGAGAACCTCGAATCCCATCGCCAGGTATTCCGCGACCGATTCGGGAAGCGCCGCGACTCTCTGTTCCTTGTCCAGGATTTCTTTCGCAACTCCAAGTATCATGGGAAGCCTCCATTCTGATCTTCTATCCCAGGGCCGACACGACCCTGATATGCAAAAATACCGCAAGCGACTGCCAAACGCAACGCGCGCGGCCCTGGGGCAACGACCCGGCAAGCAGACGATTACGAGTTTCGGGCAGACCGGGTGACCTGTGCCGGGTGGCCGGGCCCCCTTGCAACCGTGCCCAAGCTTTGCTGAAATGCGTGCCGTAAGAGCATGCCGGTTTGTTGAATGAGCTGCTTGCGGCTTGGCTGTGTCGGGCGGTTCCGGCAAACGTCGGCGCAACCCAACCAACCCGGGAGAAGGCGATGACTGAAATGACACCATCCGTCGGCATCGTGATGGGCAGCGACAGCGATTGGCCAAAAATCAAGGCGGTTGCCGCCGCCTTAAATGAGTTCGACGTTGCCTACGAGGCGAACGTCATGAGCGCGCACCGCACGCCCGAGGTCGTTCGCCAATACGCCACCATGGCGGCGGCGCGCGGCGTGAAGGTGATCATCGCCGCAGCCGGCGGTGCCGCGCACCTGGCCGGCGTGGTTGCCTCGCACACCACGCTCCCCGTGATCGGCCTGCCCGTGCCCACCAACCTCCAGGGCGGGCTGGACTCGCTCCTTTCCACCGTTCAGATGCCCGCCGACGTGCCCGTGGCAACCGTGGGCGTTGGGATGGGTGGACCGCGCAACGCCGGGTTGCTGGCCGTCCAGATCCTCGCCCTGGCCGATGAAGGGCTCCAGGAAAAACTGGTTACCTTCAAACACCAGCTCGTCGACAAGGTCTCCGCCAAGAACGAAGCCCTTAAGGCGGCACTGGCGGAAGATGCAAAATAGCAGGAGATTGTCCTCGCATTGCTTGGAGCCGATGAAAAACATAAAGACACTCCGTTGGGTCGGTGGCGTTGACGGTTACCTGCAAATCATCGACCAAACCCGGCTGCCGGTGAAGTTCGTCGAAATCGCTTGCCACGACGTGGAAACCGTGTGGGAGGCGATCAAGCTGCTGCGGGTTCGCGGCGCCCCGGCGATCGGCATTGCGGCTGCCTACGGGGTTTGTATCGGCTTGCAGACGGTGACCGGCGGCGACGAAACGGCCCTGCTCGACCGGCTCGAAGAGGTGACCGAATATCTGGCCTCAAGTCGCCCCACGGCGGTCAACCTCTTCTGGGCGCTGGAACGGATGAAAAAAGCCGCGCAAGAGCGTCGCGGCAAGATGACGCCCGCCCAAATCGCCGCCCGCCTGCTTGCCGAAGCCCGAAACATTCACGAAGAAGATCGGCAGATGTGTCGGGCGATGGGCC
>Ga0180431_10009553_pt1 | contig 10925 bp, 5 predicted proteins | sample SS_ome_11_FD_132459 | JGI IMG/M metagenome (GOLD analysis project Ga0180431, IMG submission 132459) | Hypersaline lake sediment archaeal communities from the Salton Sea, California, USA - SS_1_MS_1 metaG | ecosystem: Environmental > Aquatic > Non-marine Saline and Alkaline > Hypersaline >...
GACATCGCCGGCTGGCACATGCCCTTCGAGGCCCCTCAGAACCCCGAAGTCTTCATTGATACAATGCAGCTCAACCCGGAAGATGCTGCCGAAGCGATCCTGGCCAAAGTCCGCGAACTCGGATACATATAGGTCATTTTCAGGGAGACAGAGGAACTCGCACGGCTGGGATCAGTTTCCCAGGCCGTCTTTCCTTTTTCTGTGCCGGCTCATACATTTATCAAAAGTCATGAATAGATGTGTGCCAGGATGGATATACTAAAGGAACAGGTGTGAGACGCCCTCTGCAAGTGCATATCGGGCGCCCCCAATAACCCCCACAGTCGTGTCATGCGGCGTTGCAGTTTGCTTCCCATACCTCGGCGGGAGAAAGCGTGGATACTGGCTTGACTATTGCACGCACTATCCGTGGTGGCTGAGGTGCATAGCAAATTCGCGTTGACGATGGCCCGTGATGTCCTGTACCCTTGGGCTTTCAAGTACTGGCTGCACGGTTGTGACGACCGGCGTTGTGGCGTCGGCTGAGTGTGTGTTGGATTGTCTGCGGTGACGCTGAATGGTTAACGCCCTCACAATAGACCTCGAGGAGTTCTTTCACGGCGACAACCTCGAGCAATACTGGCCGGAATCAGAGTGGGAGAGCGCCCCTTTGCGTGGCCACTACACGGTTCCGCCGCTGCTGGATACTCTGGATGAGCATGATGTGAAGTGCACGTGGTTCGTGCTGGGCTGGATGGCCGAGAAGGAGCCCGATGTGGTCAGGCGCGTCGCTGATGCGGGCCACGAAATTGGCTGCCACGCGTATTCGCACCAACTCGTTTACCAGCAAAATCCCGACAGTTTCAGGCAGGAGATCAGCCGCGCGACCGAAGTGGTGGAAGATGCCACCGGTGTGCGGCCCACTGTTTTCCGTGCCCCGTGCTTTTCCATCAACGCCACCTCGCTGTGGGCGCTCGACATCATCAAGGAATTCGGGTACGAAATCGATTCGAGCTTGTTCCCGGTACCACGTGGGCCCTATAGAGTGCCCTCTTTGCCTTCTGGACCATCTATGCTCGAAAACGGCCTCATCGAGTTCCCGCCAACTGCCATTGAGACATTCGGGTTGCGCTTCCCCGTCGCCGGCGGTGGATACTGTCGCTTCATGCCCAACTGGCTCGTCATCAATCTGCTGAAGCGGGCTGAGCGCTCGCAGGTGCCACTGAATTTCTACTGTCACCCCTGGGAGTTCGACTGCCGGCAACCGCGCACACCGATACCGTCCCCGTTGCGGGCCTTCAGGCACTATGTCGGCAGGAGCTCGTTCTCTACACTGTTCGACACACTTCTTAGCACGATGAAATGGGGAACGATCTCGGAGGTTGCCCGGAGGTATCTCAACCGCGCCGGTGGGAAGGTCGGCGGATAGTCACCCGCCTCGTTTGCCACTGTAGGCGTGGCTGGTATTCCCGAAGGAGACTTTCGATACAGGCTGGGCCTTGCCCAACATTGCGCCTCTGAGTCGCGCCAGAGCCCGAACCTTTCGCCCTGCCCTCGCGTCCAACCACCCAGCAGCCCCCCACGACAGACTAAGAGGGCTAATGGAGGACATCGAGCCCGGTGTGGAGAAGTGGAGCAGATGCCCTTATTCGACACGGCGCAGACAGCACGGGAGCGCGGCGAGGTCGGCCACCGTTCCCAGCCGACAGAGCTTCACGGGCGGGCTTATGCAGGCCAGAAGCTGCGGTATCAGCTCTGCCTGCTTGCCGCCGACATTGTCTCGACCGTATGCGCCTTGCTGCTGGCCGCCTACCTCTTCACATACCTATTCAGCGCAGATGCTCGCATCGCACTATACCCCCATTTCGTCATCTTCACCTTCTGTTGGGTGGCGGCCGCCTTTGGCGGACATCTCTACACGCTCTCGGTGCGTCATCCGCTGGTGCGCATCTTCGACGCTTACGCCAGTCTCTTCTTTGGCACACTGCTGGCCATTGTGGTAACGTTTATTGTCAATCCAGGGTGGCTCAGCTCTCGTATATTCTATGTTGTCGCATACCTCCTCGGCCCGCTTCTGTACGGCTTGTCTCGCATTATCGCCGCCGGGCTTGTTGCTGATGTCCTCATCAAGAGCCGCGTCGCCGTGCTCGGCACTGACGGCACTGCGCGGCAGGTCATCCAGCACCTCTTCTCAAATGGCAAACTGAACACCTACGATCTGGTGGGGGTTATCAGTACCGCCAAGTACGTCGCCGGGGGTGAAGACATCGAGGGGCTGCCCGTCATCGCCGGGCTGGAGGACTGCCCCGAGTCACTAATGCGTCGCCTGGTCAATACCATTGTGATTCCCCACTCCGGCCCCTTCAGCGAAGAGGTTACCCGCGGCCTGGCCCAGTGTGATGCCATCGGCATCCATGTGCTGCGTTTCGAGGCTGCGTATGAATTGCTCACCAACCGTGCTGCCGTGTTCAATGTCGGGCCCGACTGGCTTACCAGCATTGAGACCGTCCGATATAACAAATACGCGACCCGGCTCAAGCGCGTCCTGGATGTGGTAATAACCATACTACTCATGCCCCTCGCCGCCACTATCATCGGCCTCTGTGCCGTACTAATAAAAGTCTTTTCACCGGGTCCGGTGTTTTATCGCCATAGTCGTGTCGGAAGGAATGGTCGCCACTTCACGTTGGCCAAGCTGCGCACCATGATCCCGGACGCCGAAGCCGAGACTGGCCCGGTGTGGGCGGCGGAGAATGACCCCCGCGTTACCGGTATCGGCCGTATCCTGCGCATGATGCGGCTCGATGAATTGCCTCAGCTACTGCATGTGCTCACCGGCCAGATGTCGCTCATCGGGCCGCGGCCGGAACGCCCGCCTATTGCCGAGCAGCTCAAGCAGGAGATACCCCTCTACGAAACGCGTTTGCTTGTCCGCCCCGGTATCACCGGTTGGGCGCAGATCAATCACAAGTACGACTCCAGCACCGAAGACGTCATCGAGAAACTCCGCTACGACCTCTACTACATCCGCAACATCTCATTCGGTCTGGATCTACAGATACTCCTCCGCACCATCGGCGTCGTCCTTGGCAGGAAGGGTGCCCACTGAGGCGGAAACCTCGAGTGGATTCGTCTCTCTGCTAGCAGCCGGCCCTCAACGACATTCCTCTACACCGTGCTCAGTCTTCTCTCTGACGAAGGCATTCATGCGCCGGACGGCGAACACAGTGGCATCTGCAAGTTGCTGCTCGCCGTCTCGCAAGATCTGAATGGGGGAGATGACATTGGCCGAAGACCGCTTTCAGCTTCCGCCGTATCCGCTCGAAGACAAGATCGCCGAGCTCTTCTGCCACCTCGCCGGCGGGACTAGTTTCGAGCCGACCGGCCTTGATCGCGAGCTCTACCTCGACCTCGCCGAGCCGATAGTCCGCTACTCTCTGGATTGGCAGGATGAGAACGGCGCGATCATTTCGCCGGTTGTGGGGCGCGAGACGTCCACCACAACCGCGCGCTTCGTGGGAGCTGTCGGCGTCTGCATCTGGGGCGGGCGCTGTGAGGACCTGATAGAAACCTGCGCGCTGAGCATGGACTACTGCTGCGAGATCATGGCAGGGGAAAGACCGCCAGGGGGGCCGTTCACCGGACCGGAGTTCTACACCAAAGAGCTGATGTTCGCCTACTTTGCACTTGCAGGGAAGGTGGACGAGGACAGACATGAGCACTGGGGAAAGCAGCTTGGCAGCTTCGATCCGTGGGCGCGCTATCCGAGTTGGCGCAACTTCAGCGACAGCAACTTCCCCATCTACGGCGTCTGCGGGGAGCAACTCAAGACCTACGCCGGACTTTCCGACTCACGCGACGCCATTGACGCCGTTCTCGACAACCAGTTCAAGCTCATCAATCCCTGGGGCATGTACCGCGACCCGCATGACCCCTTCACCTATGATCTCACCGATCGCCAGCAGCTTGGCATGTTGCTTCATTTCGGCTATGAGGGCCGCCACAGCGGCTGGATAGCTGAGGCGACGCGACGCGGGGCTCTGACACAGCTACTTTACACTTCCGTTACCGGCCAGATGCCCTACGGCGGTCGCAGCAATCAGTATCACATTATGGAGGCAATGGCTGCGACTATATGTGAGCTGGAGGCGCGTCGCTACGGAGACGAACGGCCCGAATACGCCGCTGCCTTCAAGCGTGCCGCACACCTCGCCGGCAACTCGGTTCGCTCATGGATACTAGACCATGAGCGTCCCTTAATCATTAAGAACCGCTTCGAGGCCGAAGACTGCCACGGTGACGCCGGCTATGATGGCAGCCCCTACGCGGCCTACGCCCTGCTCATCGCCAGCATCCTGGGCACTGCATATCAGCTTGCTGACGAAGACATCCCCGAAGGGCCGACACCCACCGACCGGGGCGGTTACGTTTTCCAGATTTGGCCCAGCTTCCATCGCACCTTCGCCACCTGCGGGCCGTATCACCTCGAGATTGACAACCGGGGCCAGGCTGGGCATGACGCTACCGGCCTCGGGCGCTTCCACAAGCGAGGTATCAGACCAAAGACTGCGCTGTCCATGTCTATCCCGGCGAATCCGAGCGTGCAGATGTCCATCGAAGCATCTCCGGAATACGCTGCTATCGGCCCGGTGACCAAATGGGGCCTCAAGAAGGTCCGGCTCGCTGGAATGGCCGACTCGATATACTGTCAAGGCATATTCGCCGCCGACCTGAGTGTCGCCGCCGAGAGCCCCGAGCGCGTCGTCTTTTCACTGCGCTACAGTGGCGATCTCAGCGGTGCGCAGGCCATCACCGAAACCTACGAGCTCACTCCGGATGGTCTCAGCATTACCCCTTCCATCGAGGCCGGCGAGTTGTGTGAGTTTGTCGTCCCCTTGCTCATTACGGACGGGATGGCGAAGTCGCTCATTGAGCGCCTGGACAACGGTTTCCGCGTCATCTATGAGGGCGCTGTGTATGAGATCACTGTGGAGGACGGGCCGGACCTCGACATCGTGCTGGGACAACGGGATTTACCCAACATCAACGGCATCTATCGGCTCGGCAGGTTCGTCGGTGATGTCGCCGGTCGCCGCTTCAGTCTTACTATCTCAGGAACGTAGGTATGGAATTCATGGCTACACAGAGACTGTCTTCGGTCATACTCATTACTCTGGTGGTGCTCTCCGCCGGCTCAGTACACGCTGGCGAGGAACAAGTCCCGCGCTGCCGCAACTACGACGTAGCCCACCCCGTCTATTCGTGGGATCACAGCGTGTGGGACCTGGTGCGGACCAACGATAAGGCACAGGATTGGGTGGAGCTCTCCAATGAGCAACTGCGCTCCCATATTGACGATGTCGAATACAGGTCGGGCGACAACTCCAAGATGGTCGGCGTCCTGAAGGTGCTCGCGCAGAAATACGGAGAGACCGGAGAAGACAAGTATGCATACAAGGCCGCAGTGCTACTCCATCGCTACTCGGAAGTGCTGAAGCACTGGGGTTGGTATGATCGCATCAGCCGGCAGTTGCGGCCACATGACTATACTGAGGCGGCGTGGGGTTGGATAATGCCGCCGCGCTATGCCGGCATGTGGTCCACCTGGCATCCCTATGACCTGCACCGCTCCGCGCCCCTGGTTTTGGCCTACGACCAGATCTACAACAGCGGCCAGATGGAAAAGCTCGGACAGGAACTCGACATCGCGGACCTGAAACTGCACCTGGAGCGGGAACTGCTGTACTACAATCTGGCCATAGATGACCGCTACCCGCTGTCTTACGGCAACACCGAAGCGAATCGGCAACTAGGTATGCTGACCTGGGGGCAGGCACTGGGGGATTCGGAGCTTGTCCATCGCGCGATCCGCTTCGGCGACGGACTGATCAAAATATCCTACTTCGCCAGCGGCTTCTGGCATGAAGGCACCCCCGGCTATCATCAGATGATCACCGGTCGCTGGGCGACCTATGGAATGATGCCGCAGCTAGACGCGTATTCAGACCCCCCCGGATTTGTGGATCCAGTGGATGGAACGCGGTTCGACGAGGCCGACTTCCGCGCCCGCTGGCGACCGTTCCTAGAAAAGGCCGCCGAAGCAATGAAGCAGTTCGTTTGGCCCGACGGTCACTACGTAGCTGTCAATGACGCAAACTGGGAGAGCAATACGGCCGACCGCTGGGATTGTTACGGCTCGCTCGATGATTACAAACCGGAGAAATCCGAGCCCACGCTGATGACATGGGTCGGTCACGGCATACTCGGCCAGGGTAGAGGAGACAACCAGGTGCAGGCCCGGCTAAATTTCGGCGGCACCTACGGACACGATCATCTCGACCGCCTCAACTTCTTCCTCTGGGCGAAGGGCATGGAGTTGCTCTCTGAGACCACCTATGGCAAGGGTGAGGTCCGCTCCTGGACTGCTGCGACAGCAGGACATAATACCGTGGTCATTGACGAGCAGAACCAGTTAAATCGCAGTGAGGCCCCTCAGCGTAACTTCACCGAGATGGATGAGGTGGCGGTGGAGGATTTCGACTGGGCGCGCAAGACCGTCAAGCATGGTAGCTGCCTGACTGATGGGCAGTTGCGGCTCTTTGACAGCGGCGGGCCCAACGGCCTCCAGGTTATCGAGGTGGACGGTCAGCGCGCCTACCCGCAGGAGCTATGCCAACTCTACCGGCGCACCATCTGCATGGTCGGAAGCTCCGGCGATGATGTCTATTTCGTTGACATCTTCCGCGTCCGAGGGGGCGCGACCCATGACTGGATGCTCCACGGCCCGCTGCACCAGGACTACAAGACCGATACCTCCCTGGACCTCAAGCCCCGCGAGCAGCAGGCGGAAGGGAAGCTCCACGAATGGATTGAGAACCTCCAGTCAGCCACCACGGACGACCAGTGGAGCATCACCTTCACCGCCGAGACGGGCCAGAAGCTCCGCACCATCATGCTCGGCGCGCCGGACACCGAGGTCATCACCGGCCAGGCTCCGGCAATGCGCCGCGATGGGACCGCGACCTTCCTCGATGTCCGCCGCAAGGGCCCCGACAGTATCTTCGTCGCCGTCCATGAGCCGTACACCGATGCACCCAAGGTGAAAGCCGCCAGACTGGTGCCGCTCACCACGGGCTCTGACATGGCCGTGGCTGTCGAGGTAGAACTTGCCGACCGCACTGACCTGCTGCTTTCTCAGCTCGATGACGACAGGCGCTTGACATTCGGCAATCTTGATTTCACCGGCCATTTCGCCTACGTGGTGCAGGTGGGGGATGATTACACGCAAACATATATGGTGGATGGACACCGCCTGCAGGCCGGGGAGATGAGCGTCGAAAGTGAGTGGGCATATGGCGGCACAATCGTGCGAACGCTCAGCACCGCCCGTGGCGACGAAGTCAATGCCTTCGTCACCGATGCGCAGATCCCGACTGACAGTCGCCTGCGTGGCCGCTTGCTGCTGACCGAAGACGGGGACGGCTCGACACGCGGCTTCTTCATTGAGACAGTCAAGCGCGGCGTCGGCGACGAGAAGATCATCGTCATTGACCGCCTCCCCGGCATGACCATCGCAGACGGCTACGTGAAGCTGCAATACTTCCCCAACTGGGGCATCCCCGGAGAGTTGAAGTTCACCATACCCACCAGCTACAGCTATCCAGAGACGTAAGCCCTGTCACAGGGCCCAATCAAGCGCACCAGGAGGCTTAACTTATGTCAGCACACGGTATCATTGTGGCACTCATCATCACCGGTATGCTCAGTTCCGTGACTTGCTTCGGCGATGACGTTATCGCCATTGCTGATGAACCGCTGATGGACTGGTCGTCGTGGGAGAAGTACCGGAGCACAGTCAAGCACCCCGTCGGCTACATCAATGCCGATGACCTGCACAACGCCCGCGAGAATATTGAGCGCTATGAATGGGCGCGGGCCTACGCGGAGGGCATTGAGACAACGGCCCGGACTGACCTCAGCCGCATCACCGACGATTTCCTCGAGGAGATGCTGCAGCAGCAGACGGTGCTTCGGTGCTACCAGTGCCCGGCCTGTCGCGACAAGGACCTCCCACGACATCCGGGTGGTTCATGGACCTGGTCGCTCGACGACCCCGACCATATCAAGTGCACAGTATGCGGCACCGTCTTCCCCAATGAACAATACCCGGAAACAATCGTGCTGGAGTGCAAGTCGGAGGCGGGCAAGGGGCAGAAGTTCAGTTTCTATGGCGGTGAGACCGGCAGGCAGTGGGGCTATGCTCACTACCGGCCCAGCTTCTCCGGCATGGTCACCTACTACAAGGTCAACTGGTGCAAAAGCAGGCTGCGCAGCTTCGCGCACGCCTACGCACTCACCCAGAAGCCCGAGTATGCGGAAGCGACACGTAAGCTGCTGCTCCGCTTTGCAGAGGTCTATCCGCGCTGGCTGATCGTGTCTAACTATGGTGAAATCGCGGACATGGATCCGCATGTGGCGGCGCTCAACCTTGAGCACCTGCCTGTGGATGAACTGGTCTATCCGCCCAACAAACCGGACCGGAAGCTCTACGCCAGCTACTGGGCAGGCTGTCGCGCCGGCGGCGGCGGCCAGGAGGGCTACTTCACAGGGACGGTTCTCGATGCTTACCAGTTGACCTGTGATGCAATGAAGGCGGATGGTACGCCGATCTACAGTGAAGCCGAGCGCGTGAAAATTGAGCGCGACCTGATCCTGGAAAGCTGCGCCCACCTCGTCGGAGAAAAGCGCATTAACAATAAGTCGGTCGGCAACCGCATCGCCGTGGCCATGGTTGGAATGGCGCTGGGGCATCCCGGTTTCGTCCGCTTCGGGCTCGAGGGCTGGAAGCTGACGATGGACGACTGGTTTCTTGAGGATGGCTGCACCCCCGAATCACCGGCCTATGCCGGGATGTCGCTCCACGGCATCTACCAGCTCGGGCAAGCCGTGCGGGGCTATTCCGATCCGCCGGGCTACAAGGACGAAAATGGGCAGCGCATTTCCGACCTCAACCTCTACGAGGGCAAGTACAAGCTCGTCTGGCAGCGTATGTTCGAGGGCCTCCAGGGCAACCTTAGGTATCCGCCTTACGCGGATTCATATCGCACCAGCGCCCTCGGGAGCCGCTTCGCTGAATTGCTGGTGGCCAACTATCCGGACAATCCGCAATACCTGGCATTGCTCAAGGGTTATGCCGGCGATGATCTGAGCGGGGGCAGCAAAGAGACGGCTATATTCTTCCGCAAGCCCGGCCTAGAGGACAATGATAGCCCTCCGCTCCATTTCGATGACAACTTCTTTCCGATTCTCTGCCTCGGCCAGGTGCGTACCGGCGAGCACGGCCGCAAGTCGCTGGGTCTGCTCAGCGCCACTCACTACGGGGGACATCACCACTACGACAGTCTCAACCTCTATTACTGGAAGGACGGCCACGAGCTTCTGACTGACCTCGGTTACCTCTGGGACCATCCGAAAAGTGGCATGACCCGTCGTACTTTTTCGCACAACACCGGTATGGTAGAGCTCGCCGGCCAGAAGACGCGAGGCCGTGGCGGCCATTTCCATCTGTTCCATACCGGCGAGCAGGTCAAGGTCATGGCGGCCTCTTCCGCGGCCTATGATGAGGCCGACATCTACCGCCGCAGCGTTATCCAGATTGACCACGCTCCCGACAATTCATACTTCGTGGACATCTTCCGCCTGCGCACCGACAAGGGCAGCCGCGACCTGGTCTATCACGGCCCCAACAGCGACTACCAAGTCTCCGGCATTGAACTGCAGGATGGCAAGATCATCATGTCTGAAGCGGATAACAAGGTGCGCTTCGGGCTCCGCTTCGCCGTCACTGGTGAAGCCGACGAGATATATGTTGATGATGTGAGCATCAAGCTGGCAGACGGCACCGAACTTGCTAAGAACCCTTCCGCCGCGCAGATTGACCAGAAGACCGGCAAGCCCGTGGAGTGGAATCACTACTCCGGTAGCGGAGACGTCGAATGGGGCTCGCACTCACCCGGACGCACCGACGACCACTGCGCATACCTCAAGATACTCGGCAAGGGCGATGACACGACTATCAACCAGGCGCTCATTCAGGGCAATACCAACGGCTACAGCGGCGTCAATGCACTGCAGATGCCTGAGGGAGCACGAGGAACTGTCAGCTTCTGGATCCGGGGTAGTGCGGCAAGCTGCAGCGTTTCCACAGTCGCGTGGCCGAGTGACCCGAGCAGCTCTGGAGACCGTGTGCACAAGGGCCTTGGCACCGTACCTGCTACCGAAGAATGGACCCATCACACTCTCGAGTTCGGCACGACTCCGCAAATGGACCTGGAGAACGTCAAGTCCGCATACAGTCCCGACACCTGGACTGCCGTCTGGCAGGTCGCCGATGACCTGCTCTTCTCGGCTTATCACTGCGGCCAGAGGGGTGAGATCACCTGCATCGGCGACGGCTGGGGGCAGCGCGATCATCGCAACACGGACCTGGGGGTCACGATTCCGTATATCATCCGTCGCCACAAGCCTGATACGGGGGTGTCCGCCTTCTTGACGGTCTATGAAGCTCACAAACCCGAGGCCGCGATCGTCAAATCCGCCTATCGCCTGGCCATACCTGAGCAACTGGCGGACAGCGTCGTCGCGATTGCCATCGAGACCACCCTTGGGACGGACGTCGTCATCAGCCGGCTCGAGCCTGCCGAAATCGAACTCGACACACCGTTAGGCAAGGTCCGCACGGATGCGGCAGTTATTGTGGTAAGCTCCGGCGGCGCAGGGCCGTCCTTCGCTGCCATCGTCGAGGGGGAGTTGCTGCAACTCAACGGTGCCGAGGTGGACGCCCAACATCTGCAGCCAGACCCGGAACTGGACAAGCAGGAGAGTGAAGTTGTGGTAGCGAAATAATAATTGCTTAGCAACAGTGCATAGTGGTACACTGGCATCAA
>Ga0180431_10009554_pt1 | contig 10925 bp, 10 predicted proteins | sample SS_ome_11_FD_132459 | JGI IMG/M metagenome (GOLD analysis project Ga0180431, IMG submission 132459) | Hypersaline lake sediment archaeal communities from the Salton Sea, California, USA - SS_1_MS_1 metaG | ecosystem: Environmental > Aquatic > Non-marine Saline and Alkaline > Hypersaline >...
ATGGCGGAGGGGAAACACCCGTTCCCATCCCGAACACGGCAGTTAAGCCCTCCTGCGCCGATGGTACTAGTCTGGTGACGGACTGGGAGAGTAGGACGCCGCCTGGTTTTTCTTTGGGATACAACAAGAGACGAGCCGTCTTCTGGGGGCTCGTCTCTTGTGCTTGACCGGCATGCCGGGCACACTCTATTCACCATGCGAAGCCGTATGCGACGTCCATCCGATCCCGGAGATCGCGTTACGCTTCTTGGAATCCTCTGGAACATCATCCTGCTTGCGTTGAAGCTTGCAGTTGGTCTGTTGACCGGTTCCGCTGGGTTGGTTGCCGACGGGATTCACTCGGCGTCCGACATGGCGACCGATTTGGCTGTGTTGGGTGGCATGCATCTTGCGCGGAGGAAAGCGGATGAGGCGCACCCGTACGGGCACGGCCGGTTCGAGACGTTGGCCGGCGGGATCGTCGCCGGTGCGTTGATCCTGGTCGGTGGTTTCCTTGCCTGGGAAGGGATCTCTGCATTGTTCACCGGCGAAGAGAGCTTCCCGGGAGTCGGCGTTGTCGCTGTGGCTTTGGTCTCGATTGCCGCGAAGGAGTGGCTGTACCGTCGGACAGCCCGGGTTGCTCGAGCCGTCGGCAGCGCAGCGTTGCAGGCGAACGCATGGCATCATCGCTCAGATGCACTGTCGTCGATTGCCGTCCTGGCCGGTGGGATCGGTGGGCTAGCCGGCTACGGGCATGCCGACCAGCTTGCCGGCGTGATCGTCGGCCTGATGGTTGTCATTGCTGGTGTCAAGACACTAACGCGTGTGCTTCATGAACTGACCGAAGGAGGGCTGACCCGCCATGACCTCGAAACGATCGAGCGGGCGATCAGTGGCGTGGAAGGTGTCCGTCAGTGGCACCAGCTTCGTGGACGACGCGTCGGCCGCGAGACGTTTGTCGACGTTCATGTACTCGTCGATCCCGGGCTGTTGATCGTCGATGCGCATCAGGTTTCGACGGACGTCGAGGGGGCGGTCCGCCGGGCATGTGAGAAGGCGGTCAACATGACGGTTCACATCGAACCGGATGTCGAGGAGCAGCGCAAACGGGAGACGGGCCGAACACTGCCATCGTAGGCGCCTGGCCCACAGCGTCGAAGAGTCGAGTGCGTGCTCGGCCCGCAGGCTGTCCGACTACTCCCAGGCGGCTTCGAGGATCTCGAGTGCCTGCATCCGATCGATCGAGCAGAGGCCTCCGAGTGGGCCGAATTCCGTTGCCTTGTCCGCCAGATACGCCAGCCTATCCTTCTCCACACCGGCCTCCTTGAGGCAATGCGGGAGGCCGATGGCGGCAATGAACGCCTCAAGGTGGGCGATTCCGCGGGATGCGGCCACGGAGTCGTCGTTGTGCTTTACGCCGAATACGTTGCGAGCGAACGTGGCGAAGCTGAGGACCGATTCCGGGACCTGCCTTAGTACGAACTGCATCCAGGCAGGCGTCAGCAGTGCCAGAGTGTCGCCGTGGGTCATCCCGTACAGGCTGGAGAGTTCATGTCCCAGTGAATGGACGGGGAAGTCGATCGTCGTCTTCCCGAGAGAGAACTGGAATCCTGCCAATGCCATACTGCTGGCCCACATGATGTTGGCTCGTGCATTGTAGTCCCGGGGATTGGCCTTGACACGAGGCGCGTTCCGCAGAATCGCCTTCATGACGCCTTCGTTCATTCGGTCCTGGACCTCCGTCGTTGCGTCGGGAAGGAAGTAGCTCTCCATCAGGTGACTCAGGGTATCGAAGCTCCCGGCCATCGAGGCATGTTCAGGTACCGAGTAGGTGTACGTTGGGTCGAGAATCGAGAATCGAGGGTACAACAGCGGATGGACCACAGATACCTTCTTGTGGTCCTCGCCAACGGTAATCACCGCCCCGGAATCGAGTTCACTTCCTGTGCCGGCGATGGTCAACACAGTTCCCAACGGCAATGCGCTTTCAATCTTCGTTGCGCCAGCTGCGAGAAGATCGCGAATGTCGCCGGTGTAGGGAACCCCAGCGGCAATTGCCTTGCAGGCATCGATTACCGATCCTCCCCCAACTGCGAGGACAAGATCGACATGATGTTCCCTACAGAGATCGATGCCGCGATGCACATCGTCCAAGGGCGAATTCGCGCGAATCCCGGGAAACTCGACAAACTGGAGCCCCGCGGCGTCCAATCCCTTCACGACGTGATCGTACACACCGTTCTTCTGGATGCTTCCACCACCATAGGCAAATAGGACCCGTTTTGCGTCTTCCTTCCGGATCGCGAAACCAAGATACTGAATCGCGTCGACACCGAAGAAGACTCTGGTTGGGATACCGAAAAAGAAATTCTCCACGATGATGCTCCTTTCCGAGCAGGCAGGTGTTGCTTTCGTCCGGGCCGACGGCATGTGCACAGCTCTTTGAAGCGCCCGTGTGCATCCCGTCGATCGGATTCAGACCGTGATAGTGAACATACGGCCAAGGATGGCGAAGAACAAGCACAAGGACTCTTCGTTTCTTGCCTATTACTGCTTGCTGAACCTCGAATGTTGCATCTGCCCGATTGCGCGGGATAATCGATTAAGCATCCGGTCGCATGTAGGGCAAAGGAGAGACGTGGAGACATTGGCGGCACTTCTTCGGGGTTTTGTTTCAACCTACGGGATCTCCGGGGCAGAGATCGCAGTGAAAACCCCCGTGACTGGCGTGCGGGTCTTTGGCGCCAGCGAGCCCATCTCCCGGCGGCCGCTGTTGTATGACTCGGGCATCATCATCATTGGTCAAGGGCACAAAGTGGGCTATCTGGGTGGCGAGTCGTTCCGCTACGACGCGGGATCGTATCTCGTGGTTAGCGTGCCGATTCCTTTCGAGGTCGAGACGCACGCATCTGCGGATGAACCGCTATTGGGAATCTCCATTGACGTGAACCCAAACGTTCTTAGGGACCTGATCTTGACTATCGGAAGCGATCTCGCTCTGGAGAACTGCATCGTCAATGGACCTGTGCCCAGAGCGGTAGAGCCCGTAGGGCTTGATGCGAAGATGGCCAACGCGGTCGAGCGCCTGGTGATGTGTCTGCAGGATCCGCTCGAGAGTAAGGCGCTCGGCCAAGGAATTGTGAACGAGATTCTCTTCCGTGTTCTGTTGGGATCTCATGGGAGGGTCTTGCGCATGCTGTCGGAGCAACACACTCCCTACGCACGTGTGGCCAGATCTCTGGCGCTCATTCACGCGGAGTATGCGACCCCGCTCGATGTTCCTGCTCTGGCGCGCATCGCCGCGATGAGTCCATCGGCATTTCATCGAGCCTTCAAGCAAGTAACCGGGGAGTCGCCGATCCAGTACGTCAAGCACATTCGCCTTCATCGCGCGCACGCGTTGCTCGCTCAGGTCGGCCTAAAAGCCGGGACTGCAGCCGTGCAAGTTGGCTATTCGAGCCCGTCCCAGTTTAGCCGGGAGTTCAAGCGCTACTTCGGCGCTTCGCCTTCGGATGTGCGGCGAGCCTGCTGACGGACCGTGGCACGCGCGTGCCACGATCTGCTAGCGAATGAGCTCCTCGGGGGGCGGAATCGATGAAGGCTCGGTTTGGTTCAAGAGCGATCCGATCTGGAATGCGAGTGACGGCTTCGCTTCTATTCCCCGACGTCTCAATGCAATGCGTGCCCAATCGTGCGGCGGCGTTGTGACATGCCACCAGACAGTGATCTCCCAAGCATCCGAAAGGAAGAGGCAGTGCGTGACCACCAGGCGGTGGGAACGGATTGGGACGGCGGTCCAAGTGGTTCTCGAAGTGATGTCAAGCTCTGGGTGCATTGCTTCAAGCCAAGGGACGAAGGCATCGCGAACGGTTCTCGCCTGGCGAATGAACGACTCTCGGCTGGATAGAGGTTCCGTAACATCGAGTACAGCTGTGTCGCACAAGGCAGGATCGCTCCCTGTAACCCGAACGATTACCTCACCCCCCACAGCGTCTTTGTCCGGTATTACGCAGATCTCGCCGACGTCACCAGGCGCGAGTCCGTCCGGTTGCTTCTCGATCTCTCCGCCATCGCACTCGACGTGAAGTGGGATCCAGCTCTCGCCTTTAGCGGACCAGGCTGCCGTGGTTGTGGTCACAAGGAGCACACACCATTCGCCAGCAGCCGCATCCCGAACGCGTTCCGGTGAGAGGTTCAAAGCAGCAAGGAGGGGCATCGGAAGAAACGAGCAGCCCGCAAGGGCGATTGCAGTCGCGCAGCCGATCGCGAGAGTCACCAACTGCCTTCGAGAGGTGTGAAGTGGAGCACTTCGCTGTATAGAATTCGAGCTTGCATGCATACCCTGTAGCGGATTGCGCTGCTCAGCCACTTGCTTGGCATGGCTGTTCAACGCCGCACGAATTGCGAATCTCACCATGCTCTTCAAACGACCGCACCGTCGGAGACTGACGTTGGCACAGGCTTCTCTGTCAGGTGATCCAATCCGAGCTCATACAGCTTGGCCGATGTCGGAGCCCCGGTTCTCTCGTCCCAGCTCATCATCTGGTAGTAGAGCGCAATCGCGTTGCGCATCGTGTCCGGATCGATGTACGACCCCCGCTTTGGCCCGCTGCCCAGTGGCTCAGTGAAGCGAGGGTGGTGCAAGTCGTCGGCTGGGGTCAGACCGGCGCAGGCATTGAAGACGCGTGCCATCGCCAGGGCCCGCTCGCCTGCCTTCATCAGCTCGAACAGGTTGGTGTTCCAACCGGTAACGGCGTTGATTGGCTCGACGGTTTGCTCGCGGCCGTACGGCGTGAACATGCACAGTCCGATGCAGTTGACGAAGGTTTGCCACGTGATGTGGTATGCAGCCAGCCGGACCTTCTTTGGGGACAGGTCGTCGAACGGCATCGCCTTCTCGTGGATGCCGAGGATTGCCAATCGAGCCATCATCGCGTCGGACACGAAGTGGGTGTCGTGGATGTTGTGCATGTGGTCGGCGCCGGTTGGTGAGGTGGCGTAGCCGATCCCGAAGGCGAACTTGCCCCGCGGGTCATGCATCGGCGCCTCCTGGCCCTTGACCTGTACGGCAAACCCCTCTGTGTTGCGCCCGATCGTCTGCGCGGCTCGCAGCGAGCCTTCGGCGAGCACATCGCCAAACCCCTCCCGGCGAGCGATTAGCTCGACGAGCCGGACCATCCCGGCGGCATCGCCAAACCGTACCTCAAGGCCACCGGTATCCTCAAGGGTGAGCAGGCCGCGGTCGAACGACTCCATCGCCCAGGCGATGGTCACGCCGGTCGAGATGGTGTCGAGGCCGTAGGCGTTACACAGCTGGTTGGCGTACAGGATTGCCTCGAGGTCGTCGACGATGCACGTCGAGCCGAAAGCGGCGATTGTCTCATACTCGGGGCATCCGTAGATGGGATCGACGGTGTACTGACCGTCGACCTTGACCTTGCGCTTGCAGGAGATTGGGCAGGCGGTGCATGTGTCACGCCCGACGAGGTACTCTTCGGTGATCCGTGTGCCGCATATGGCGTCGAATCGGTCGAACGTTGCATCTTGGAAATTGCGCGTTGGCAGGTGCCCCGCTTTGTGGAGCCGGGTGATATTGCCCCCGGTGCCGTGCTTGCTGAGATGTGCGAAGTGCTCGGCCAGTGCGTTCACTCCGGCTGTTAGCTCACGGGCTTCCTTCGGATGTGCAGCTGACGGCGGGGTTGTCCCGCGGACGGCGACGGCCTTGAGGTTCTTGGAACCCATAACGGCACCGAGGCCGCAGCGTCCGGCTGCACGGTTGACGTCATGGATGATGCAGGCATATCGCACCAGGTTCTCCCCTGCTACGCCGCATTGCGCGACACGAACGTTGGCGTCGCCGAGTTCCTCGCGAATTGCTTTCTCCGTGTCGGCCGTCGACCGTCCCCAGAGGTGTCGAGCATCCCTGATCTCCGCGTTTCCATCCTGGACTAGAAGGTAGGCGGGGAAATCCGCCTTCCCATCGAAGACCACTGCATCGAATCCTGCTGCCTTGAGTTCGGCTCCCCAGAAGCCGCCAACATCCGACTCCCCGAACCCGTTCGTCAAGGGGGACTTGGCACCTACGGCGTGGCGGCCGCTTCCAGGGACGGGTGCCCCGGTGACAACGCCCGAGGCGAAAACAAGCCGATTGGCCGGCGACAGAGCGTCGGTGTCTGCTGCATCCGATGAAAGAAGCTCGTACGCGATCAATCCCCAGCCTCCGAAATAGGTGCGGAAGAACTTGGTTCCTGGAGACTCCTTGGAGATTGAGTGGTTGGACAGGTTCACACGCAGGATGCAATCATTGAATCCGCTGGGCATGCTATTGTCCCCTTTCTTCTGCTGGTTCGTCCGGGTGGCTGCGGCTACGCGTCGTTCAGCGAGGTACGATCGGTGCGTAGCATGTCGAGGCGGCCGCACAGGCGTCCGATCGCGCTGCTGTCGATCGAGTAGAACTTCATCCCTTCTTGCCTGCGCTCCCGGAGGATGCCGCCAGCGACGAGTAGTCGCAGGTGGCGTGACACCGCTGACTGGCTGATGTTCATCTGATCGACGATCTGTTGCGCGTATAGCTCCCGTCCGACGAGGAGATTGAGGATGTCGAGCCTCGTCTCGTCGGCCAGTGCCTTCAGCGGTGGGAACACGTGGCTGGCGTTCAAGTTGCTGCTGAGGCTGTCCAAATGGGCCGGGAGACAGTTATAGGCGACGACGAGAGCGTTGGAGACGTGTTCAACCGTGCCGACGCTGGCGTACGGCCCTCCGTGGCAGGACGGAATGAAGATCAGTTTCTCTGCCCCGGCAATTTGGCTTTCGAGACTGTTTGGAATGTCTCGCCCGGTGATCTCGGTGAATGCACGGAGCGGGTTGTCAGGGAGGTCTCGGCGCCGATGGTGGTTGATACTGCGCTCCTCGATCGGGCGGCACCTCGCGTGCTCAATACGGTAGTGCCTGTCCCAGAACCGAACGACAAGCATCGTCAGTTCGGCCTGTAGCTCTTCCGGATTCATCAAGAAAGCGACGAGTCGCTCAATCTCCGAATCCTTCAGCTTTGCAGCGAGGGTGACGTTGAGCAGTTTGGACAATCTCGACTGGTCGGCGAAGATCGAAGCATCGACCGAATCGTCGCTCTCCCGTTGCGACCGAACGATGCGCCGGAGAAGGCTGACATGTGAGTCATGGATCGTGGATTGATCGAGATCAGAGACCCAGCGGATCAACGTCGGAAGGTCCTCGATTGGCGGAGTAGCATTGCCTTTGAGAACCAGTTCGACTAGCCTATCGAACAGAAGCTCGTTGGCGAACGTCTTGAACAGGAGGCGAATCGACGAGCGCAAGTCGTTGGAAAGCGCCGCGTTGGTCGAGTAGATCCACTGATCGAAGCCCTCGTACTCGTCAGCCATCGCGATTAGCGACAGGTCGATGACGAGTGAGAAGGCCAGCGATCGCTGGAACTCGATATCGACACATCTCTTGCTTGCAGGTATGGGGTCTCCTTTCTCTCCGGTTTCGACGGAGAGTACTGCGGCTATGGCGAAGTCTCGGCTTCTGCGATGGGTAAGGTATTTGACACTGGCTTCAGCTCTCCCAGCACGACTGGATCGTGCGTAGCATCGGCAAGTCGCCGGGTGCGAGTGCAGAGCGACGTTCGCAGTGTTCCATCCTCTCCGAAAACCGCGTAGACCAGGTACTCTTCGCCTGTCTCGAACGTGAATCCGCACAGACAACAGGTGAACGCCGTGCGGACCAGTGTTCGATCGCCGATATCACCCTTCCATTGCGAGTGAACGACGAGGATGACTTGCAGATCCTCTGTTGCGTACGAGATGGTCGGATCCTCGCTGAACCCCGGGGCGAGTCGCAGCTCAGTGACGCGGCCAACGAACGCTGCATCGGCCCGCTCTCGCGCCAGCGTGACGTCGAGCTGTGCGTTGCAGCTGCAGGCACCGGCGACGGCGGAGAAGCCCCACGCGGCGAGGGTGAGGACTAGCAGGCCTTTGATCAGACGACTCGTAGAGCTGGTAGTGCATGTCAAGGCGACCTCCTTGGGCCACTCTCTCTTGCATATATGGATATGATCATAAACGGGTAGATGCATCCCGTCAAGATGCGCCTCATCACGCAGGTCAAGCATGTGCATCGAAACAGGAGATCCTTCTGGCCTGCCGGATCCGGGCGATCCATCGGATCGGTGATACAAGGAGAGCCATATGGTAGGTGACTTCGAACTACAGACTGAGGCTACCGCGTTCCAGGTTGAGCAGTCGTTCCTTGAGTGGAAGGCCACCGCCGAAACCCACGAGGTGGCCGTCCTTTCCGACGACGCGGTGGCATGGGACGATAATCGGTGTGGGGTTCGAGCCGACAGCCTGCCCGACGGCACGAAGAGCACTCCGCTTGCCAATGCGCTCAGCGATATTGCCATAGGCGATAGTCTCTCCGTACGGAATTTTCAGCAAGGTATCCCACACGCTACGTTGGAATGGCGTGCCTCGAATGTCTAGTGTGAGCGAGAATGCTTTTCGCTCCCCACGCAGGTATTCGTGCAACTCAGCGAGCACCCTCTCGTTCGGCTGATCGTCCGGAAGGATCCGAACATCAAGCCTCGCGGAGAGCTCGTCGAACGACACAGGATTCAGCTCAATCCATCGCAAGCCAGCTCCTGAGGACAGGACACGAAACGTCCATCCTTCCCAACTCAATGCACTTCCGTACAGCTTCTCGGGAAGCGGCTTTGGGCGTCTCGGCACGTGCGCTCACCCTTTCACTTCGGCTGTGCCCAGAGTAGTTGGAGCCGCGGTTGTTGTCAATTGCTGTGTCAACGAGAAGCCGGAGCTTTCTGGCTATTCGGGTTCTGCGAATCGGACTGCTTGGTACGTTTCGATCATGGGGTATGGCTGTAGGCGCCATCGCTCTGCTGGGAGCCCAGCCTTCTCGCACAGATGGGAAAGAAAGCTCTCGGGTTCGGGGAATTCCTCCCATACATCGGGGAGGTACGATGCGGTGGTTCCATCGACTGTAAGGATGACGCCGTGGACGAGCGGCTGAAGTGCGGCGACGAGCTCGTCGGGTTCCGAGTACGGAACCTCCGTGGGCGTACTGAGAATCGAGATGGCGATCCGGATGTGTTCGAGCTCATCCGATGTTACAGCGGGGAAACGTGCGTCCTCTGTGGCAGCGAGAATCGTATTCCGAAGAACGTTCCTGTAGAGCGGCTCATGCACGTCAAACGAATCGATCATGCATCCGCGTAGCTCGCCGTCTAGGAGGAGACTGACGAATGCGCTCTGGGAGCGCAAGAGACGCGTCGACAGATCCTGTTCGTCGACCTCAATCGTGCCGCTCCCGTTCACCGTTGACACCAACTGCTCACGCGCAAAATGGAGAAGTGCGGTTTGCTCCGAAGCAGTGAGCTCCTCCGAGCGGGGCTGGATGACGAAGTACCAGACTGCAAAAACGGCAATCGCGCCGAGGACAAACCGCCAGCCGTACGGTCTTCTAGGAGTATCCATGTCGATCGACCATACAACAGGGTGATCGATCATTCAACCCGAGTCGTATCCTGTCCCGGCATCTGGACACTCTGTATACTTCCTGGGCATCCGAAAGGAGACACGATGGGAAGCAAGCTGGTGGAACGGTTCTGTTCGATGGTGAGGATCGATAGTGAATCTGGAAACGAAGCCCGGTTCATCGACGAGACAAAGACTCAGCTCGAAGCCGAGCTGCATGCGACGTGCGTGATTGATCAGCATGGCAACCTGATTGCGAAGGTCGAAGCGAAGGACGCAACCGACGCGACGCCGATCTTTCTCGCTGCACACGCAGACACGGTGAAGCCGGGCATCGGCATCGAGCCGATCGTCGCAGAGGGTGTCATCCGATCAAAGGGAGAGACGATTCTTGGGGCAGATGACAAGGCAGGTCTTGCGGCGATTGTCGAAGCGGTGTTAACAGCCGAGAGACACCCAGCGGTCGAGATCGTTGTTACGCGAGGTGAGGAAGTTGGACTGGTCGGCGCGAAGCATCTTGATCTCTCACTTCTGGATGCGAAACAGGGCGTGATCGTCGATTCGGAGTCTCTGAGTGAGATCGTGATTGGGGGACCGACACACGCGTCACTCGATATCGAGATCATCGGGAAAGCGGCACATGCTGCCGAGCCGGAAGAAGGAATCTCGGCAATTCGGGTTGCAGCGAAGGCGATTGCCCGGTTCGAAGAGGGAAGACTCGATCCCGAGACCGTCGCCAACGTAGGGACGATTCATGGCGGGATGATCCGAAACGGCACTCCCGAACGGGTGATGATTCAGGCGGAGTGCCGAAGCCTGAATGATGACAAGTGCGTTCGTCAAGCTGAGGCGATGAAGGCTGCGTTCGAGGCTGCCGCTGCCGAAGTTGGGGCAACGGCCGATGTCGATTTGCGGATCGAGTACCGGGCATCGATGACGCCAGAAGATTCAGACATCATCTGCCTGACCAAAAAGGCAATAGCGGCCGCTGGGCTCGAGCCGACGACGCGTGTCATGCTCGGCGGTACCGATGCTTTGGTGCTCTCGGGACGTGGCTTGGAGACGGCTGTCATCGGCTTTGGCGGACAGGCGGCGCACTCGACCGATGAGCGAATTCGCGTGGACGATTTGGAGAAGGCAGCGGAGATTCTCCGCCACTTGCTGGAGATTGCTGCTGTGGGTTAGACGGATGGCGCGATTCGGTGCGGGCACTTCTCGAGAAACGGAGGCGGCTTCTTCGGTTGACGGCCCTCCGGACCCGCTGTAGAATCGCCTCACATTCCTCGGTAGCTCAATTGGCAGAGCGCTCGGCTGTTAACCGAATGGTTGTAGGTTCGAGTCCTACCCGAGGAGCCAGACGGAGTCCGTGACCCTTTCGGCTGCTAGGTCGGAAGGGTCATCCTCCGATGGGACCGCCGATATGGGAGTACTGGTCGC
>Ga0180431_10009560_pt1 | contig 10922 bp, 7 predicted proteins | sample SS_ome_11_FD_132459 | JGI IMG/M metagenome (GOLD analysis project Ga0180431, IMG submission 132459) | Hypersaline lake sediment archaeal communities from the Salton Sea, California, USA - SS_1_MS_1 metaG | ecosystem: Environmental > Aquatic > Non-marine Saline and Alkaline > Hypersaline >...
GGCCATGTTGAAGAAGTCGCCGGGTTCTCCGTTTCCGGCGGCCAGCGCGATGTGTCCGGCGTCGTATCCGCCGCGGCCGCCGCTCTTGAAGGCCGCGTCCAGACCGATCCAACGGCCGCCCCGTCCCTGCCGGTCGCCTCCGACGTAGGCCTGCGCCCAGGCATGGCCTCCGAACCCTTCGATGCCGGCGAACTCCTTGACGTACGCCATACCGACGACGACCTGGGCGGGAATGCCGACCGCGCGGCACAGGGCGGCCGTGAGCACCGCAAACTCCGAGCAGTCGCCCTGCCGGCTTTCCACCACCTCGGCCGCCGAGGCGTAGCCGACGGAAAGACTCTTGTTATCGATGTACTCGGCGACGAAGGATTCGATTCGCTTGGCGGCGGTAACCGAATCCCTCGTATCGCCCACGGCCTTGCGCGCCAGCGCCACGATCTCCTTGCGGTCGCTCTGCAGGAAGCGCGTCGGCTTGACCGCTTCGCGCAGCTCCGCGTCGCGGCCTTTGTACGGGAAGACGCCGCCGGCCGGAGCCGGCACGGGCTGAACCAGCAGCACAATCTTGCCGTTGGCCAGGTGGCGGGCCTTCTGGTTGTCCGTCGAGGGGATCACGAAGTTGGCGCCGGGACCCGAATTCAACAGGTACGTGATCGAGGAAACCGAGCCCAGATCGTCGATGGACTGGGGGCTCTTGACGAACATCTTGTCGATCAGGTCGAGCATGTCGTTGTCGCCCAGGGCGAACTGCTTGGGGCACACGATCATCTCCACCTGCAGGCCGGCGATGGGCACGACGTTCTTGAGGGCCCGCATCTCGTCGTCGACGTAGCTGATGCTGGTCATCTGGCCCGCGTTGGGGACGTTGAGGAGCGTGGTCGTCTCGGTGAGGGTGACGACGCGGCCGAGCAGATCGACCTGCTTGCGCTGCCCGATAGTGACCTTGCCGTCGATGGCTTGCATGACGCCGGGACTGAAGACCGACGCCGAATACGTCACGCCGGGCTCCAGGCCATGCTTGAGCGTAAGCAAGCGCAGGCCTTCGGCCATGACGGCGCCGGCGGGCCACTGCATCGTGCTCTTTTCCTGCATGCCCAGCGAGGCCGACGTCACCTCCACCACCCCGTTGCTGCCCACGGTGCCGGAGACCTTCATGGTCATCGCCCCCAAATCCTGGATTGACTCGAAACGCAGCGGCTTGCCGGCCGTCGTCTCGACACTCGTCTCAATCATCTTGACGGTCACCGGAATGCCCATCCGGCTGATGGTGATGCTCACCTCCTCGCTGGTGGTGACTTCGCCGGCCTGGACGGCGCGGGTATGAATCGCATAGCCGACCTTCTTACCCTCCATGAAAACGGCATAGTATTCCTGCTCCGTTTCAGCCAGGGCAGCGGCGCAGAATATCAGGAGCAGAAAAAGACTGATTGAGTGCTTTCGTCCAAGCATGGCGATTCCTTCCGAAAAAGCGACTGTCTGCGGCTGATTTCGTCCGTTATCAGGCTCTGCATATCCTACTTCGGCGCAGCACAAACGGTTCGTTCAGCGCCCGTCATTATACGGACTCGCCGCCGGTTTTTCATGCGAAATCAGCCGGCGAGCCGATGACAACAACACACCGTGGCAGAGCAATGCAGGAGGCGCGAGGCAATTGCGTGTTTGCCGGTCCCGGCGTAGAATGGAGGCGTGGTTGGGATTGGACTTGGCCGCGCGGTCGCGCGCCGGATGTTTGACTATGACGCTTGATGAACTGCTAAGAATCGTCCGCTCCGAGGGACGCGCCGTTCGCATCGACTCACGAGCAGTCGAGGCAGGCGACGTGTTCGTGGCCCTCAAGGGCGCGACGTGCGACGGGCACGACTTCATCGATCGGGCCCTCGCCCGGGGAGCGAAGTACATCGTCTGCCAGGACAATCGCGGCATGCCTGCGGGTCCCGGCGGGGCATCCGGGCCCGCACGCATCACGGTGCAGAACACGGCCCACGCGGCCGGCGCGCTGGCGCAGGCGGAACGCGGCAACCCGGCGGCGCGTCTGACGAACCTGGCCGTCACAGGCACCAACGGCAAAACGACCGTCGCATTCCTGGTCCATGCTTGCATCGGATACGCAGGCAAGAAGTGCGGCCTGCTGGGAACGGTCGTCTACGACACCGGCGCCGGGATCACACCCTCGACGTTGACCACGCCTGACTGTCTGACCATCGCCGCCGCGCAGCAGCAGATGGTGCGGGCGGGCGCCGAATACGCGATCCTCGAAGCCAGCAGCCACGCCCTGCACCAGGACCGGCTGGCGGGGATCGACTTCCGGGCCGCCGCCTTTACCAATCTCTCGGGCGACCACCTGGACTATCACCGGACCAGGGAAGACTACCTGGCCGCCAAGACCAGGCTGTTTGCGGCCCTGTCGCCCGACGCCGCCGCCGTGCTGAACAAGCAGGCGCCGCAGTCCCAGTCCATCGCCCGCGCCACCGGGGCCCGCGTCGGCTGGTATGCGATAGACGCGCCCGCTGATATCACCGCGCACATCGAGTCGATGACTGTCGCCGGCACGAAATTCACCGTCGAGTATCGCGGGCGCAAGGCCCCGGTCACGACGCCGCTGCTGGGCCAATACAACGTGGCGAACCACCTGGCGGCCGCGGGGCTGTGTCTGGCCGCCGGCTTCGACCTGGAGACGGTAGCCGCCGGGCTTTCGTCGCTCCGCGCGATACCGGGCCGCCTGGAAAAGGTCGGTGGCGGCGATCCAGCGGTCATCGTCGATTACGCCCACACCGACGACGCACTGAAGAACGTCCTGGCGACGCTCAAGCCCCTATGCGAGGGCAAGCTCATCGTCGTCTTCGGCTGCGGCGGCGACCGCGACAGGACCAAGCGGCCCCGCATGGCCCGAGCCGCCGAGCGATGGGCCGACACCGTCGTCGTGACCAGCGACAACCCGAGAACCGAAGAGCCGCAGGCCATCATCCGAGACATCATGGCCGGCTTCGCCGACCCCGACGCCGTGACCGTGGAAGCGGACCGCCAAGAGGCCATCGAAACCGCCATCGAGAAAGCGGAGCCGAACGATATCGTCCTCATCGCCGGCAAGGGGCACGAAACCTACCAGATCATCGGAGACCGCAAGCTCGATTTCAGCGACAGGCAGATCGCCCTGCAATCTCTGAGAGAGCGTAGCTGCAACCGCTCCCAATAGAACCCCGGGACGACACTCGTATCAGTTCCTTGGGCTTCGTCACAGGCCGACGTATTCCTCGCCGGCCGGGCTGCGCCGGCCCCAGCGGGCGCGAAGCGGTCCCTGGCAGCCGTCGCTGATGTCGGCGAGATACTCCTGCGGCCCCTGAATGTTGAAAACGGCACGATAGGCCCGCAGGCTTCGGAATCCATCGGGGCCCGCCTGCGAGCACTCGACGGTGTCTACCGTCTCCACAAAGGACTGCATCGCTGCTCGTCTCCGGTTGAACTTCTCGACAATAGCGCGTGCCGACAGCGCCCCCGCGCAGCGCGCCTAATTGCCAAGCCGCGTTTCGCCTGACGCTGGCATCCTCGTCCTGTAGCTTCAAAACCAGATCCCGCACCCTGGCCGGGCCTGTGTCTCGCGCCGCGGCCGCACGCTGCATCGGCGCACCAGCGACCACGCAGGTCAGAAACAGGACGCAGAAACGCCGTCTGTGCCGTCGAAGGGTGGTAATTTGCGGGATAGTCTGCGGGGCGGTACCTTCAAATTTACCTTCGTTTGTCCGGTCTGCCCTTGGTGCCATGTTCCTTTTCTCCTTGCACATCTGCTCTTGTCTGCGGGTCGTTAGTCGCCCTGGTCTGGAAAGGATTTCACTCAAGCTCGGCTTTCGCAGGGCAATAACAACATATCGTGGCCTTGCGAGCGGGCATCGGAGGACGTTGGAGCTTGATTTTCTGGGTGCGCCGGCGTATACTTCGGACTCGATCTTGCCCGTTTTTCGCAGGGACAGTACGTGGTTTGGTGAAGTTACGCGATGAAGAACTACTCGGTTGGGGCTTTGGCCCGGATCGTCGGGTCCCAGCAGACAACAGATGTCGAAACGCCTTGTACGGGCGTGAGCACGGACACGCGCACTTTGCGGCGTGGGGATTGTTTCTTCGCACTGGCCGGGGAGCAGTTCGACGGGCACGACTACGTCGGGCAGGCCCTGGCCCAAGGGGCGGCCTGTGCGGTGGTGAACCGGGACGTGAAGGGCATCGACACCGCCGGCGTGCCGATTCTGAAAGTGGGCGACACCGTCAAGGCATTGGGCGACCTGGCGCGCGAATATCGGAGCGCCGGCGCATTCAAGGTCGTTGCCATCACCGGCTCGGTGGGCAAGACGACGACGCGACAGATCGTCTTCCACGTCCTCAGCAAGAAATTCCGCGCCCGCCAGGCCCGTAAGAACTTTAACAACACGATCGGACTGCCGCTGACGCTGCTGAACGCCGAGCCCGAGGACGAAATCATGGTCGCCGAGTTGGGCGCCAACCATCCGGGCGAGATCGCGTACCTGACGCGCATCGCCCGGCCGGACGTGGCGGTGGTGACCAATGTCCACCCGGCCCACCTGGAGGGCTTTGGCGACCTGGCCACGATTGTCCGCGAGAAAATCTCCATCGCAGACGGTCTGCCGGACCAGGGCACGCTGATTGTTAACACCGACATCAAGCCGCTGCTGGCCGCCGCCCGGAAGACGGGCAAGCCGCTGCGAACGTTCGGCACGTCGGCCCACGCAGATTATCGGGCCGAAAACGTCACGCACGCAGGATTCAGCAGCACGTTCGCGATTCAGGGCCGGGAGATGCATCTGCCGCTGCCTGGGCCGGGCAACGTCGAGAACGCGCTGGCGGCCTGGGCCGTCTGCGACCGGCTCGGCCTAACGCTGGAGGAGTTCGCGAAGGCCCTGAACAGCCTTTCAGGCATCGCCATGCGGGCCGAACCCCTGCAAATCGGAGCGCTCACGGTAATCAACGACTGCTATAATGCTAATCCCGCCTCCATGAAGAATGCGTTGTCGCTGCTGGGCAATTTCCGCCCGGCCGCCGGCAGCGGCGCGAGCCGGCGGTTGGTTTTTGTCTGCGGGGAGATGGCCGAGTTGGGTCCGCAGACGGAGTCTTTCCACGCCGAGTTGGGTGCGGCGGTGGCCCGCGCCGGCGTAGACCTGCTGCTGACCATCGGCGCGGCGCCCAAGACCACGGCGCGAACCGCTGCAGAGACAGCCCGATGCGAACTGCGGACCGTCTGCTTCGACGACACGCCCTGCCTCTGCGACAATCTGGAGACGTTGATCGAAGAAGACGATATAATACTGGTCAAAGGCTCGCGGACGGCGCGCCTGGAACGGGTCGTGGAGAAGCTGCAAGAGCGTTTCGCCCGGGCGGCCCCGCACCCGATTGCAGAGCTGCCCGCTACGAAGAAGGAGCGGCAACCAGACAGTATCAGGGATCGAGAAACAGGATGATCTATCACCTGCTGCGGCACTTCAGCGATTTCTTGTCCGAGACGCTCCATTTCTATGCGTACCGGTACGTGCTGTTCCGCTCGGTGGTGGCGATCCTGACGAGTCTGGCCATTTCCCTCTTGATCGGCCCGCGCATCATTCGCTGGCTGATGCGCAAGAAGATCGGAGACCGGCCGGAGTTCCACCATGCCGCTCTCAACGAGCTGACCAAGGAAAAGGCCAACACGCCCACGATGGGCGGCCTGATCATCCTGCTGTCCGCGACCGTAACCACCCTGCTCTGGGCCAGGCTCAACAATCCCTTCGTGCAGAAGGCGCTGTTCGTGCTGCTGTGGTTCGGCATCCTGGGCGGCATCGACGACTGGCTCAAGCTCACCGCCGCCTCGCGGCAGCGCGGACGCGACGGCCTCTTCGCCTGGGAGAAGCTTCTCTTCCAGATCGCCGGCGCCGTGCTCATCGCCACGTTTTTGTTCTGGGATTTCTCCGATCTTGCCGATGGCAAACTGCTGTGGCTGCCGTTTTACAAGGTCGGTCTGCCGCTGGCCAACTGGACGTTCATCCTCATCGCCATCTTCTATATCACCGCCACCAGCAACGCGGTGAACCTCGCTGACGGCATGGACGGCCTGGCCGCCGGCTGCGTCGCCATGGTCAGCCTGGTTTTGGTCATCCTCTGCTACGTGGCCTCCGAGACGATGTCGCGCACCACGCCGGTGACGTGGGCCAGCTACCTGCTGCTGCCCCACATTCCGCAGGCCGGCGAGTTGAGCATCTTCTACTCGGCGATTCTGGGTGCGGTGCTGGGCTTTCTGTGGTTCAACTGCTACCCCGCCCAGACCTTCATGGGCGACGTCGGCTCGCTGCCGCTGGGCGCGGCGATGGGCTACGGCGCGCTGGTGACGCGCAACGAGATCCTGCTGCTGGTCATCGGCGGCGTCTTCGTCATCGAGCTGATGAGCGTCGTGCTCCAGGTCGGCTATTTCAAGTACACGCGCGGCAAGCGGCTCTTTCGCTGCGCCCCGCTGCATCATCATTTCCACTTGGCTGGCTGGAGCGAGCCCCAGGTCGTCGTACGCTTCTGGCTGCTCGCCGCCGCCTTCGCCGCCCTGGCCCTGGCCACGCTCAAGCTGCGCTAACCGGACGCTTGAGCCCAAGGTTCGGCGCCTCGAGCGTCTCGGGCGTCTTTCGGGCTCGCCATGAGCAACCTCATAAATACCTGCCCCTCACTGCTCGCTAAAGGCAAACTACTTGATTGCGACGATGAAACCACGTAGCCTATCGCAACAATTGGCCTTGAACCTGGGTGTCGATAAACGCCCAGGGGGCAAATCTCATAAACATGGCAACCGGCCGTAAGGAGATGACGATTACCTATCTTGGCGAGCTATGCGCTCTGGCGACAGCCCTTGTCTGGGCCTTCTCCATTATCCTCTTCAAGAAGAGCGGGGAGTCCGTCCATCCGATTGCGTTGAATACGTTCAAGAGCACATTGGCGATGATATTGCTGATTCCCACGCTCTCGGTGTGGGGAGTCTCTCTCCTTCACGCTGCTCCGGCCGAAGACTATATGCTGCTTCTGCTCAGCGGTGCGATCGGGATCACGGTAGCGGATTCCATGTTCTTCCATAGTCTGAACCTGCTGGGCGCCGGTTTGTCGGCAATCGTTGACTGCCTGTACAGTCCTTTTATCATTCTGCTGTCCGTCTCGTTTCTTGGCGAGCGTCTGGGCTGGGTGCAGATCGCCGGCGTGTTGATGATCGTCTCGGCAGTGTTGACGGCGACTGGCGTCAAGAGTCGCGGAACCGTCGAGCGGCGTACTCTCGTGCGGGGCGCCGTCTGGGGCGCTCTGGCCATGGCCACCATGGCCGTCGGCATTGTGATGGTCAAACCCCTGCTCGACCGTTCGCCCCTGTTATGGGCCACGGAGATCCGTCTCATCGGCGGCTGCCTGGCCTTGTACGCTCAACTCCTGCTTCACAAGCGCAGCCGCGCCATCTTGAAGTCCCTCTTCACGACCGCGAGCTGGAAGTACACAATCCTGGGTTCCTTCCTGGGCGCCTACGTCGCCATGGTTCTGTGGATCGGAGGCATGAAATACACCCAGGCCTCGACCGCCGCCGCCTTGAACCAGACCAGCAACGTATTCGTCTTTCTGTTCGCCGCCCTGTTCCTCAAAGAGAAGATCACCCTGCTGCGACTCGTAGCGATTCTCACCGCGGTAATCGGTGTCTTCCTGGTAACATTCGGTTAGCGGGCCAAGGGGTCAACTCTTGACACTTGACAAACCGGAGTTGTCGGGACCAGAGATTGCGAGCGTGCGAGACGTGGACGGAGGCCGTGTAATCACGTACCATGGAACCCGAGCAGAGAAAGGAGCACGCAATGCCAGGTGGAAGAACAGGGCGGCTTTCGTTGTTGTGCGTGGTGACGATCTCAATCATTGCCGGCAAGGCTGTGGACGCGTCGTCGTCGTTGGGCGACCGCGACGCACCGCTTCGGGTCGGAGATACTCCGGTGTCCGAAGTTCTCCGCCGGCTGGGAGCGAAGCTCGAGCAAGGGGCGGGGCGCCGGGAGCTTCTCAATTACGCCGGCTATTTCGATCGAGTCGACCGGGACGGCGACGGACGGCACTCGAAGGTCGAGTACATCGACAACGCCGGCTACATGACGCCACAGGCACGCCGCGGGATCTTTAACGCAGCCGATAACGACAAAGACGGATTCGTGACGAAGGCGGAGTACGTCCTGAATCGGATCATCACTGATGAAGCCAAGACCATCGTTCAGAGGATGGACGACGATAAGAACGGGCCGGTCCGTCGTGAGGAATTCATCAAGCACGCAACGGCGAGACTCTCCGACGCCGAACTCGCTCGGCAGGTCTTTGCCGCGCTGGACACGGACGGAAACCAAGAGATCACCATCCCGGAGTACCTGCGTGTCTGGGGAACGTGGGCCCGCGCCGGCCGGAAGTCGGCAGAGGATCGCATTGCTGCCCGAGAGTCTGAACTGGGTAGCTCCTCCGACGGTCCGGGGGGCAGGAGCAACCGGGAGGAACGGCGCGAGCGAGCGGAGCGGTTGCGGTCGCCGCTGGAGGCGCTGAAGGATCGGTTTGAAGCCCGTACGTTTGATGCCGGCGACGGCAAGTCCATCCCGTATCGGCTGTTCAAGCCGCAACAGCGCGACGCGAAGACGAGAGTTCCGCTGGTCGTGTATCTGCACGGCGCGGGGGGCCGGGGAACGGACAACCTCAAACAGATCACGGGCGGGAATTTGTACGGTTCGCGCATTTGGGCGCTGTCGGAAAATCAGGCGCGGCACCCCTGCTACGTGCTCGCACCGCAGTTGACGCAGGGCGTCTCCGGCCCACGAAAGATGGCGGCGCGCGGCGAAAAGACGGCCGACGCGGTCTCCGACGTGGCGCCGGCCGGAAAATGGAAACAGATCGTCGATAGCCCCATCGGCGAAATGACCATGGAACTGACGCTTCGAAAGGAGGGCCACGCTTGGAGCGGGCAGTTGCGCGTCCCCCGCCGCGGCACGATAACGCTGGCCAAGGTCTTCTATGAAAACGGCCGCCTGACCTACCTGACGTCGGGCCCGATATCGCTCAAGGGTGAGTTTGCGGTGGAAGGGCGCCGATTCACCGGCACGCTGACCACGATCGGCAACGAGCGAAGAGCCGCCAACGTGATGGCCCTTATTCGCTCGGTGGTCGAGGAATTCCGCGTCGATGAAGACCGCATCTACATCACCGGCCAGTCCATGGGCGGAGCCGGAACCTGGGGCATGCTGGCGTTCTATCCGGACGTATTCGCTGCCGCCGTTCCGGTATGCGGGTCGGGCGATGTCGCTTCGGCCCCGGCCATCGTGGCCGGCGGCACGGCGGTCTGGGCATTCCACGGCGACGCCGATCCGCGCGTGCCGGTCGAAGCGTCGCGCCGGATGATCGCGGCCTTGCGTGCCGCCGGCGCCCGTCCGAAATACACCGAGTATGCCGGCGTCAAGCACGACGTGTGGACGGACGCCTATCCGGAACCGGCGCTTCATCGGTGGCTGTTTGAGCGAAAGCGTCGGCCGTGATCGCGCTGCCCAGGGGGTCAACTCTTGACACTTGACAGGCTGCGCTGGGCGCCCAGCGCACGGTCGTTTGCCGCACGAGGCTCCGGGCGTTAGATCACGCGATGCACGCCGCTGCCGTCGGCGCAGCCGTACTGCCGGCCCATCACATGATACACCGCATCTTCATACTCAACTCGAATCGGTCTGCTCATACACAATATCCTGCATTCGCGTGATCCCTGCGTCAAGAGTCAAGAGTTGCCCCTTACGTTGCTCTCATATGCTTGAGTCTTCAGGCGAACATTAGCGTGTGTCAGCACGTGACCGTTCTACGGTGGCGCCCAGTTCTTCAAGTTCCAGCTTGACGTCCAGGCTGTTGCCTTCAGCGCGGACAACTCCATTCTGGTCGAGGATCATCAAATATGGTATCGGCCTTGTGAAATCGAAAGAATTCTTCCTTCGGTCCAATCTCCCATGCCTGAGCGCCTTCCAGCCGGACTCATCCACCATTTTCTTCCAAATGGCCTCGTCGTGATCGGTGCTCAGCGCCGCAAAAACAACGTTACCGTCATCCGAAAACTCTGCGGCGAGCGCATTCAACTGCGGAAACGCTCTGATACAAGGTCCGCACCATGTCGCCCATACGTCCAGAACTACAACATGCGCCACGAGCAACCGGTACGTACCACGTACATCATCGCGTTGACGACCTCCCGCAGTTCCGTTTTGCGTGGTCTGCCGCCCGGCTTGGCTTCCGGAAGCAACGGCTCGATCAACGGCCGCTGCTCATCCGTCAAATCGCTGGGATATGGCGTCCTGTCCATGTACTACTTATCTGACAAACACCCACTTGTCGTACACATTCTAAGTGCCGGATTCCGGAAATGGTTCAGGGTCATCTTGCCCGGGTGAACCATGCATGTGGGCAGAGGTCCGCCAAGTGGCAGGATTGTCGGGATTTCCACCAGGATCGGCTTCCGTGGGTACAAGGGAATAACCGTGGCCATCCGAAGCCGGTTACCGAGCATCGTCATAGGTCATCGTAGTGCTTTATCTGCGATCAATTGCATTACTGGGATTCCAGCCTGAAGGCGCTCATCGCATATCCTTTGGCTCCGGGATAATCATCGTCCCATGCCGATCGAATCGAAAAACTGCCGTCCGGCCCCGGCGAAATATCGGTCCACTGTGCCACGAATCCGTTGATTGTATTGTACCCGGTGCTGAACGATACGGAAGCCTCTGAGTAGACTACGACTCCTGCGCTGCTGGTATTCCTATAGCTTTCCGCCCCCCCAATCGTGACCCTGGTAAAGCGTTGATCTCTGTAACTGCTACTGTCTCGATTCGCAGTCAAGGTAATCGTGTATTTCCTGTTCGGTTCCAGATTGTTGAACGTTA
>Ga0180431_10009561_pt1 | contig 10920 bp, 19 predicted proteins | sample SS_ome_11_FD_132459 | JGI IMG/M metagenome (GOLD analysis project Ga0180431, IMG submission 132459) | Hypersaline lake sediment archaeal communities from the Salton Sea, California, USA - SS_1_MS_1 metaG | ecosystem: Environmental > Aquatic > Non-marine Saline and Alkaline > Hypersaline >...
ACAGTTCCGAGTATAACAGTGTCTGCGTCCCAGCCGCACGCTGTTGTCGCAAACTCCGTTCCCTCTATAACAGTTGAGGTAGAGTAATGGCTCTTTATCATTATTTGGGTGAGGATATAGTAGAGGGTGGTACGCTCGTGTTGGACATCTCCTGGTATGATGATGCAGGAGCGTCTGTAACTCCGGATACCGCCACGTGGACCCTCCGGGAGGACAAGTCTGGGCAGGTTGTCAACTCGAGAAAGGATGTTGAAATATCCTCTCTGGACACGACAAACACACTGGTTCTTACAGGAGACGATCTGGTTCGAGGCCGTCTCAAGTTGTACCTGTCGGCCACCTACACATCCGCCAACGGGTCCGACCTGCCTTTAAAATCCATCATATCCTTTGTCGTACAAGGTTTTTAAGGAGATGAACATGCAGTTTTTGCGCGAGAACAAAGCTTGGGTCGTCATGAGTGTTGTGGTGATTCTCATTGGTATAGCTCTAGGTCTCTGGACCTACGAGGATGTTAGGTCCTTTGTACGCGAGGCACTGAGCCAGCTTGAGGCCTGGTCGGGATGAGCTCGCCCGCCCCGGAAAGCAACATTGTAGAGTACGTTGTCAGCTCGGTCGCGGCATTTTTGGGTCTATGCGCGCTTCTTGTCCGGGTTCAGGATCCTCTCAAGAGGTTCCTGTGCCGCATCCTTAAACGGGGACAGCCCAACCCCGTGGAAATGGATTTTGAAAATATGCTTAACATGGATGACATCAGGAGATACTGCCAGGTGGAACAGGAGCATTTCAAAAAGCAACTCCGCAACGATTTGAAACTCCTCGTGGCTGAAGCATTAGAGGACTGGCGCGACAAAGTCATACGCATGGACGCCGATTTGCGGCATGGCCAGGGGGATCTGGAGTCCGTGCGTCGGGAGATGCGCGATATCCGTGAACGTACGGATCGCATCTCGAACCTGGAGGGGAAGGTGGATGCCCTCTCCACACAGATCCAGGAGCTCACTCGCGCTATCAAGTCCAACGGGAACAATCATGCGGCTGGATGACCGCAAGCTGTCTCTTTTTTTGTTGTCGCTTGCGATAGGGCTCATGTTGTTCATGGTATTGAGAAAGCCCTGTGTGCAAGAGTACCTGATCAGTATCAGTCGCTACGCGCTCCAGGAATCCCCAACCGCCGTGGGCGGTATCCGGGGCTATACAACCGATCTCAGAAAAGTATGGAAGGAGGCTTTTGATGATGACGACCAAACCACCACTGCCGAGGACATTCACGAGTCCGAGTAAGCTCGAGACCTACCTCTTACCTGCTGATGTAGGCTTTACTCGCGGCACATCCACCGTGTCCAAGCTCATACGCTTTTTCACGCGCGCAAAGGGTGAGCCTCCCACCTACACGAACCACACACTGGGTATCGGCAATGGTCACAACGTCGTCCAGGCCCTCGCAAAGGTCTCTGAGATGCCCATTGAAAAATGGGCTGCCAAGGTGCCCGAGTTCGAGATCTGGAGAAAGCCCAACATGGAGCAGCTCCAGCGCTTCCACATCGCCGACACGGCCGAGGCCCACATAGGCCAGGTCTACGGCAGCCTCAAAATCGTGGCCCATCTGGGCGACGCTTTCCTCACGTGGGTCAAGGGCAGCGGTAAGAGCGTCCGCTTCTTCCGGCGTCTGTGTCTGATGCGGGACTACCCCATATGTTCATGGTTGTGGGGGTGGGCCTATTCTGCCCATGGGGAGCGCCTGAGTGAAATCGGGCCTCGGTATGCCTGTCCGGACGACCAGCACGACTATGTGAGTGCCAGTCCTGAATGGGTCAAGGTCGCGGCAAAGTACGCCAACGGTGACATAGCCATCTATACGCTGGGGGAGGGCTAGGAGGATGCCTGATTATATTAGAGGTGCAGACATACGAGCTGCCATGCAACATCTCCTCAAGGAGGACGAGGGTCTCTCGCTCAAGCCCTACGTTGACAGCCGGGGCTGGCTCACAATCGGCTACGGCCACAACCTGGGCGTCTACGCGGCACCCTCGACCTGGCGCAAGGTCAAGCAGCAAACCAATGACAACATCACTCTTGACGTGGCAGAGCACCTCTTGGACACTGACATTGGGATTGCGCTGCTGGATCTCTACAAAGTCTTTGGCAGTGAGCCTGAGAACCCGCTTCAAACACTGGATATCGTGCAGGTGGCGGTTCTGGGCTGCATGGCCTTTCAAATGGGGTATAACGGGTTCACATCCTTTAAGCGCATGATAGCGGCCGTCAAAGCTGGGGATGTGGAAGCCACCGTTCGCGAGATGCTCGACAGCACCTGGGCGCGGAACTTTACCGTTCGAGCCCGAGAGTATGCCGATCTCTACACAAGGCCGGACCTTTTTGGAGGGGAAGAATGAACACGGAAAGAAGTGCTGTTGCTATCGCCGCGCTGGCGCTGGCCAAGGGCCTGGACTACGCGCACCGCATGCTGGAGACCATCGTGTCCCAGCCCACACAGGGCAGGCCCACCGCTGAGGAAATTGAGCGCCTTGTGGACGCCAGCAAAGTAAACCGCGACATTGCCATCGTCAACATCGTGCGGAACGATGCTGGTGATGTATTGGGGTACAGGCTCCAGGATGGCACACCGCTCAAGCCAGTGCGGTCAAAGAGCGCGTAGCACACTTTTTTTATGTACTATAGCACCCTATATACCTGTCACCCTGTCACCCTGTCACCCAGCAATAAATAAAAGCAGAGTGCCAGTATGTATATATATATAGGGGATGAAAATCTTGTCAACGTACTGGAGGGTGTGTGTTACGAGCTCCTAGAAAACGGGCGGACACTCCACGAGTCCGTGAGTACATCCAGCTTCTAAACAAGGGCCACTTTGATGCTGACCCCAAAGGGCATCTCAAATACGTCGAGCACCTGATAGAGGATCTCGCCTATACAGAGGGCACACTCTCTGACAGGCGTTACCTCGACGGTCACAGGCGTGTCCTCCTTGCGGGTGGGCGACGATACTCTCGCCCGGGGCGACCCACAAAGGAGGAGAGTGCCCGGATGCAGAATGTGCTCTGTCTGGAAAAAATACGCGAGCTTGTTGACGAGGCAGACCCCAACCAGTAGATCTTATACTTAGGGGAGTTGAAAATGGCTGAACGAGGTGGTCGGGTTGTTGGTCTTGCATCGGGTCTGAATTCTGAGCAGTTCACAGTGCCAGCCACAGATGACAAGGGCCATGGAGTACGGGACTGGGTCCGGGTCCCGCCAAGTCTACACCAGGAGATGGAAAACGTGATCAGCTCAAAGGCGTTTCCATACCGCAACAGAGGCGAGCTCATGCGGCACGCGATATTCCGCCACTTGAAGTGGCTCGCCGCCATCTCACCCACGCCCATTACATCAGTGATGGCGGAGACGGAGGCGATCATGGAGATGTGTCGGTTCGAGGATTTCCATGCGAACTTCCACGAGACTGTGAGCAAGCTGGTTGAGACAGTCAACAGGCTTGTGTCACAGGGAGATGCCCCTGCTGCAAGACGGCTGGTATTAAAGGTCAATGAGCACGTTAAAAAGATGTCCAGCCCGTATTGGAGAAACAAATTCGAGAAGGTCATGCAAACTAATTTTGGCTATCTGATCAATAGCAAGCTGAGCCTCAACCCCAATAAAGCCGTTGATGATGATAGTGAGGAGCTATGATGCCTAATTTGCTGGGAGAACGAACACCAACAAGAGTGCCCTACACACTGCTTCTGCTCATTGCAGTTATCTTGCTGAGCATCGAGTGTTACATGTTGAATGTACGCGTGCGGGAAGTGGAGACTGCTATGGTGCGCGTACTCAAGATGCAAAAGATGGCAGCTACCTACATTGAAATTAACGCGCGCAACATCGAGGCTCTGCGGAGTAAAGCGGCACCCGGCATGACCTTTGTCGCGGACCCTCTCTGGTTTGAAGGTGAGAAAACTGGCGCTATCATAGCGCTGAAGTAAACATGTACGCGTCAGTGTGTGCGTGACGGCATAGCCTCCCGCCCCCACTGAAAAAGGAGCGTTTTCATGGGAGATCTTTTACCCCCGCCGGACGCGTTCGGCTTTGAGAACTACACAGACTGGAGACCCCATCAATCAGACGCTGTCGAGGCTTGCACGGGGAGCCCACATAGGTTCACGGCACTTGTAGCCCCCACCGGCAGCGGTAAATCCCTTACCTATTTGGTATCGGCGCACCTCCAGGGCCTGCGGGCAGTCATCCTCACATCCACAAAAGGGCTCCAGACACAGCTCGCCCGAGACTATGCCAGTGTGGGCCTCGTGGACATGCGCGGTCGCAACAACTATCTCTGCCGTGCGCGTGATGACGGGTCTAACTGCGAGGACGCGCCCTGCACGGTAGGGTGCTTTTGTGGCCTGAGGCGCGACGGGTGCGACTACTACGACGCCCTCCGAGCCGCTCAAGAGGCACCTCTGGTTGTAACCAACTACGCATTCTGGATGGCGGCCGAGGCCTACATGGAGGAGGGTCTGGGTGCGCGCGACCTTATTGTGTGCGATGAGGCACACAACGCGCCCGAGGCTGTCGCGGCTTTTCTGACAGTGCAGTTCTCTTACCGGAGCCCGGTTATTCTACCCTATCTGGACAAGGCCGAGCGCACCTTGCTGGACATGACGATGACCGACTGGATCACGTGGGCGCGCGAGACCCTGGAGCCCATGGGCAAGCGCCTTGAGGACCTGCAAAAACGCCTCAAGGAAGAGGGTGGAGGCAGGCGCTCGGACCGCAAGGAATTCACAGCGCTCAGCAAACTCTATCGCGGGATCCTGCGCGTGGCCCGGGTCAAGGATGCCAATACCTGGGTCTGTACCGTCGATACTAAAATCCGCCGCCAGGTACAACTGGCTCCCATTTGGCCGGGGAAGGAGGCCGAGAATGTGCTGTTCCTGGGGCGGCCGCGCGTTCTGACCACATCGGCCACAGTGTGCGCAAAAACACTCCAGCTCCTGGGGATCCCCAAAGAGGAGTACGGCATCCTGGAATACCCGCACACCTTCCCAAAAGAGAACCGGCTCCTGCTACACATACCCACGATCCGGCTCAACTATCAAACAAGTGCACGCGAGCTCAAGTACTGGGTGAGCCGCATCGACCAGATCATACGGCGTAGGCTGGACCGTAAGGGTATTATCCACACCATCTCGTATAAGCGCCGCGACTTTGTGGTTCAAAATAGCGAGTACTCTCGCTATATGATCACGCACAACACAAAAGACGCTGAGGAGACCGTTCGGCGCTTCAAGGAGATGCCAGCACCGGCTATTCTTGTGTCGCCGTCCATGTCCACAGGCTGGGACTTTCCCTATAGCGAGTGCGAGTACCAAATCATAGGGAAAATACCGTACCCGGACACAACAGATAAACTAACAAAGGCACGCTGTCGGGCCGACAAGACCTACGCGGCATACATTGCCATGCAGGAGCTGGTCCAGGCGTGCGGAAGGGGGGTGAGAGCGCCGGATGACCGCTGTGAGACGTTCATTATCGATGACAACGTCAAGTGGTTCATCCCGAGGAACAGAGACTTTGCTCCAAAATGGTTTGCCGAGGCATTTGACAGGCGGAATACTATACCTATTCCACCACCACCATTAACCTTAAACAGAGAGGAGTAGCACCATGGGATTAAGTCTTAATCCGGACAAGGCAGTCGTCATCGAGTTTCTGGACGACACCGACATTTGCATCAACACTGCCAGGTTTGTCGAGCACCAGTTCACCGACAAGAATGGCAACATCGCTGGCGATCCGTTCGTGGGCTTGTGTCTGGAGTACACGATGGATGCCACGGGCAGCAACGGCAAGGAGTACATGCGCGTGGGCAGCACCGAGCTCTTTGGTGCGAGCGAGGACGGTCTCGAACTCATCGGGCTTAGCGACCCCGAGAATCAGACCATCAATGCCAAGTGCAAAATGATGATCTTCCTCAAGAGCCTCAAGGACGCGGGCCTTCCCCAGGAGCTGCTGGACAAGCTCGACGCGGGTGAGATCCAGGTCCTGGACGGGCTCGGCATCCACGTGATGCGCAACGCCAACCACTACCAGGACCTGGCCACTATCCAGGAGGATGGGAGCGAGAAGAAGGTCACCGCTCTGGAGGCCACAAAGATCAACTATCTGCCCGGCGAGGGCAAGAGCAAGGCCAAGGGCAAGGCCGCACCTAAGGCTGCTGGTAAACCGGGTGGTAAGCCGGGGAGTAAGCCTGCCGCCAAGCCCGCTGCCAAACCTGCCAAGGAGGAGGAACCCGAGGCTGCTGAGGCTCCGGCCTCTGACGACATCGACTCTATCGCCGAGGAGGCCATGATGGCTGTTCTGGCTGACAACGACGGCCAGGTCGAGGCCAAGCAGATCCCCACGCAGGTGTTCCGTCACCTCGGGGCTAACACACCCAACCGTAACAAGGTCCTCAAGCGCTGCTATGATGAGGGCTTCCTGTCTGATGATGCGCGGCCCTGGTCCTTTGAGGGCGGCGTTGTAAGTCTGGGATAACCTATAACCGGCCGGGGAGGGCGAGCGCATCCGCGCTCCGCCCATCTCCTGGAAAGGAACTAAAATGGGAAACGACTCTGAATACGTGTTTGGAGTTCAGCCCGGGGAGCGGCTGATTTTCACCGTTGTGGGTTCAAAGTCCTCGGAGGATGAGGATGTTGTGGCGGAGCGCTTCAACGACCTTGTGGCCCCGGAGCGCGAGAATGACATGACCCTTGACCAGTACATCCAGGGCACGCTTACATTCGACGAGGACCCGCCCCCCAAAAAGTACGGCCGGATGCGCGTGGAGCAGCGCCGTTTGGAGGCGCAACTAAAACAGGCCCAGCACGACCGGGACAAATTCCAGGAGTCGTTCGCCGATCTGGAGCGTATTCTGGATGCCGAGCGCGATCACATGTCGCACGTGCTGCACGACAATGCCGCGCTGCGGGAAACGATCTGCAAGCTCGAACAAGACCTCGACCACACAAAATACAGGCTTCATGAGACCGAGGCCGAGCTACGCAGGGTGGAACAGGGGTTCCTGGGGAGGAGACAATGCAAATCCACAAAACCCTAACAAGGTTCACACCGAACGGGTCCGGAGTTGACCGGTCAGCAGAGCCCGGCACTGTCCACCTCACAGACGTGATGCGGTACATCGCCCAGACGTTGAAGCTCAAGGGGGTGTACGGTAGCGACTCCACATCACACTGGGAGCTGGACGTCGCGGCCGAGGCCGGTTTCATCTGGGAGGATGTTCTGAGCCGCGCATACGCCGAGCGGTGTGTGCCCAGGCCGCCCGAGCAGCAAAAGGGCGTTATAGTATTCAGCCCTGACGGGTTCGGGTTCGACCCTGGCGTGTGGGATTACGGTAATGATTGTTGGTTGATCGAGCCCAGCAATGAGCCCGTCCTGGAGGAGTACAAGTGCACCTGGCAGAGTGTCAAAAAATCTCCCTTGGATGTGTGGCGGTACAAAGTACAAGCCCAGGGATACCTGTACGGTATGGGTTTACGGACAGTCATCTACCGTATTTTACACTTAAACGGGGACTATGCCGGGTCGGGTCCGCTTTATAAACAGGTCCGCATTTCCTACAATGAGGACATAGACCAGCTAGAGCTTGAAAACAACTGGGCCATGTTGGAGCTCAATGCACGCGCAATGCTGGAGAAAGGCTACAATGGCAATGTCGATGCAGTCCTTTGAACAACAAATGAAGGCGGCCGGGTTCACAGATGAGGATCCTGGACTGAAGAACCGCCTGATAATGAGTCTGTCTGGGAGGGAAAAACAGGGCAAAACTCACTTTGCACTGTCAGCGCCAGACCCGCTCGCCTACATAAATTTTGACGTGGGCGACGAGGGCGTGATCGACAAATTCCGGGGCTCGGGCAAGACTATCTTTCACAGGCGCTTCTCCAAGCCCATGACGTTCAAGGATGGCGCTCCTGTGGCAGATGGCGCGCTCGCGGAGTGGCTCAGGCTCACGCAGTCCTGGTACAAGCTTCTGGCCATACCTGATCTCAAAACTATTGTCGCGGACACTGAGACCGAGATCTGGGAACTGATACGGCTCGCCCGGCTGGGGAAATTGACCCAGGTCAAACCGTTCCATTACGGCCCGGTCAACGCCGAATACGACGCATTCCTCAAGGCCGCGTACGAGAGTGATAAGAACATCATCCTCATAGGCAAGAGCAAGAAGGAATACACGAACGACAAATGGAATGGCGGGTACGAGCGGGCTGGCTTCTCCAATCTGGGCTTTATAGTTCAGGTTGTCGCCGAGATGCACCGTTACGGGCGCGCAGAGTTGTCCGAGGACGACGATCCCGTACTCGATTCCTACGCGTGCAGGATTATTAGCTGCCGACACAATCCTGCCCTTGAGGGGTGCGAGTTCAACAACCGCAACACGTGCAACTTTGAACATGTGCAAATGTCAGTTCTCGCCAAGATGGACCCCGAGGACTGTGAGGCCTACATGTTCTAGGAGGTGGAAATTGGTGGATAAGAAAACAGTGACCGAATTGATGGACCGGTACGAGATGATGGGATCTCGGGTTCTCAGCTGCCAGGTCAGCGTGGCCTATCTCAACCACATCCTGGAGAGCATCCTTGGCACACGCTGGACTGAGGCTGAGGCTACAGCGCTTCTTAGCTGGTTCAACCAGGAGGACCTTGTGTACCCCAAACGGTGCCATGCAAACGTGAGCCAGTGGTGCAGGACGACTTGTATGGTGTTCCGCCCGGCTTATGTCGTTCACGCTGAGGCTGCGAGGTACAAGTTCACCCTGTCGCCCTGGGTCTGTGGGCTATACTGGACTCACTGCCAACAGGCCGAGTCCCGGCTTCTCGGCTATAGTGGAGAGTAGCCCATGATCGACATCGATGATCGGATAGGGGCTGTCGAGCTGTCCAAACACCTGCCCAAGGACCTGGTCAACGTCGAGCGTTTGAAATACGGCGATGCCCGGTTCTTTGGCAACGGCCCGGATGGACCCGTTCCAGTGGGCGTCGAGCGCAAACGCATCCATGACCTTATACAATCCATGGAGGATGGCAGGCTGTCAGGTCACCAGCTTGTCGGTCTCGTGAGCCGTTACCAGGTGGTCTACATCCTTGTTGAGGGCATTTGGCGCACCGATCCCGTGGAGGGCGTCCTCCAGACATACCGTAAGGGGTCCTGGAGGCCGCTGTGCCATGGGAAGCGCGCTTACATGACCAGGGATATTATAAACTATCTGAACACGCTTGAGGTGTTGTGTGGGGTGCATGTCTGGCGCTCCGATACTATCCAGGCATCCTGCCACTGGTTGCTGGGGTTGTATAGGTGGTGGCAAAAGGACTGGTCAGAGCACAAGAGCCACCTGCGATTCCAGACCAACGTGCCCATGGGTCAGAGCATCGGGCTCAAGAAGCCGACGCTTTTGAGGCGCATCCTCCAGCAGTTGCCCGGCGTGGGCTGGGAGCGCGCAAAGACAATGGAGAGCCACTTCACGAGCATCCTGGACCTCGTACTAGCGGACGAGAAGGAGCTACAGGCCATACCAGGCATCGGCAAGAAGATGGCAAAAAACATACGCAACGCTTTACAAGGAGGTGGATAATATGTACAGCAGTCTAACCATGCTCAGTTTTATAGGCTACCAGGTTGCTATCACAGGTGCGGATGACTCCTCGGGCGCTATCCTGTTCCGGGAGGAGAGCTGGGAGCCCGGGGATGAGGTCTGGCTACCCCGGAGCCAGATCGAGATCGATTACATATCACCAGCCGAGCACTACATGGGCACGCCCAAGATTGAGGTTCACATCCCGGACTGGCTCGCCCGCAAAAAGGATCTCGCATGAACACAGACCTGTACGCGGCCCTGGGTCTCAAGCGGGGCCAGACTTACTCGCGCGAGGAGTTGCGGGCCGCCTTTAGAGCCCAGGCCAAACGGTCTCACCCTGATCTGGGCGGGAGCGCGGACGCATTCAACACGGTTCGCGTCGCCTATGCCACGCTGTCCGACCCGGAGCTCAAGCACGAGTACGACACGACCGGCAATGTGGGCTCGGCCACAGAGACGCGGGAGGACCGTATCAAGGCGCGCGCCCGGGATGCCATGTTGACCGCCTTCCAGAGCACCGTTCGCAACACGCCGTTTGACTCTCTCAAGTTCCGGGATCTGGTTGATGCCTCTATCAAGGCGCTCGACAAACAGGCGAGAGACAATGAAAAGCAGCTCGACAACGTGGACAATCTCCTGGAGGCGCTTGAGGAGGTCAGCGAGCGTCTCGAGTGGGAGGGCGCTCCAGGGGATGTGGATCTTCTCCAGAGCCTGATAGAGAACGACCGGAAGGCCCTGCACACGCGCAAGTTCAACCTTACAGAACAGGTCGAGGTTCTTGAAATGGCCATGGCACTATTGGAGCTCTACACATATCGGACTGACAAGGAGGGCCGGGATGCCATGTTCCACAAGCTGGGCCTGGGCATGAGCTCCACATTCACCTACACGTCAACCTCAACCTGAGGGGAGGACGAGAGATGAAATGCCCATATTGTGATGGCAGAGGTTTCATCAATCTACCAAATTGGACCGTTTGCGGAATTGAAAACCAAACATGCCTCCGCTGCGGTGGTAGCGGAAACATACCGTTTGAAAACCATCTGGAGATTCCAGCTCCAAAGCCTAGCGCGGTACACAGGATGGAGCTAGCAGTAAACGACCTCCGCGCCCGGCTTGCGGAGTGTGAGCAGGAAAAGAGCACCATCGAGAGCACGATGCTTACTATGAGCGAGCGACTTGCAGAGTGCGAGCGGGAGAGGGACATGTGGCGGGACAACGTAGCGGCAAACGGTCTTAGGATAGCTGAAGTGCAATCCCGCCTCGACCGGCTGATAGAGGGGGT
>Ga0180431_10009562_pt1 | contig 10919 bp, 11 predicted proteins | sample SS_ome_11_FD_132459 | JGI IMG/M metagenome (GOLD analysis project Ga0180431, IMG submission 132459) | Hypersaline lake sediment archaeal communities from the Salton Sea, California, USA - SS_1_MS_1 metaG | ecosystem: Environmental > Aquatic > Non-marine Saline and Alkaline > Hypersaline >...
TGCCTCTCAACCGTTTGCTTGACCACGGGGCTGTCGAGGGCGACCAACAAGGAGCCGTCCCGTTCCTCAATCATGCCGATCGCTATGTGGACAGAGGACAACGCCTGTGCGATTGCGGATGCTACGTTCTTGCCCTGTTTGACCTTCGCTTTTCTCTCTACCCATTTTCGCAATCCCATCGCTCAATCTTATCGCTCAGTCCCCACCCATTCCAGAGAGTAACGCGATACGCCCAGGGATGAGTAAGGGGGAGTCGAGTCGAGCGCACCCCCCGGGGCTTCTGTTCAGACTCTTGAGTCGTTCTGTGGCGGGTGGTATCCTCTAGGCGACTCCTCGCGCACTGCCGGTCATTATTGGTCTATCGGGGACCGGTGGAAATGAAGTCCTGATCCTGAGGATTGAGCCATGATGAGGATTACCCTGTTATTGATAACGGGATTTTTGGTTGGTTGCGCCGCCCCGGTCAGACATGTCTACCTTGCCGATCAGCCGTACCCACCCCACCACGCGAACTATCCCATACGGATCTATCAAGGAACGCTTCCTGATGAACCGTTCGTCGAGATCGCCGTTGTGAGTTTCACGCTCAAGAGCAAGCTACAATCCAGAGACAAGGCCATCGAGGCCATGCGGGCGAAGGCGCGTGAACTCGGCGGTGAAGCGATCATCAACTTCGGTCAGCAAAACCGGACGGATGCGATTGTCCCGGTCGGCGGGGTGCTGATGCTTGACATCGACACAACCTACTCGGGAACGGTGATCCGCTTTGTGCGCAATAATAGCAACAACCCCGCGACAACCCGGAGGATAACATGGCACAATTAAACGGATTCTTCTCATATGTTCGCGAAGACGACAAAGCAGAGGGGGGGAGAATTACGCTTCTTGCTGAGGATATACGTGCTCAATACCAGTTGTTAACAGGAGATACAATTGAACTTTTTTTAGACATTAATGACATTCAATGGGGAGATGATTGGCGGAACGCAATCTTCGAAAATCTTGGATTGATCGCATTCTTTATCCCCATCATAACCCCGAGATACTTCCTAAGTCCGCAATGCAGAGGTGAACTACAGTTTTTCGCGCATAGGGCATCTAGGTTTAGTGTCGAGGGGCTTATTTTGCCGATACACTATGTTGATACCCCCGCACTGCTGGAGGATGAACCCGTTGACGATCTTGCGGTCAGCGTAAGTTCTTTACAATGGGAGGACTGGCGCGAACTCCGGTTTCAGGATGTATCATCAGAAGAATACCGAAGGAGCGTTGCTCGCCTGGCTAAGCGATTGATAGATGCCAATAGACAGGAAGAGGAGACTGAACTTGTGGAAGTTGCGGGGGGGGGAAGGGAGGATACAGGAGAGATTGTTGAGGAAGATGAGGTCCCAGGAACACTAGATCAATTGGTTGCATCTGAGAAAGCCATACCAGAGCTAACCGATACGATAATCAACATTAGTAAAAGTGTTAATGCCATAGGTCAAATAATGAGGGCTGCTACAGATGATATTCATCGTGGCGATTCATTAGGCGGGGGCTTTGCGGGCAGGCTTATTATCGCACGTCGTGTTGCCGGGGATTTGGTGGAACCAGTTGAACAGATCTGGTCGTCATCAAATGATTATGCATCATTGACTCATGATATCGATGAGGGGGTTCGAATCATCATCAAGCAAGCTGCTGTAGAGGTTGAATCCAATCCTGAAGCAAGATCAGATTTTTGCGAGTTCTTCAATGCAGTACGCGATCTATCTGATAGTACGCACTCGGGAAATGAATCTGTTCAAGGCATGATCGACTCCATAGCACCAATTGAGAAGATGTCGCGAGATATTCGGCCGGTTATGAGAAGACTACGGCAAGGATTAGTAACCATGATTGAGGCGGGCAGCGTAAGTGACGAATGGATTCGATTGATTGATGAATCGGGCTTGGATTGTAGTAAGTGATTGGACGGAGTGGCAGGCACTGACCGTATTGAAAGGTGAAAATAAGCCGAAAATCTATTTGACATGATCCTAAAGTATCCCGTAGAATCGAGACTAGAAAACGGGCCGAACCGACCATCTTAAACACTAAGTCAACGGCGCCGGGCTCCCGTCCCGTCGGTATCGGCCCCAAACCCGGCGCCATTAAATTGAGCCCGCTGGGCCTCCAAGCTCGACCAATACGGCTTTGGGCCTGGTACGGGGCCGGGGACAGGTAATACCGCCCCGTATATTGAAGGCTGAAAGCTGGGTACGGGATCGGCAGTTGAGGAGTGCGATCCTGGGTTAGACTAGCGAGACTAGCTGGACTACCAGGTGGTACTTCTATGATTGCTACCCCAGCGCCCCCCGAGCGCGGCGGGCACCCTGAGTCATCCCCAAGCCCACCCCTCTGCTACCGCCCCAAAGAGGCCGCCGCACTGCTCGGCCTGTCTGTCACTACCCTGCGGCGCCTCTGTGACTCCGGGGCGATTCCCAGCTTCAGCACGTCCGGCCCGGGCTCAGCCCGACTAATTCGGCTGGCCGATCTCCAGGCGTGGGTTGACCGAAGGGCGGCCCGGCCATGACTCGCCCGTCGGAGGCGCGAGTGCAGACCGCACAAGCCCTTGTCGGGAACCTGCTCCAGTTGCCGGGGCCGACCCGGGATGCCCTTCCCCCGATGTTCACACCCGACGCAATACCTGCCCGCGAACGTGAGTTGTGGCATACCGCCTGGGACATTGCTAACGACAATGGGGGGGACCGAAGGGGGAAGATAGAGGCCGGTGAGATACTCGCCAGGATGCCGCATCTAGATACCGGCCTGTTCACAGACTGCGTTGATCTCGCCAGCACCTCCGCAGACGCCGCCCGCCAGGCCGCCGAACTGATGGAGGCACATCAGGTCGAGGAGCTACGCGGAGCGGCAAGCGCCCTGCTGAAAGCTGAGGGCCGGGAAGAGATAGACCGGGCGATCCTTCACCTCTACGACCTGGCCGAGAAAAGCGCAGGGGGCGACACGGTAACCGTCAGAACCCTGGCCGAATACCTGGCCGACCCCGGCGCCCTGCAACCGCCGCCGGTGATTGTGCCCAGGCTGGCATGGAAGGCTAGAACCGTTCTGCTGGCCGCCCGGGAGAAGGCGGGCAAGTCAACCCTCGCAAGCGGTGCGGTTGCGGCGGTGTCAAACGGCTCCGGCTTCCTGGGGGGTCAGACCGAGTCGGCCCGCGTTCTGTACGTTGCCCTGGAGGATCATCCCGGTGACGTGGTGCGGCGCCTCCAGGCCTTCGGAGCGAACCCGGACAACGTCTTTATCCTCGACCGCGTCGGAAGCCCCCTCTCCGACCTGAGAACCGCAGTTGCCCGGGTGCAACCGGCGCTGACCATCGTTGACACCCTGCCCGCCCTGGTCGAATCACTCGACCTCGAACCGGCCAATGCAACGCAGTGGACCCCGGTAATGATGGGCCTGACGCGGATCGCCCGCGACTCAGAAACCGCCCTGGTCATTCTGCACCATGCCGCGAAGAGCGGAACCGGATACCGTGACTCCTCAGCAATCGGGGCGAGCGTAGATATGATCCTCACCCTCGAAGAGTCCAAGAGCGATACAACCGCACGGAAAGTCACCCCCCGGGGCCGTTGGCACGTTGACGCCTTCACCCTGCGCCTCGAAGGCGACCCGGAGACCTCACTGGCCTACTCGCTGGGCGCCGGGATCGTGTCTGTCGATGCCCAGGTACTTTCTTTCATCGAGCAGAATCCGGAATGCAGCACCCGCGAAATCCGGAACGGGGTAGAGGGTCGGAACCAGCAGATTGACGACGCCCTGAAACGCCTCATCCGAGAAAGGTTGATCTATACCGAAAAGCGGGGGGCGAAGGTCGCTCACTACTCCCGAAAGGACCACCCGCAGTTGGAGTGTGCCCCGGGCGGGCACGGTTTGGGGCACGGTTCAGACAGGGAGTGTGCCCACGTGCCCCCGCATGGGCACGCCACCGGGCACGGTGCCGGGCACGCCGGAGAGGAGAACGTGCCCACCGTGGGCACCCCTATAGGGTGCCACGGGGCACAGTCTCCCGGAGCCAGCACCGGGGCACCAGAGGAGGTACCGACATGACCACCGAACTACGAAACCTGCGCCGAGCCCTGGGAGCGGCCATGACCAGCGAAGTCCTGGCCGGTAGTGCCTGGGATGATCTCACCCGCCACCGGCTCACCGTCCTGCTGTGGGAACCTAACCGGGCGGGGATCGAAGCGCTGAGAGCGCGAGAGAGGGATGCACAGGAACGACTATTCCTTGCCCGGGGATACTGCCTGTCTCATGCAGTCGAGTTGTGCTGTACGGCCTTCCCGGAACTCTACGAAGAGAGCGGGACGCCCGCACAGAACCTAACGCGATTCTATCGGAGGTTCATGAGGCGCCGCAGACAAGAGGCTGAGAGAAACCTGGCAAGCTGGACTCCGGGGCCGCTGCCGGTGTCTGCTTTGGGGGTGTGAACTGATGAGCAATTCCAAGCCAAAAGAGTCGGATATAGTTTCAACTGTTGACCGGTCCAACAAGGTTTCCGAACCACTGAAACCCCTTATCTGTCAACGCCTCGCATGTTATCAGACCGCATCGGAGATCATTGAGTGGCTGAAGCGGGAGCACGGAATCTCACTGACGGAAAAAGCGGTCTATCACTACCGCGATCATCCGAAGTGGGCCGATCAGTTTCAGCGGTTCCGCTCGGCTTATCTGTCTGATCTCCAGGAGGTCGCTGGTCACTCCCTGCGCTGGCGCCTTGAACGCCTCCAACGCCGCCTCGACCACCTTGAACGAAGCTACTCCCATACTGGCGGGAGCGTGTTCGACTCTCAGGAGGGCTTCTCGGAGTACAGGGAGATACTTGACCATATGCGCCGGGAGGTCGGGGACCGGATACAGATCAGCGGCGAACTCAACGCGGGAGACGACCGGGTGGTCATCGTTCCGGCAGACATAGCGCGGGCGCTGGGGATGTCTGACAACCCGGAGGACTACAGACCATGAGCGAAACCAATACAGACCGAAACCGCAGGCTGACACCGAAGCTCCGGGAGGAAATCTGTCGGCGCCTGGCCGCTTACGAAACTCCGACCGAAGTAGTCCGGTTTCTGCGGGATGAACACGGTATCGGTATCACAGAATCCGGCGTGAGCTACTACGCGCACAGCGACAGGTGGCGAGATACGTTTATGCACCACCGGGCGGCATTCAACAGTGACCTGCTCGACACCCGGACCGCCTCGAAGCGCTGGCGCCTCGAACAACTCCGCATCATGTACGACGCGACCGAAGCGGAATACGTGCGCCCCGACAAGAGCCCCGAAGATACCCTTGAAGTGATCCGAACAAGGCTGGCGATACTCGAACAGTGCCGCAGAGAAACGGACCTAGTAATCAGTGACCAGGGTAAGCCCGCCCTGGGTAGCGATCAGATCGCCCGGGCGCTCGGCCTGGCTCTCGGGGGCCTGGAGGACCACCTATGAGGCTGGGAGAAGAAAGGGCGAAATGTGCCAAGTCGGCACAACCGGTCCCCCCAATATCTTGTGGTATGCCAGAAATCTGCGATTCGCCAGAAAGGCGAAATCGGGCACAAACCCTCGTAGTTATTGGGTATTCGCGAAAAGCCGCAATGTCGGATAACAAACATTATGTAAACTTGTCCCGTTTGGGGCACCCTCCGAGCGGGGGCGCAATTCTCGGACCCGGGGGGTGTGTTTTCTGATGCCCGGAACCCTGCTTAAAGAGGGTTTCGCGGACCTAGAAGGCCCGATCTCCCCCGACCGCATATCTCAGGTGCCCCCCAGGTTTCGCGGCCTTTACAGGCGACTCAGGGAAGGGAAAAGCAGGAAGGTCAGCATCCGGTGTTTCTGCCTGGAGTGTATGGGCTGGGATGCCCAGGAGGTCGAGCGCTGCACGGCCCGGGATTGCCCCTTGTGGCGCTGGAGGCTGACGGGGTGAGAAACCGACGCCCTCAGATAGATTCTGCGGCGTTATCCAGTTTCTTTCGCCATCTGGCCTCGGGCCAAAAGAGGTTCAAACGCAATCCCGGCGACTGTCGTCCTTTTGGAACAAACATACGGTCAAGGATTGCCCTAATAGGATACTGTGCGGGCCATTCTGCAATTGTCTGTGCGACTTCTTTCGGAAGATGACCAAGTTCGACTTCAACACGCTCTCCATCGGGAGCCTTCCAGGAACCGAGTACCCTGATAGCATTCCTGTCGTGGGGGTTGTCAGGTTCTCGTTCCAATCGGATTTGCCTAACCCGGCCGAAGATGAACAGTCCGGCGTTGTCCTTATAGTGAGATATCCCCGCGACCATTACGTCATCAATAAACCGAACGAACTTTCCATCTTCTTCGGGTTCAGGAGGCAGGGATTTTATCCTGATTATGTACGGGCTGTCTTTCTTCAGCCGGTATTGAGAACCACTCGGAACCCTGCTTTTAGCTGTATATTCCGGCACATTGAAGTCGGAACCAGAGATCATGATCCCGATGAGCATAAAGATCAGCCAAGCAAGAAGCGTCAGGATAATTGCCGCTGTAAGGGACCATTGTATCAGAGAAGGTATGCCTGCCAGTACAACCGCGAGGCCCAGGCAGCAAAGGACAATCGTGCTGAAGCTCAATTGCGAATAGTACTTTTTCATAAAGATGTATCCTGTAGAATCGAATATCCCAACCAACACATACCAAGTGTTCCCAAAGAATCTACTGCGGCCGGTTTTAACGGTAAAACCAATTCAAGTGGAGACCTGAGTCATGTAATTGAAGTCTGCCACAAATCTGGGGTAAGGTAGTAATGTCAGTGGCAATTTTCGGAGCGGTAAACCGAGGCAGTAAAACCCGGCCCCTCAGTAGCGGGACTCTCCTTTTTCCGAGGATTGTCACTGACACCGTGAACGGGGGCCGGTTTCATCGGAGGTCAGGATTGTAAGCGGGGAGACCGCAAACAACCTACCTTCCTAGATTGATTCTGAGGTCCGATCTCTCTAGAGAAGAGGGGGAATGGCCCCGGGATTGAAGCAGCATTGAATACCGCCAGAACCCGCCGCACCTGGGCGGGGAAAGGAGGAAAGGTTGAGTTGGAAACGTGTTGAGCGCGGCATCCGGGTTTGGATTGGGGAGGGCGGTCTGCGGACGTATCACGTGGACGCCTGCCGGGGATACCGCCGAGTCCAACGCAAGGCCGGGAGTAGCCTGGACGTTGCCCGCCAGGTGCGCTCGAAGCTGCTCCTTGAACTGGCCGAACAGGAGGAGTTTCCCGACCGGGAAAAGGTCGAGAGGATCAGCCTGGCCAACTTCATCGAGCTTTACACTGACAATTACCTGAAAGCCAACGCGGTGAAATCCTGGAGGAAGGAGGTCAGCCGTCTGCGGGTGATTCGGTCTATCTTGGGGGACCCGCCCCTAGGCTCGATCACAACCGCTCACGTTGAAAGACTGCTCTCACAGCTACAGCAGAAAGACTATGCACCCGCTACCCTCAACCGCTTTCGCGCCCGGCTCAACAGCATGATGAACAAGGCTGAGGCGTGGGGGTACCGGTCGAGGGGGAGCAATCCGGTTAGAGGCGTTTCGCAGTTTCGCGAGCGGTCGATGGGGGACCGGTACCTTACTCCCATCGAACTTGAAAAGCTGCTCGGTGCCTGCGGGCCGGAGCTCCGGGCGCTGGTCATTGTGGCCGCGTACACGGGTGCCCGACAGGGTGAGCTTATGTCCCTGCGCTGGTCCGACATTGACTTGGAACTCGGTTTCATGTCGATACGGGCTGAGGTCTCAAAGACGAGCGAAAGCCGACGCGTGCCCCTACACGCAGAGGCCCGGGCCGTCATGACAGACCTCAGAGAGAAGGCCAACGGGCGAGAACGCGTGTTCCCCTTCCCGGCCTTTCCGCGCAAGCAATGGGATGATGCAATCTCACGCCTGGGCTGGGACAGGACAGAGGTGCCGCGTCTGAAGGGCTGGAGGTTTCACGACATGCGGCACCACTGCGCCTCACAGCTTGTCATGGCCGACGTTCCGCTGACCAAGGTTGCGAAGATGCTGGGTCACAAGAGAGTTGCCACAACACAGCGTTACGCTCATCTTTGTGACTCTTCGCTTGTGGCTGCTATCGACCGGCTTCCGCACGTTTCAATGTGTAATAGACGTGTAAAGGAGGGGGTTGAGAGCTTGACCATGAGCCCGGAAGGCGCATAATTACTTACTTTCCGGCGTAGCTCAGCTGGTAGAGCAGTGGACTGTTAATCCATTTGTCGCAGGTTCGAGTCCTGCCGCCGGAGCCAGATTATGAGCGGCCCTGCTTCGACCGGAGCGGGGCCGCTTGCTTCGTTTTATGGTGGTGGTCCCCTGCAGCCGCTCGGTGATAGTATTGAGCATATTGATCGATTGATCGTTCCCTCTGCGCACCCGCTGTCTGCCGCTGTCCAATATATGAGGGTGAGAGCATGATCAAACGCAACGGCACCAGAGAACCACAGCTCCGCATACGGTACATGCTCATCGTGTCAGTCTCGGGTATCGCCTTTTCGATTTTCCCTATTCTTGGATCAAGCTGCGGCAGACCGGAGCGGGGAGCATCGGTCGCAGACTGGCGTACGGGTACCCATGATTGCGAGCGACGCGCTGCAGGAGATGCAACCCTTGTATTCAACCGGGGTGGCCCACTTCATCCGGGCGATCTGGAACTGGAATGCGATCTCGTCATCGGCCGGGATAGCGGGCCGGAGGAGTACATTTTCCGGTCGGTGAGTCAGGTCGCAGTGGATAGAGCCGGCACGATGTACGTCCGGAATATGGATCCGGTCATGGTCTATTCTTCGGAGGGTGAATTCCTCCGGCGATTCAGTGGTCGGGGGAACGGCCCCGGCGAATTCCCCCTTCCGCCACGCATTCAGGTTTTTGCCGATGGCGCACTCGATGCCATCGGGGTAGACGGCCGCTGGTCCCGCTGGTCGCCGGAGGGGGAACTGCTCTTTGATCGACGGGCATACGATTTCCGGGTTTCACTCGGGACCCACAGGTATACAACCCCGGGCGGGTTCACCAGCTTCAGTTACCGGAGCCCCTGGAGGTCCGGAAACGACACAACCACGACCTGGTGTTTCTATCGCTGTGGTGAGGACCTGCTTCCCATGGGGATCGCGGCGCAATTTCCGACCGTCAGCACGGAGTCGGTGCAAAGTGTATTCGAAGGCGACAATATGGGGGCTCCGATACCATTCTCGGTTGACCTGAGAAGCCACCAGGGATCGAGTGGTTTGATCGCAATTGCCTTCGGTGACTCCGCCCGGGTGCGAACGTTCGGTCCCGATTTTGTGCTCAGAAACGATATTTGCTGGGAAGCCGGGCGGGAACCGGTGGAGGCTCCGGATATCCAGCGCGCCTGGGAGATCTATGATGCCGGATATGTTGGTTCGCCCTGGCCCGAAGATCTGATGCGGCAGACACAACGGTTTCGTGAAAGTCTCGATTACCCGGAGACCCGGCCGATTCTCGATGCTGTCCTGGTTGGAAACGACGATCGGATCTGGGTCGAGCGATGGGGCGAAAAGACCTGGAGCGACTCCCCCGAACCGGACGGTGTGTACGACTACTGGGTATTTGATCCTGCCGGGGAAATGGATTTCGCGGTTACCCTGCCGTTCCGGATCGCAGCCGCAACAGCAGTACACCTTTTCGAAAGATTCAATGACGGGGAATCCACCCCCCAGGTCAGACGCTACCGCTGGGCCCCACCGCATCCGGATTGAGGTGTGAAACACGATGTTCGCGCTGGATCACCCGGCGGCGGTCTGCTCTTTCGGACGGGAGGTTGCCATGATGGTGCAGAGAATCGCCGTCAGCCGGCTGTTTGTTGCGGTCCTTCTTGCTGCCGCTGTGGGCACCGGTCACGCGCAAGCACAGCAGTCGGAGGATCTCCAGGTCTGGCGGGAGTTCATCGCCTGGCTGCAGGCGGGCGAGATCGAGACCGAACGCATACGCCCCCTCAACGACGCCTGGATGGACACTTTCGTCGGCCACCTGCAGAACATTGCCGCCAACGTCGACTGGACCGAGATGGAGGCGGATCCGGAGTTCTTCCGGGTGGGCGAGAAACTCCATGTCATTACCGAGCTGAGCTATGATGGCTCTCCGGTCACCTTGTGCTTCTCCTTTCTGATCGAAGACGGGGAGTGGTTCTACCATCACCTGGAGGCGATTCAGATCCGGCTCGATCGCACCGGCGAACCGCCCGTCTCCGATTTTCCCGACCTGCCCGATGAGACCAAGAACTGGATGCGAAACGAGCGCTTCGTCTCGAACCAGATCTGGCTCTACAAACAGCTGGCGGAGGAAAAAGGTTGGGAGCGGGCTCTCTGGTGGTTCCTCGACGGACCGGGATATGCGGTCAACGCCCGGACCTGGGTGCCGTTCGTGGAACCTGCCCGGGACTATATTCTCTTCTTCTGCTGGGATCAGGCGAAACTATGGGGCGACGAGGTCACCCTCGAACGACTCGACGATACTGTGGCGGTGGTTCGGATCCGCTCACATGTGCTCGAGCTCTGGGAGCGGACCGCCCATCTCAGAACCTGGCTGTCGCGGGAAGAATACATTGGATTCTGGGAGGGCATCTGGCGCAGCCGGGCTGAGGCCTCGGGCTGGGACGTTGAGATCACCTATGTCGGCACCACCGCCGTCTTCCGGTTCACTCGCCCGGAGTGAGGACAGATCATCTTTTCCCTGAATCTTTTTCGTGGTCTCCGGCTCTGTATTCCCGATAGCGATGGACTTTGTGCGGGCGCACCTCGCCCGCGCCGCAACCGAACGGAAATGTGTGAACCATGGCCTTCATCGATGAGAAGACACAGACCGAAGCCCTGAAGATCCTGAACGGGATGGAGAAGGAAGTCGCCCTGATCCTCTTCACCA
>Ga0180431_10009564_pt1 | contig 10919 bp, 7 predicted proteins | sample SS_ome_11_FD_132459 | JGI IMG/M metagenome (GOLD analysis project Ga0180431, IMG submission 132459) | Hypersaline lake sediment archaeal communities from the Salton Sea, California, USA - SS_1_MS_1 metaG | ecosystem: Environmental > Aquatic > Non-marine Saline and Alkaline > Hypersaline >...
CTCGAGCCGATCGATCTCCTCGGGCAACGGCGTCCCCGGATCGATCAGGACCACCTCCTCTTTCCCCAGCAGGAAGGCGTTGCTGGAGGCAGCGGGGGGTAGGGTAGGGGAGTCGAGCGGCAGGAGGATGACTCCCGGCCGGAACTCAAGTCGACGGCAGGGACCGAGGTTCGACTCGCCGGGGTCGCGCAGCCTCGCCAACCCGGCCTCCGGTCCGACCTCGGCGAGCACCCTCAGGATGTGGAGGATGGGGGGCGCGGCGATGATCTCCCCCCGTTCCCAGCGTTCGAGAGCGGCGGCTGGCCGAATCCATTCGCCCTCCTTCAGCTCGCCGTCGAGCACCTCCGGCTGCAAGGTGCGATCGGCAGGCCATTCGAGAAGGAAGAAACGGTTGTCGTAGCGTATCGACGGCCACAGCGGCGGCGTGAGCCAACGACCGGCAAAGACCAACGGTGCGGCCGAGAGATTCCAGCCCTGCTCCGCGACCAGGGTGGCGAAATCGACCTCCTGGCCGAGCAGGCGGCGCCGCGCCGCGGCGAGCGCCTGGCGATCGCCGGCCTCGGAATCCGCCGCCAGATCGGTGGCGAGCACGAGACCGGTCTCCTCAAAGAGCTCGCGCAGGGCGCAGACGACGATGCCGGGAATGAGGTCCGGGCCGAGGCGCCGGCGTTGGTCGTCGTCGAGACCCGGATGGGCGTCGGTGAAGGTGCTTTCCGAGGTGCCGGCGGGCGTGCCGGCCACCGCGACCGCCGCATCGTCGCGCTTCAGCCCGCCCCCCGGGAAGGCATGCCACCCGCCCAGGAAACGCAGCGCCGGCGATCGCCGGACCCAAAAGACCTCGATCTCGCCGTCGCCACGGCGCCAGGGCACCACCGACGCCGAGGACCGCGGCGGCCGGCCCGGGACCGTGCGACCGGCAAATGCCACCAGCCTTTGGTAAAGCCTCGTTGCTCGTTGTATCATGGGCACCTCTTCAAGTCAGTGTTCGAGGTCTGAGATGCTAATCGATCTCGCCCTCAGACTTCGATCCGATGACGCGTTGCGGTACGATGGGGACCACTGGACGGTATTGCTGAAATGACGGATCAGAATCAGGATCAGGTATCTCCCCCGCGCACCGCCACCCGCGCTCCCGTGGACCGGCCCGTCAAGCTGCAGTTCGACGATTCCCTCGAGGTCGTCGACGGACATTGCGTGAACGCCTCCATCGGCGGCATGTTGATCCTGACCGATAGTCTGCGGCCGCAGGGTACCTTGACTCGCTTCGAGCTGGTGATCGACGAGGAGACCTCGGTCCACGGCCTGGGAGAAATCGTCTGGACGCGGCCCGAGGGCTCCGGTCGCGAGGCCGGGATGGGGATCAAGTTCCGTTTCCTCGAGCAGGGCGATCGCCAGCTCATCTTGAGGTTCGTGAGCCAGTACATCAAGCAGCGCCTGGCCCAGAAGCATCCGCCGGCAACCGACGCCTTGGAGGAGGCGGAGCTTTCCGGGCCGACTCCGTCGGGGACAACGCAGCCCCGGGAGGGGATTGCGGATTTCGCGTCCATCGCGGCCGGTGACGAGTCGATTACCCTCGAGGAGCCGGAGGAAGAACCGGATTTCCGAGCCGAGGAAGGCGCGGAGCCCTCGGCCTGGGACGAGGGAGACACCGCCGAGGAGCGGGCCGTTCCCGGTGACGAGCCCGCGGAGGAGGTCCCGGAAGGCGACCGGTACGAGGGCTATGACGACGAGTACGACGAGTATGAGGACGAAGAGGAGTACTCCCACCGGCCCGCCCCGCGCCGGGAGTTTCCCCTGTTGCCGGTGATCGCCTTCATCCTGGTCGCCGCCGCTGCCCTCCTCTACGTATTCTGGGACTCCGTTTTTCCGTCGTCGGAGCCTCCGGCCGTCGCTCCCGGCGTGGAGGAGGGTCCTCCTGAGGACGCAGGAGCAGTCGACGGTGAGCCGGCCGGGACGGAGCCGATCGCCACCGCCGCTGACGAGGCGCCCGAAGCAACGACCGAGGAAGCACTCCGTCCACCGCCCCCGGAGCCATTTCCCCCGACCCCGCCGGCCGAGACCTTGCCGCCACCGAGCGTCTACTTCGCGCGCATCGTCGATATTACCTGGGTGGAGGAGCGGCCGCGGCTCAGAATCGTGATCACCGCCGACGGTACCATCCCGGCGGGCCGCTACAAGCATCTTCGCCTCGAAGGAGAGAATCCCCGCGAGGTCATCCGATTTACCGGCGTGCGGCAACGCTACCCGAAGAGCGAGTTACCGGTCGGTGGTCCCGGGGTTCGACAGATCCGCGTCGGGTATCACAGAAGGACGGAGGGCAACGAGCTTCACGTGGTCCTCGACATGCTTGATCAGAACTCCAGGGTGACCGAGATCCTCAACCGGGGCTCCAAGTTGGAGGTGATGGTCGAGCCTTAGAGTCCCCGCCCATCTACGGGAGGTCCGCATGAGCGACGGTCGAACCTGAACCGGCGGACGCGCTTGGCTGAGCCGCCCCGCAGGCGCCCCGGGCATTCACATTACATTCAATCACACGAGGTGTTTTGGTGCATCGTTCGTCCATGCACTCGCAGGCACAGCCGAGAGAAGTGATACATGCGCGTATCCGGTTAGGGCAATCAAGGTCGTGGGGGCGGAGGTTTGCCCAGGCACAGCGCCTGGACCAACGCATGATCGTAGCAAAATTTGAAATATCGCGCGAGGAACAATTGCCGGTGATAATCAATTTCGGTGGCGTCGTCGGGCTGAGTATCACCTCACAACGTTGCGAGTCTGGCGGGTTATCTTGCGCATTGGCTGCCTGGTCGAGAGCGGGTACGCCGACGAGCGTGACTACCAACAAAAGCGCAACGCCTACCAGCATGCACGGAATGAGCATGCGTTTTTTAGTCAGATATGTCGACATCTTGGTCTCCATTTCTCGTTGTTCTTTGCGTCTTGCGGCGGGGGGATCCGGAGTGGCCGTGATCTGGCCCCGCCTTTCGGAATGTGTCAAGGGTCCTCCGTCGGTCGTGGATCGGATGCCGGGGGATGGATCCGAGTCGTCGATGCCGCCGGTCGTGATCGCGTCGCGGTGCAACTCAGTCTTCCCCGGCTGGCGGCGAGCTCCAGCGCCCCCGCTTCCCCCTGACTGCTACCTTGCGGATCAAAGCTGGCTTGGTGCTCCATGGTGGTTCTCCTTTTCCGCCTTCCCTGATCTCGGGGTGGCCGGGTGTCTCACCTCGATCCACACCGAGGATCCGAGCGGGTTGGCCGGGACGGGGCCGGCCCGTGCCGGCGCGCAAAACCACCTCCCCCCTTCAAAAGACTCTCCGCTGCTTTAAGTATACCACTCGGCCAGCGCCTGTGCAAATCGAGGACAAGCCGCTTACCCCGTTCGATGGAGCAAGCTCGGACAACGGCCCAAAAGCCGCCCCGAGTAAGCGTTTGCGTCCAACTGCGGCCAGTGAACAACCCCAGATCGGCTCTCTCGGTCGGTGGCCTTTCCGGGTTGAGTTCAACGGCACCGACAGGTGTCCGACGAGGTCGCCAGAATGCGGGTGTCGATCAGGAGTCCCAGGGATCAGCCCCTCGTGTCCCTCGGCCCGGTGAGCGGCGCCGCCGACTCCAGGAGCTCGCGGGCGCGAGCGTCGAGGTCGATCATCCCGCGCGCCGAGTAGCCGTGGTCGGCGAACCAGGCCACGCGGCCCTCGCCGTCGAGCAGGATCACGCGCGCGTTGTTGGGCAGCTCGTTGCCACCAGTACTGTTCGCATCGGAGGCGCGTATGGATGCGAAGATCCGCGGGGTTCGATCGCGGTCGAGGCGTCGCCGATCGGGCTACTCGAGCGGGAAAAGGATCTCCAGAATCCGATCGGTCGTCAGTCGCCAGCCGCTCCAGCCGAAACCGTGAGCGATCTCGTTCGTCACCAGTCGATAGCCCTCCTTTTCGAGCATCGCCGCCAGACGCTGGGAATCGGCACGGGCGTCGTGGTGTTCCCACCTCAAATCGTTGAGGCTCCACTCGAGGTAGACGATGACGTCCCGCTTCTCGTCTTGTTCGATCATCGCCGCGAACTCGTCGTCCATGTTCTCCATGAGAAACGATTGAGCCGCAACCTTCCCGAACAACCATGAATGCTTCAGGGCAACGTAGATCGAGATCCTTCCCGCTTCGGCGGCGCCCATGACGGCGCGGGTTTCGGCGGTGGCCACGGTGCGGTAGCTGCGGTCGAGCAGGGGAACCAGTTCCTCGGTGAGAGCCTGCGAGAACACCGCCGACCGCGAACCGTACTCGGAGTAGCGTTTCCACGGCACGAAGGCGACCACCAGCGGTGCGACGCTGCGACCCACCAGATTGTCGAGGATGCGGTCCATCATCCCCCAGAGGAGGGCGCGTTCGCCGTTGTTGACCAGGAGCAGGGGATAGCGCTCCGAACCCTGGTCATAGTCCGCCGGGAGGTAGATCTTCACCTCGCGCTCGTCGCCGAGAAGTCGGCTCCGCCACCTCAGCTTGTCGATTCGGCCCCGGGGATCCTCCGGATCGAGCAGGTGGGCGGGCTCTTGGAAGCCGCGGGAGGTCAAGACCGAACGCTCCCCGGAGCTGGTGGCGACCTTGCGGGGATTGAGGGGATCGAGGCGGATCTCGTCGTCGAAGATCGTGAAGGCGTACTCGAAATGGGCGCCGGGTTCGAGAGTCAGGGTACGGTAATAGAGGTCGGTACCCTCGAGGTGTTGCATGGGCAGCTGCTCCTCGGCAGGAAGCATGTTGCCAGTGAGTCCCAGGTCCTCGACCTCCCCCTGGTAAAGGAAGTGCACCAGGTCGCCGTCGAGGATGGGGAATGCGTCGCGCCGCAGACCCACTCCATGGGCTCTGCGACGCGCGGCCATGAACTCGTCGACGAGTTCGCGCTTGTTTAAGGCGGGGCGCACTTTGCGGACGAGCTCGCCCAGAACTCCGGCCGGGGGGGTCTCGGCCGTCGGCGTGTGCGAGGCGTCCGGCGAGAGATCTGACGGCGGCGTTGTTGCGCTCATACCGATGCTCGCGATTTGGCTCAGGTTGCGGACGTAGATGCGGCCCCCGGCGAAGCTCGGCCGGGTGAGGTACCCCCTCTCCAGTGCCCCCACCCGGGCCTCTTCCCGGTAGCCCTCGGGCGTCGCCTTGGCGACCACCACGTCGCCGCTCGAGGCCAGAATCACCAGGTGGCCGTCGACCAGGATCGCGTCGCCGCCGCCCCCCCCTGGCTGACGCGATTTCCACACCGTTTCGCCGCTGGCAGCATCGACGCAGGTAAGGAAACGGCCGCTAAAACCGTAGATGTAGCCTCCGTGGGGTACCGGCTGGGCGTGGCTGCCACGCACCGCTCGGCTGCGCCAGATCTCTTCCGCCCGGTAGCCGCCGTCGGCCTTGGTCACGCGGACGAGGATCGTTTCGGGCAGATCGGCCACCAGCACGCTGTCCTCGGCCACGGGTACCGCCTGCGAAGAGTCGTTGTGTTCGATTTTGTGCTCGTGCTGCCACAGCACCTCACCGGTTTTCGGCCGCAGGCCCAGGAGGTAGCGGTTGGTCACCGCCAAGACCTGCTCCTCGCCGGCGATGTGAAGCGCGGTGGGCGACTGATAGCGCACCGCATCGTCTGCGCAAGACCACAGGAGCTCGCCGGTTTGGGGATCGAGGCCGGAGATCGCGTGACCGCCGGCACCGCCGGTCTGCATCACCAAGACGCCGCCGATGACGGTGGGGCTGCTGGTGAAGCCGTGATGAGGCTTGCGGGCGCCGAGCTCCTCGACGAGCCGGCCCCGGGGGGCGAGGCCGTAGACGATGCCGCCGTGGATCGTGGGCGTGGCGAGGGGGCCGTCGTCCGCGGCGTCCTCACCCCGGTGCATCTTGCCGAAGCGGTAACGCCACAGCTCCGCGCTGGTGTCGGCGTGGAGGGCGACCAGGAAGTCCGACTCACCGTCGGAGCAGGCGGTGACGAGCCGGTCGCCGACCACCGAGATGCCGGAATAGCCCGAGCCCAGGGGCCGCGACCAGAGGCGCTCGAGAGCGAAGCCCGGACGCCCGAAGATGCCGTCGCCGGACGCGGTGAGGTTGCGGTGGGGACCGCTCCAGATCGGCCAGTCTTCAGCGGTCGCGGCGGGGGGAAGGGCCAGGGCCAGCCACGCCGCGGTGAGGGAAAGGAAGGTACCCACCTTAGTCTTCACAGTGCGCTCCTTGCTTGATCCGGGGATCCGTGTCGGTGGCGGAGTTGTGGTGCGCGTATCCACCAAGTTGGCTGCCGGGGCTCGGGTGTCTTGCCGACGACGATCCCGCGGGTTGTCTCCGACAGCGATGCGTACGAGCTCTCCCTCGCCGGGTTGCGAGCAGACGCGCCCGCACACCACTCCGGACGTTCTTTTACAGGACGTTTACGCCTGCTCTCGCCAAAATCGGTTCTCGCGGCGCGGTGGCGGGGCACGAGGCGGGCAACGAGATCCGGAGCCCGATGGCGCGGGTGATCCTGGGGGGGCTTTTGACGTCGACGTTCCTGAACCTGATCGTGGTGCCGGTGCTGTTCACGGCCTGGGGTGTCCCTCGGAGCTCGAGATGACGATGATGGCGATGGGCTCGGGTGCGGGAGCTCGAGCGGACGGCATGTGAGTCTTGCTTCCTGCTCCGTGCGGGCAGTTACACCCACCCGAAGTGGGTATTCCAGCACTTGGCAGCAAGAGGGACTTGCTTTTCCGAGCAGAAACAACTACCCTGGGTGGTGACTACAGCGCGGAGCAGCAACAGATGCGATCAAAGGACTTCTTCGAAGAGTATCCCGTTTTCACCCACCGGGAGTTCGTGGCCGCTCACGCAGGTGGCGGACGCAGGAGCGAGCGGACCAGCAACAATCTCCTCGCCAAGCACCTCGCTGCCGGACACATTTTGCGGATTCGGCGCAGTCTCTATGCGGCTGTGCCGCGCCGCGTGAATCCCGAAGATGCGGCTGTGGACCCGTACCTTCTGGCGACCAAGCTCACGGATGATGCGACGGTAGCCTTTCACGCGGCACTTCAGTTCCACGGGAGGTCCTACTCGATCTGGCACCGCTTCGACTACTTGACGCGCGACCGCTACCGGCCCTTCTCCTTCAGGGGCATGGAGTTCGTTCCGGTCCAGGCACCGGCTCCGCTCAGGGCGCTCCGGGATCTCGGGGGAGGAATCCTGGAGGAGAGGCATGCCGGGGGAGTTGTTCGCGTCACCACGCTGGAGCGTGCCTTGGTCGATGTTCTCAGTGCCCCAAGGCATGGCGGCGGCTGGGAGGAGATCTGGCGGTCGTTGGAGATGGTCGAGTTCTTCGATCTCGATACCGTCGTCCGGTATGCTCTGATGAGATCGGCGGTAACGGTTGCTCGCGTAGGTTTCTTCCTCGAACAGCATCGCGAACAGCTCATGGTTGAGGAACACCATCTTGACGAGCTGCGCCCGCACGTGCCATCTCAGCCTCGCTATCTTGACGGTCAACGCGAAAGTGGCAAGCTCCTGGCCGGCTGGAACCTCGTGGTTCCCGAGCGAGTCCTCGAACGTTCATGGGAGGAAGTCGGATGAGGCTTACCAACACCGAGCTCCAGCGATTGGCAGCCGATACCGGATTTGCCGTCGAGCCACTGACGAAGGTGATTCGCTTGATGGAGATGATCGAGGCCATCCGCAGCCACCCCTTTCTCAAGAGCAGAGTGGCTCTCAAGGGCGGAACAGCGCTCAACCTCTTCGTCTTTGATGTTCCGCGGCTGTCGGTGGACATCGATTTCAACTACATCGGTGCGACCGATCGCGAGACCATGCTCGCAGACCGGCCCAAGGTGGAGCAGGCCGTTCGCGCCGTATGCGGTCGTCTTGGTTTGGAGATAAAACGTGCACCATCGGACCATGCCGGCGGCAAGTACCGCCTGGCCTATGTTTCATCCTCGACGAGATCCGGCACGCTGGAGCTCGATGTGAACTTCATGCTCCGAACGCCTCTGTGGCCTCCGACGATCAGTGACTCGAAATCCATCGGCCCCTGTCGTGCTACCCGGGTCCCGGTTGTGGAGCAACACGAGCTTGCCGCCGGGAAGATCGCTGCGCTTCTCGCTCGAAATGCGAGCCGCGATCTCTTTGACACGCGCGAAATCTTGAAGTGTGAGCGATTCGATCCGGTCAAGCTACGCCTTGCGTTCGTGGTTTACGGCGGCATCAGCCGAAAGGATTGGCGGGGTGTCTCAGTTGAAGAGGTAACGGCAGAACCAGCACGGGTCGAACGCCAGCTCCTGCCAATTCTCCGGCGCGGCGTTTCGCCGGGGCGAGACAGGCTCGTTCAATGGGTCGAGCAACTCGTGATTGAATGTCGGGATCTGCTGTCGGCTGTGTTGCCACTCAACGCAGACGAGATTGAGTTTTTCAGGCGGCTGAACGAACGAGGCGAAATCGTGCCAGAGCTTCTGACCAGCGATGACCGGCTCAAAGCGATCATTAGTTCCCATCCCGGTCTTCGCTGGAAAGCTCTCAATGTCAGAAAATACCACAGTACCTAAGCTGAGCGTGGCAGGAGTGCTGCGGCACGCCGTGTTCGCCATCCGCGGAACCACGACTACCGGCAGCTCGTCTCCGTGGTAGGACGACGACGGTCTTCGGACGAGACTGGGTATCTTGATGGGATCTTCGTTGGGGATCCGGCTCCGCCGCCGCCCACGGGCGGGCGGAAGGCGGGCAAGATCCCACGTGGTCGACCTCATGAAATGGTTTTTACCCACAGATTTAGCGGAAGACCCGAATTTCCGATCCACCCAGGTCCCGAACCGAACGATCCGGTCAGGTCAGGCACGCAGGGTTCTCCGCACGAATTCGCCGGGATCATTGGCGGTCTTGAGCCACTGCGTAGAGCTGCTGCCAGCTCTCAGGAAACCGCACGTAGTGCTGCCACGCACCGACAGGGCCGGTCTCCTCGCCCGGATCGTCGTACCGCGAGTCGTTGTCGAGATCGAAATAGACGTGGGGCGAGTACACGATCCGCGGCGGCGACACGCTGTCGCTGACGAACGGGATCTTGCCGTTCTCCACCGACCAGTCACTCGCCAGAGAGTAGTTGGGGTCTTCGACGAAGATGAGATGGTCCTGGTCCACCGTTCGGATCGCGTCGACGATCGCCTGCACGATCGCGTGCCAGCCGCAGGAGCTGCAGGGCTCGCCGGCCTCCTCGCGGACCGGCTCGTTCATGAGGTCGAATCCCAGGACCACCTGCTCGCCCGCGAACTGGTTCGCGAGGAGCGTCCAGGTGTGAACCAGGAGAGCTTGGTGGTCGGGGCTCAGGTCGACGCACACCGGGCTTTCCCCCTCGCCGGACCAGTACTTCAGGAAGTCGTGCATCTCCAGGACGACCTGTAGCTCGCGCGTCGCGGCCGCGGCGACGACGTCTTCGATGATGCCAAGGTAGGCCGGTTCGAGCGCCATCGGCAGTGCTTGGCCGGGCGCCCACTCGTCGGGCACCAGCCGAGCCCACTCGAAGGGCAGCCGGACCACATTGAAGCCGAGTTGCTGGATTGCGTCGAGGTCCTCGGTTCGCGGAACGAAGTAGTCGGTTCCCGGCGTCCCGGTATAGGGATTCTCGAAGAAGGCACCGAACTCGAGACCGGTGAGGTTGACGCCCCGAAAGACGAAGCTCTCGCCAGTAGTGTCGGAGACCAAGTGGCGGCCCTCCGCGTGGAAGAAATCGAGCGCCGCCGCTTCCCGGAGCTGGGCGATCGAGATCAGCGCCGACAACAGAACCGTCGACAACACAGCTTTTCGAGACATGATCGGACCCTCCTGTTCTCTCAGACCGCCACCCGGCAGTTTGCAGGGCTCCCTTCAGTCGAACCCTTGCAGACCAGGCGTTTTGCCGCGTAGGTATTCACTTCATAGAGATGGGCGCGGGTACCTGCCTTATTGTGGAGCCGATTGAAGACCCGGGTAATGCGGTCCTTCAGCTCCGGCAGAAGCTCTGCGTTGGGCATGGTCTCGGCCCAATTGAGATGCCTTCCAGGATCGCCGTCTTCCCACGAGGCATCGACGGCGGTTTCCGCGAGGCTCGAGATCCGGGCGTAGAGGTTGCTCAGAATTCGCTCGCTCTTCTCCATGGTGATGTAGAATGGCACATAGCGGACGGGAAAGACGTCGGCATCTCCCAAGACAATCACATACCTCGTACGGTGCTTGATCGTGTGGTCGTAGATGTACCGCTTGATCTTCGCCGCCTCGTCGCCCGGCGTACTCGTCGAGTAGACGTCCTGCTCCAGATACTTCAGGTCAACTCTCAGGTCTTGTTGTCTTTGTTTGAATTCTTTGATTTGCCTGGGGATCTCACCGTCCCCGGTGTTGCTTCGGAGGGTCTCCGGTGAGAGGATCAGCAGGTCGTAGGTACAAGAAGAAGTGAGTATGGCGAGGATGAGAACGAGAATCATCTTGGTCGTTTTGAGCATTGGTAGAATCCTTCCGGTTTTGGTTGTGCCAGGAATTCCGCACGATTCATCAACGAAATCCACCTTGTCGACGCTACCCAACGTGCGGCCGGAACGGTTCAGGCCGCGGGCATCATTTGCTCACGTCATTTAGCTTGGATCCGGGAGTCCGGCTCGCCGCCGCCGACAACACACGGCGCCACTTGCGATCGAGCAGATGGATCCAGCTACCGGGATCGGCCAGGATCCGCTCCTCGAAATACGCGAGGTAATGCCGCACCCCCTCCTCGGGCCGCTTGACGATGAGCGGCTCGCCGGCCTGGACGAGGAAGGCCGCGTCGCGCTGGCCCACGTAGACCGGCAGGATCGGGACGCCGGCTTGCCGCGCCAGCCGGGCCGCCCAGGTGCCGAACTGCACTTCCTCCCCGAAGACTATTTCCCGGGTGAACGCCTTGCGGCCGGTGTGGATGTTGTCGACGCTGAAGACCACGGCCTTGCC
>Ga0180431_10009565_pt1 | contig 10918 bp, 7 predicted proteins | sample SS_ome_11_FD_132459 | JGI IMG/M metagenome (GOLD analysis project Ga0180431, IMG submission 132459) | Hypersaline lake sediment archaeal communities from the Salton Sea, California, USA - SS_1_MS_1 metaG | ecosystem: Environmental > Aquatic > Non-marine Saline and Alkaline > Hypersaline >...
AGGCCTGGAAAAAAATCAAAAAAACCATCAACGCCCCTGTATGTCCCAACGCAAAACAATAGAGCATTCACATTTATCATTGCAACAGGATCTAGACATGAATCGTAGAGAGTTCTTGAAAAAAACGGCCGCCGTTGCTGGCGCTTCCACCTTGTTGGGCTGCCAGGCTCCGCTCTGGAAAAAACGTTCGCAATCCAAACCGAACATTGTGGTCCTCTTCACCGATGACCTGGGATATGGCGACTTGGCCTGTTATGGGCACCCCACAATCAAGACGCCTAATATAGACAAAATGGCCCGCCAGGGCATGAAGCTGACGCAGTTCTACTCCGCCTCCTCCGTCTGTTCACCAAGCCGCGCCGCCCTGCTCACCGGCCGCTTGCCCAAACGAACCACCATTGAGGGCGTGGTATGGCCAAACCACAAATCCGGCTTGCCCCAAACCGAAATCACCATTGCCCGCGCCCTCAAGCAATCCGGCTACGCAACCGGCTGCATCGGAAAATGGCACCTCGGCCACCGGCCCCTTACCTGCCCACCAGCCACGGCTTCGACTCCTATTACGGCATTCCTTACAGCAACGATATGCGCATTGACCCAAAGGCCAAGCTCGTCGCCCATATGCCAAACCCCGAAAATGCCGCTCAGGACCACGCCAACGCCGACAGGTTCAAAAACAAACCCTACCTGCCTCTGATGCGCGATGATAAGGTCGTCGAGTTCCCCGCCGATCAGGCTAACCTCACTCAACAGTATACCCAAGAGGCCCTCCGTTTCATTCGCCAAAAAAGCAAACAACCCTTCTTCCTCTACCTCGCCTACACCAAGCCTCATACCCCCCTGTATCCATCTAAGCCATTTCAAGAACGGAGCCTGCGAGGGCTCTATGGCGACGTCGTGGAAGAAATCGATGACAGTGTCGGCCAAATCCTGACAGAGCTGCAACGCCAGGGACTCGACGAAAATACCCTCGTCATCTTCACCAGCGATAACGGACCTTGGCTCAGCAGGAAATTACGTGGAGGCTCTTCCGGGCTCCTTCGTGGAGGCAAATCTACAACATGGGAAGGCGGCCACCGCACGCCCTGTATTGCCCGATGGCCCGGAGTTGTCCCCCCTCACTCGGTCAATGCCGGAATGACCAGCACCTTGGATATCTTCCCCACAATCATGGCCTTCGCCGGAAAGAATGTGCCCGACGACCGCGTCATGGACGGGCACAGCCTCAAAAATGTCCTGACAGACAATGCCCAAAGCCCCCGTGACACCATGTATTTCTATGACTCGGGCGTCCTTTGCGCCGTGCGATGGAAACACTGGAAACTCCACCTGGAAATAAAACCAGATATTGGAGGCAGGTTTTCAAAGCCAGAGTCGCCCCTGCTGTTCAACCTTGATCAGGACCCCAGCGAAAAATACGATATCGCCCAGCAGCATCCCGATGTCGTTGCCGCCATTAAAGAAATCATAGAAAAACACAACGCTACCATGGACTAGATAGCCAAACACTCGCAAAAGTGAACAAACGACGTAACGAAGTACTAATACGCAATCCGATAAACAATCCGTCGGACTAAGGAGTATTGCACATGGCCGCGTCCGAAAAAGAAAAGAGCGATATCAGCCAGGAAATGCTTACTCGTCGAGGCTTCTGTGCCGGCATCGTGGCGGCTGCGGCATCCGGGGCATACCTGGCCGATATGCCCGCGTGGGCCAATGAACCGAAAAAAACGTCCATCACACGCAAGGTCAAGTTAGGCGTCGTAGGGTGCGGCGGACGCGGAGCCTGGATTGCCAAACTATTCAAGGAGCACGGTGGCTATGAATTGCACGCCGTTGCTGATTACTTTCAGCACGTAGCCGACAAATGCGGAAATGCTCTTGGAGTAGACAAAACGCGACGATTCTCAGGGCTCTCCGGGTACAAAAAACTCATCGAAAGCGGCGTAGAGGCAGTCGCTCTGGAAACGCCGGTCTACTTCTTCCCCGAACATGCTCGTGCCGCTGTCGAAGCCGGCTTACACGTCTACATGGCCAAGCCTGTCGCTGTCGATGTCCCTGGATGCCTGACCATCCTGGCTGCCGGCAACAAGGCGACCAAGAACAAACAGGTCTTCCTGGTTGATTACCAGATACCCACCGATCCAACCAATATCAAGGTCGTTCAGGCAATTCACACCAAGGCCATTGGGCCCGTTGCGCAGGTGGCCACCGTTGGAATCTGCCGTGGTTTTTCCGATCCGCCTAAGACCAGGAACATTGAAAGCCGCCTCCAAAGTCTTATATGGACTAACGATATAGCGTTAGGCTGTGATTACATCGGCAATTTCGATATCCACGCCCTCGACGCAGCACTCTGGGCCATCGGCCAAAGACCTGTCGCCGCTTCAGGGGGCGCAAGAGTCTCTCGCCCTGACCCCCATGGGGATAGCCATGATGTCTGTTCGGTGATCTTCGAGTACGAAAATGGCGTGGTGCACAACCACTTCGGGCAGGGCCTCAAGAATAACTGCGACGGGCAACTTAGCTGTCGTGTCTACGGGCAGACCGCTAATGCCTTAATCAATTATTGGGGCAAAGCCTATGTCCGGGGCGGTTCTGGTCATTGTGTCGGAACCGTCGACAACCTCTACTTGGCGGGCGCCAAGCGAAACATTGCGACCTTCTATCACAACGTCATCAAAGACTCTTGTGCAAACGATACCGTACAGCGATCCGTTGACGGTGCCCTGACTGCTATCCTGGGCCGTGAGGCCGCGGAAAGGCACTGTCGGTTGACCATGGACCATATTCTCAACGAAAACAAACGGCTGCAAGTCGACCTGAGCGGCCTGAAAAGTTGACCGGCTCCTATCCCAAAAATCACACACAACCAAATAAAACGATAAGTAAAGTGTCAAACGCACCATGACTAAGACTCCCCTCTATGATATACAGTTGGCTATTCGACGTCATCACGGCCTTGATATCACCGAGCAAGCGCATTTCCGTGTCAATCCAGCTACGGACGGAGGCGATCTTCAATGGCGATCGGCTACCAATGGCCTCTGGAGCTGTCGCTACGAAATCTCTCCTCTCACGCCCCACGGACTTAACTTCAATCTGAAGTTTCGCCTCCTTGAAGGGCACGAATCCGACATCAGTGTCGCCGCCCTCATTACTATTGCCGACTGGACCAGAAATGATTATCTGCTGATGCCCGGTGCCGTCTATCAAGGCAATCGCTTTCGGTCCCTGCCGCTCGCTTACCCTCCTCTCTTTACCGACCCCGCCGATCACCGATTGGACTTGCCCATCACCGTAACGGATATCCCCCGCTTCAGCCTCGACGCGGACCGTTCCACCATTGAACAGACTACTGGCGATCTCGCCACACCCGCCGTGGGAATCCACCTGAACGACCCCAAAAGCAACGTCTGGATCCTCACCAAACAGGCCAACCGCATGGGAAACCTGGGACTTACCGCCGAAGAGAACCTTTCTGCGAAAACGCTGGCCATCTCGCTTTGCTCCCCCTGCATGCGACAAAGACGGCAAACCATGTGCACTTCGGTGGTAAGCGACGATAGAGCGGCCACTTGGCAGGCAGGCGATGAACTCCAAATGGACTTGCAGGTGTACTCCTCTCAGCACAGCTCTCTGCAGAGCCTGTTCACCGAGTTCACCAGCATGCGCAAACGGCTTACCGGGCCCAACACCATAAAGCACGAACTGCCTTTCAGTGCCGCCTGGCAGATACTCAATGAAAAATACGACCGGGACAACTGGGAACAAAGCCGAGGCTACTACTCCGTTGGCACTCGAGAGACCATGAATTTTGACTGGCAATTGGGCTGGGTCGGCGGCGCCATGGTGACCGAAAGCCTTTTCCTTGCCGGCGATGAAGTCTCCAAAAAAAGGGCCGTTCAAACCATTGACACGATCATGCAAAAGACCCAAAGGCCCACCGGCTTCTTCTACGGGCTTGGCAATGGCAAGGTCTGGTGGAGTGACGGTTTTACCGGCCCTCACCCTCGCAATATGCAGATGACACGCAGAGCCGCTGACGCCCTTTACTTCTTGCTCAAGCAGTTCTTCCTCTTCGAGCAAGCGGATGGCCAGTGGCACGTGCCTGACCTATGGGCCAAGGGCACCATGCGATTGGCCGACGCCCTTGTGACGCTCTGGCACCGTTACGGCCAGTTCGGCCAATTCGTCAATATCGAGACCGGCGAACTGGTCGTGGGCGGCTCCCCCAGTGCCTCGATGGCGCCGGCAGGCTTGGCCCTATGCAGCCATTACTACAACAAACCTGTTTACTTGCATGTCGCCGAGGAAGCCGCGCGATCGTTTTATGAAGAGTTTGTATGCAAAGGCCTTACGGTCGCTGGCCCCGGCGAAATCCTCCAGGCACCCGATTCCGAATCAGCGTTCGGACTGCTCGAGTCCTTCGTCGTGCTCTATGAAGTAACAGGCAAGCCCTGTTGGCTAAACGCCGCCCAAGAAATGGCCGAACAATGCGCCACGTGGTGCGTTTCCTACGATTATCAGTTTCCCCCCGGTTCAGATTGTGCCAGATTGGCCGTCCAGTCGGCCGGCGCCGTCCTCGCCAATGCCCAGAACAAACACGGAGCACCAGGAATCTGCACCCTCTCAGGCGATTCGCTCTTCCGGCTCTACCGCGCTACGGGACGACTCTGCTTCCTCGAACTGCTCCGGGACATTGCCCACAACCTCACGCAATATATCTCGCGGGACGATAAACCCGTTAGCGGTATGCCCGCCGGCTGGATGAACGAACGCGTCAACCTCAGCGACTGGGAAGGAAAAGACATGGTGGGCGACATCATGCCTGTATGCACGTGGCCCGAAGTCAGTTGCATGCTCACCTGGGTCGAAGTGCCTGGCCTTTACATTAACCCGAAAACGCGATTTGTCTATGCACTCGACCATGTCGACGTGGAAACCATTACTCGCAATCCCCACCAGTTGCAGGTACGGGTGCACAACCCAACAAGCTTTGCCGCCGCCGTTCGCACATTCGTCGAATCGGATCAGCCCCCTTACGTAAAAGGCCTCGGCAGCCATATCAACAACATGATTATGGTCGAGCTCAAACCCGGCCAGTCACGCACCCTTACTATTCCCACCGACGAACCTGCGAAAGCGATAGTCTCACCTTGACATTGCCACCCTAGGCCAAAATGCCAATGACGCCGACCTCCGGCTCTATCGTCCTGCCAATTATGAAACGCCGTACCTGGGCCCACGCGCGCAAGTTCTGGGGCCTCCACACATAAGTCTGCCATTCACCAATACTTACGCTCGGCAAATAAAGCCGATCAACTCAAAAGAGCCCTGCAAAAAGTGAACCGGCGGATAATGCGCAGAATCGCCAACACAGCTCTTGCCGCTGAATTTACGCCCTTAGGACTTGCCCGGCAAACACAAGTCCGCTACCCTTATGGGCGATAGTCCAAAGTAGTGCCTGCGACGTTCACACGGGAAGGCCCACACCAGCGGAGGTGCAATGGTGCGCATAGCTAAGGGCGGCGTCTTGTTAGTCTCATTCCTTGGGAGTATGAGTTTCTTGGCTGGGTGTAGAACGGCAGCGCCCCCCGTATGGCGCGTTCATGACATGAATCGGCCACTGCCGCCCCGTATTCACCCCGCCGAACCAGGCAAGGCGCCCTCCGATGCCGTCGTCCTCTTTGATGGCAAGGACCTGGCCCAATGGACCGATGCCAAAGGAAAACCCGCCAAATGGAAAGCCGTGGGCGATTACTTTGAAGTCGTGCCCGGTACAGGCAGTATCAGCACAAAACAGGCCTTCGGCGATTGCCAGCTACACCTCGAATGGGCCACGCCCAGGCAATGCAAAGACCCTCACGACGCCGGCAACAGTGGCGTGATGATCATGGGACTCTACGAAGTCCAGGTTTTTGACTCCTGGACTACAGACCTCTACGCCGACGGAGCTGCTGCCGCCATTTACGGCCAATATCCGCCACAGGTCAATGCTACCCGCGAGCCCGGCAAATGGCAAACCTATGACATCATCTGGCACGCCCCTCGTTTTGGTCCAGATGCCCAATTGCAGAAACCCGCCAATATCACCGTGCTTCACAATGGCGTCCTGGTGCAGGACCATGTCGAACCTTGGGGGCCCATACGCTGGATGTGTCGCGCTACCTATGAGCAATCTTACCCGGAAAAATTGCCCCTGACCCTGCAAGACCACGGCAACCCGGTACGCTACCGAAATATATGGCTCCGAGAACTACCGAAAGGCCCTCAGGGACCGCCCCCGGCACCTGCCAAGGGAATACCCCTACCCAAAAATATTCTCGAGCAATACGTCGGCCATTATGGCCAAGGCTTCAGCCCCGTGGTAGAGCATCATGGGCATGACCCGCGGATTCGAATCGGCGCCTTGCCTTGGTTCGATCTCGTCGCCAAAACCGAAACCCTCTTTGTCGGCACGGATGTCGCCGTTGAGTTCCAATTTGACCGGACACCCCAAGGTGTGGTCAAAGGGCTCTGGTGGCATCACAGTGGCGTCAAAGCCTATTATCCTAAAGTCAACACCTCCAATCCATGATTTTATCATAACCATCAAAAGTCCAGACAACTTACGAATTATGCCGGGAGTAGAAATGCAACTCAAAATACTAAGTGACCACGACGTTCAGACTATTGACAAGGCCGCAAGAAAGATCCTAAGCCGTATCGGTGTCCTCGTACCCCACGAACAAATGCTCGATATGTTCGACAAGGCGGGGGCCCAAACAGACAAAACTTCCGGCTGTGTCAAAATATCTTCCGAGCTGGTCGACCAGTGTATTGCCCAAGCGGGAAAAAACTTCACCATTTACGGACGTGATCGCCAAAACAAGGCCCAGTTCGGCCTGGGAAAACGAAACTACAATTCCTCCGCCGGCCAGGCGCATTGGATAGACGGCAAAGGAACACGCCGATTTGCCTGCCTGGATGATGTTCACCAAGCCGCAAAGCTGGCCCATGTCCTTCCTGAAATCAACATCGCCGGCGCCATGGCTGACCCACACGAAATCGATATCGCCTATCGCTGTGTCGAAGTAGCCGCCTCCCTGCTCAAAACCACCACAAAGCCCGTCACGTTCTGGTTCCACGACAGAGCCTCTGCCAAGGCCATCGTCGAACTCTTGACCGCAGTAGCAGGATCAAGAGAACAACTCGCTCACTACCCGCTGACCTATCCATTCCTCGAACCTATCAGCCCCTTGCGCTTTGACACCAACGGCATCGACCTTCTCTTTGAAACCTCCGCCGTGCCGTTGCCCGTGTCTATCGGCCCCATGGCGCAGACCGGATTGAGCGCCCCCGGCACTCTGGCCGCCACCGTCGCCCAGGAAACTGCCGAAATCCTCGCTGGTATCTGTGTGGTCCAATTGATCAAGCCGCAAACCCCCGTCTGCTTCGGCGGCATCTGCCACGCCTTCGACATGCGAACCACCCAGATAATCTTTGGCGGCCCCGAACAAGCCCTCATGGCCGTCGCCTGCGTCCAAATGGGCCAACTCTACGGTCTGCCGGTCTACACCAACACCGGCCTCACCGACAGCAAGGCCATCGACGCACAGGCTGGTATCGAGACCGCGGCAACCTTACTCATGGCTGCCCTGGCCGGATCCGATATCTTTGGCCACCTCGGAATTGCAGGCGCCGATCAGGGCGCCAGCCTCAATATGCTCATGTTGCAGCATGAAGTAATCGAGTACGTCGAGAGAATCATGAAGGGCATGACCGTCAACAATGAAAAACTGGCCCTGGACGTCATCGAAGAAGTCGGCCACAACGGCACCTTCATAGACCATATGCACACCGCAATGAACTTCAGGGAAGAACTATGGATGCCCAAGATCCTCGACCGTTCCTTCTGGGATGACGCCAAAAACACCGAGCATGCTTCCCTCGCCGCACGAGTAGCAGCAAAAACCGACGAACTGCTCGCCTCATATGAACCCCCGGCATTAGACGATACCCTCCGTCGCGATATGGACGCCATCGTCTCAAATGCCCGAACGCGGCTGACAAAATAGGCTTGCCTGTGACGCTCGCGTGACAGGCAACGCCCGCCAGACCCCGGCAACGTTGCGCCCGACGCGCTTGCGTCCAGACTAACCGGTTAACCAATCAAAGGAGTCTCTGCTCATGACTGACGATTCAAGAGTCAAAGTCGGTATTATCGGCAGCCAGTTCCAGGGGCTATGCCACGTCGAGGCCTTCCGGCAGGTCGCCGACGTCGCCCAAGTCGTCGCCATCGCCTCACCCACACCGGGACACGCCCAAAAGCTCGCCAAAAAATATGACATCCCCCGCGTCTTCACCGACTACAAACAAATGCTCGCCCAAGACGACATCGAACTCGTCACCATCACCGCCCCCAACTACCTCCATGCTCAAATGACCGTCGATATCGCCAACGCCGGCAAGCACGTCCTCTGCGAAAAACCTCTCTGCATGACACTCGAAGAAGCCGATCTCATGATCGATACCTGCCGCCAGAAAGGCGTCCTACTCCTCTACGCCGAGGAACTCTTCTTCACCCCCAAATACGTCAAAGCAAAGCAAATGGCCGACGAAGGAGCCTTCGGAAAAGTCTACCAGGTCAAACAGTGCGAAAAACACTTCGGCCCCCACGCCGACTGGTTCTGGGACGTCCAACTCTCCGGCGGCGGCGCCCTCATGGACCTCGGATGCCACGGCATCGCCTTCTGCTACTGGTTCCTCGACAGACCAAAAATCAAAAGCGTCTATTGCCACCTCGCCACGCACGTCCACACCAAAAAAACAAAAGGTGAGGACGACGCCATCTGCCTCATCGAATTCGAAAACGGCGCCGTCGGCGTCGTCGAAAACAGCTGGGCCCGACGCGGCGGCATGGAAGACCGCATCGAAATCTACGGCGAAGGAGGCCTCACCTACGCCGACCTCCACATGGGAAACGCCCTGCCCACATACAGCGAGTACGGCTACGGATACGCCGTCGAAAAAGCGCCCTCCACCAAAGGCTGGACCTGGCCCGTCTTCGAAGAATTCTGGAACTACGGCTTCCCCCAGGAAATGCGACACTTCTGCCGCTGCGTCCGCGGCAAAGAAGAACCTATCTCCACGGGCCAAGACGGCCGCGTCGTCCAGCAAGTCCTATACGCCGGCTATAATTCCGCCGGCACCGGCGCCAAAACCCTCCTGCCATTCAAACCCCAAAATGTCAAAAAACCCATCGATCTGTGGCTCAAAAAATAGGAGTGCTTGCGATGGCATCTAGCAAAAACGATAGCAAAAGCGTCCTGTCGCGGCGAAACTTCCTCTCTGCCACCGCCGCCGCCACTTTCACCATCGTCCCCCGTCACGTCCTCGGTGGCGCCGGCGTCACACCTCCCAGTGAAAAAGTCAACGTCGCCTTCATCGGCGCCGGCGGACAGGCTGCCTGGGATATGGAACAGCTACGACGCGAACCCACAAATATCGTCGCTTTCTGCGACGTCGATGACGCCCGCGCCGCCAAAACCTACCGGCAATTCCCCAACGTCAACAACTACCACGACTTCCGCCTCATGCTCGAAAAGCAACACAAAGACATCGACGCCGTCGTCGTCGCCACCCCCGACCATACGCATGCCGTTGCTTCCATGGCCGCCATCAAACTAAACAAACACGTCTACTGCGAAAAACCCCTTACCCACAACATCCACGAAGCACACCAGCTCACCCTCGCCGCCCGCGAACACCGCGTCGCTACCCAGATGGGTAACCAGGGAATGGCCTTCGAAGGCAACCGACTCATCAACGAATGGATCGACGACGGCTGCATCGGCCCCGTCCGCGAAGTCCACGCTTGGTCCGACCGGCCCACACACGGCAGCAGACTCTTGTGGCAACAAGGCATTGGCCGACCCAAAGATACCCCCCCCATTCCTCCAACCCTCAAGTGGGACCTCTGGCTCGGACCCGCCCCCGCAAGACCCTATCACCCCGCATACGTCCCCTTCACTTGGCGAGGCTGGTGGGACTTCGGCTCCGGAGGCCTCGGCGACATGGGCATACACAACCTCGCCCCCGTCTTCGCCGCCCTCAAACTCACCGCCCCCACCTCCGTCCACGCCAGCTCCACACTCGTCAACAACGAAACCCTCCCCCTCGCCAGCATCGTCCACTACAACTTCCCCGCACGCGGCGACCTGCCCCCCGTCAAGCTCCACTGGTACGACGGTGGCCTGCTGCCCGCCCGACCTGATGAACTCGAAGACTCCCGCGAACTGCCCCGGGAAGACGGCGTCATCTTCGTCGGCGACAAAGGAAAAATGCTCGTCTCCGGCTGGGGTGGCGCCAGCCCACGACTCATCCCCGAAACAAAAATGCAGGCCTACAAACGCCCACCCAAGACCCTGCCACGCTCCGCAGGCCACCACAAAGAATGGATCCTCGCTTGCAAAGGTGGCAAACCCCCACGCTCCAACTTCGACTTCGCCGGCCCCCTCACCCAGGCCGTCCTCCTGGGCACCCTCGCCGTCCGCACCGGCCAGAAACTCTACTGGGACAGCAAAAATCTCAAAATCACCAACCTCCCCGACGCCAACAAATACGTCAATCCACCCTACCGAGAGGGATGGTCACTATAACCCTAACCTCTGATGGGGCCCGCTGTCATGTCCAATAGACGCCGGTAGCCCAACAAAGTCGTATCTTTCGTAAAAACAAATCTCACAATTGTAGCAAGGAACTTCAATGCGGCAAAACCTCAGTGACAATACTCATTCGTACCGACGACGGCATGATCCGCTATCGATGATCCGCTCATCACGCCGAGCCCTTCTGGGTCTCCTCGCCGCAATGGCCTTGCTGCTGACTGACAACATGACTGCCCAAGCCAGTATAGGCTTCTACATAGGAAAAA
>Ga0180431_10009567_pt1 | contig 10916 bp, 16 predicted proteins | sample SS_ome_11_FD_132459 | JGI IMG/M metagenome (GOLD analysis project Ga0180431, IMG submission 132459) | Hypersaline lake sediment archaeal communities from the Salton Sea, California, USA - SS_1_MS_1 metaG | ecosystem: Environmental > Aquatic > Non-marine Saline and Alkaline > Hypersaline >...
AGGGGGACGGGGTAGCTGTAGCTTCTGGCGATGGTGACCACCAGGGGGAGGTTTGCCTCCACGATCCTGTTCCTGGCGCCGATGTCCGCCTCGTCGCGGTAGAGGCGGAGCAGATCGAGGAGCTCCCCCCTGGAGAGGGAGGGGAGGGAGTGGCGGAGCAAGGGGAGGGGCTGACTGCCTCGATGAGGAGGGGGAGAGCAGGCCATGGGATCCTCCTGAGGTGGACAGGGGCGGAGGGACGGAGCTGGTCAGGGTAGAGCCCTCGAGAGGGAGACGAGAAGCGAGAGATATGATGTTTACTCGCCTGCTCCCTGGGGCCCTGACCAGCTCCTCCTCCTCTACCTCAGGATACTTCCTCCAGGAGAGGAGGTCCACTTTAGAGCGACCGTTCGGTAGGTAGATAAAGAAAAGCATATAGCCATCTCCCTTATCTACCTACCGAAAGTCCAGTTTGTTCGGCATTATCAAGTATCCTGTGGAGCTAAGTAGCTGGAATCATTGCTACTTGACATATTATAATATTATCAGACTCAGGGGTAATGTATGCAGGAGTAGGAGCTGAAAAGGAATGTGTCAGATTCTGGCAGAGGTGGCCAGGTTCGAGGACCTCCCACCCCTACGAGGACCTCCCACCCCTGCGAGCTCGACCATGCCCCCATCAGCTCCACAGCCCCACGAGCTGGGGGCATGGTCGATCTCCTCCGCAGCCCCACCAAGCCGGGAAATCTTCGCCAGGGACGGAGGTTGATATGGCCTGCTTCGAGGAGGGCTCAGAAGGGCGGAGAGTGGATGAGGCGAGGGAGGCGGAGCGGAGAAGAGGAGGGTGAGGAAGGCGGAGGGAGAGGCCGCCGAGCTCCAGGCAGAGGAGCAGCGCCATGGAGAGGTCCTCCGAGGGAAAGCCTCCCCTGTGGTCTCCCCGCCTTGCCCCTTGCCTTGCCCCTTGCATCCCACCCCTTCCAGGAGGAAGATCAGATCCCATCATCACCCAGGGACCACCAGAGAGGGGGGGCACGGAGGAGGATCGGATCATGTCATCACCACCAAGGGAGAAGGGCTCCAGGGAGAAGGAGAGGAGCTCCACCAGGAGGACCTTTACCTTGCCGGGGGAGCTGGACCAGGCCCTCCAGGAGCTCCAGGCAGAGGAGGAGGCCCGCATGGGAGGGCCCGTGGCCCTGAGCGTCGTGGCGATCCGCGCCATGAGGGAGGGGATCAAGGTCCTGCGGGGAGAAGGCAGGGGCGGAGCTCCAGGGGGCGGAGCTCGAGGAGGTGGAGCACCTGGGGGTGGAGCTCCCAGCAGCGGATCTCAAGGAGGACCTGATCAAGGAAGCTCCGCTTCAGGATATGGAGCTCCAGGTCACCCAGCTCCTGCCCGTGGCGCCGAGGATTACCAGGGATCTGACTCTCACCTCCTGGAGCTCCTTGAGGACCTCCCCGGCAGAGTCGCAGATGAGCTCCTGCCCGAGATCGAGACCATGATCGAGGCGGTCCTCGTGGAGCTCGACCGTGGAAAGGATAGGGAGTGAGGAGGAAGGAGGGGGGTAGGGAGGAGAAGGTGAGGGGAGAAGGAAGGGGATGGGGAACCCCCGTTCCGCAGAATTCTGCGGAACGGGGAAAGAAGAGGATGACCACCTACGAGATCACCGAGGAGGTCATCAAGAAGCTCAAGCCCCTCTACGAGGAGAGGGCCAAGGAGAGACAGAGGGATGCAGGCAAGCAATATGGAGAAAATCATCCACAAGAGGGTTCACAGAATTCTGTGAACCCTCTTGATACCCAGAAAGAGCTCGCCAAGGCCGCCGGTGTCTCCCACGACACCATCTCCAAGGTAGAGACCATCATTGAAGAGGGCTCTCCCCAGCTCCAGGAGATGGCCCGCAAGAAGGAGATCTCCATTCACGCAGCCTCCCATGTGGTGGCAGGGCGCAGTTGAAGAGAGGAGAGGAGGAGGGGGAGCATGGCGAGGGTGTTTGAACTTTTTTCGGGATTACTGCCCGATATGCCACAAAACGATTGACACTGCTATCATGTGTCAAGTACGATAAGGACAGATGCAAAGGAGAGCACCATGGCAGAACAAGCCCAAGCCATTGTCGAAAAAGACGAAGTATACACGCTTGAAGAGACCGCTGAACTCCTCAAGTTGTCACGATATACCATCGTTCGAGAAGTCAATCGCGGAAACCTTGCTGGAGCCAAGATGGGTAAGCAGTGGAGGTTTACCCGACAGGACATCAACAAGTACCTGAAGAAGTTCGGAAGCACAGGACTGGATCCAACCCCCTAAACGTAATAAGGCCCGGGCCACACTCGCCAAAGTCCGACCCAGGCCGAGGACCAACGATCCCTGAGATCAAATATGCACTGAAAATGGTCTCAGGGCAAGGAGGACACCATGAACTCTTGCCCAACAAAGAAGAACACTGACCACCAGACCACCGACCAGGCCGCAACCCCTCGCCTCTCCCTCGTCACCGACCAGGCCGCCGAGCTCGGGGACCAGGCCGCCAAGGACAAGGCCGAGGTGGAGCTCCCCCTCCCCACCTGGCTGTACTGGGGCCGCTTCCCTGCCCCCTCCGTAACCGCTCCTCAGGCTGCCCGCCTCCTGACCCCCCTCTCCATCACCGAGGCTCTCTCCCGTGGGCTCCAGCTCCCCATGCCCATCAGCGGCCCTGCCGAGGCCGCTGACACCCTCTGGCTGGCCACCTACGAGGGGACCGAGCTGGAGGCCGCCTCCCTCTACGAGGAGCTTTCCTCCTGCCTGAGCTTCGCCCTGCTGGAGGAGATGCTTCTCCCCTCCCCCGGGGAGATCGAGATCGTGGAGCTTGAGGAGGAGATCCTGGCCACCGAGGCCCACGACGAGGATCCCCACGACCCCACCGACCCTGATCCCTGCCCTCCCTCTCTCCCTGGCGCCGGCGCCGGGGCCCTCTCCAGGCGTGACATCCTCAGCGGGGGCCTGGCCCTCCTGGGAGCGGGGGCCCTCCTCCACCTGGTGGCGGGGGAGGCCGAGGGGAGGATCAGCGAGGCCCGGACCAGGAGCCCCCAAGAGCCCCACCAGGGGCACGGAGGAGCGACGCTCCAGGGCAGGGAGGCCATCCCCCATGGGGTAGCAGTGGAGCAGCTCCAGGAGCAGGAGGGTGGCCAGGAGGAGCCCTTCGAGGAGGAGGAGGACCTCGAAGTCACCGCCTCCATCCTCCCCACCGAGCTCCCCGAGCCTGCCCGGGCCATCTGGCACGTCCGCGGGATCGGACAGGGCCCCAGGGTGGAGATGCTCTGGCCGTGGATCTACGGTGAGGTCCTCCACGCCTCCTCCTGGGGAGGCAGGTCTGGAGGCTGGGATCTCTGGCTGGCCGAGCCAGGGGAGCCTGGCAGGAGATACCCCGAGCGGCTCCGGGATCTCCCCGGCTGGATCGGCTCTCAGCGCCGGATGGGGGCCCGCCTCGAGGAGGGGATCGAGGAGATGGAGCGAGACATCCTCCTGGGGCGGGCCCTGGCGGAACAGAGGAGGGGAGCGCAGGGGCAGGCCCAGGAGAGCCGCCATGAAGACCGCCTGGAGGGGAAAGGGGTGGAGCGATGATGGACCAGCACACAGACCACCTCCGAGAGAGGAGCCATCAGGGATCCCACCACGAGGACCATCAGGGATCCCACCACGACCCCGTCACCGTCACCACGGCCGAGGATCACGCCTTTCCCCCTGGCCACTTCAGGGGGGAAGCCCTGGCCGCCGAGCTCCAGCGGTCACTCAGGGCCCCCGAGCTCGGGGAGGTCCTCGAGCAGCTCCACCACCAGGACCTCCCTCACCAGGCTCTTCTTGAGGGGCTCTCCCCCCTCGCCGTAGCTGCACACACCCTCATCAGGACCGGAGCCCATCTCCACCAGGAGGGCCCCGCCATCGCCGAGGAGATCATGGCCGCAGGGATCACGCTCCTCGAGGACCTCCCCGTCGATGAGGTGGGGCAACTCTACGAGCTGTGGAGGGGGCTCTTCCCGCTCCATGGGCTCCCCGTCGGGAGGGAGGTGTGGCGGCCCCTGTGGAAGCGGAGAGGGGAGAGCTGACGAAGATGAAGAGGGGGGAAGGCCACACAAGGAAGGAGGAAGGAAACTACATGACCACCACGACACAGACCAGCATCACGACACGAGAGATCCAGGCCCTGGCGGAGTCCCTGGGGGAGGTCCTCCTGTTTGATCTCCTGGCGGAGAGGTTCCCCATGGGGATCCTCTTCGAGGAGGGCTTCGTGGTTTCTTCCTCAACTCCTCCCCTCCTGGAGGAGGTCATGATCACCCCTCACGCCAGCTCCAGGTCATGGCTGGTCTATGGAGAGATTGCGGTCACCGCGGAGATCGACTCCCTCCGCCTCCTGGAGGAGCTGGTCCGCCTGCGCCTGGTGGACGAGGAGGAGATCCTGGGAGCCCTCAGGGACCGCCTGATCATGGCCATGGCGGGAGGAGAGGGGGAGGGGGAGCTCCCCCTCCTGAGCAGGTTGGAGGAGAGGGCCATGCTCCCAGGCTTCGAGGCGGAGGGGGAGGGGTAAGGCCGCGGTCATGGCGGAGAGGAAGAAGGACAAGCGCACCTCAATCAGCTTCAAGGGATGGCAGAGCACCAAAGATGCCCTGGCCGCCATCCGGGCTGTTCATGATGTCACCGGGGAGCAAGTCCTCTTGAAGGGGATAGAGGCCATCAAGAAGGCCGGGAGGTGGTTCACCTCCATCCCCGTGACCCTCCCACTGCTGGCCAGGTACGATGAGATGAAGAGGTCCTCTGCCATGTCTACCGAAGAGCTTGACCAGGAGATCCTCCGGAGGGGCCTGGAATCCCTGGAGACAGAACTGTTAGGAGATGACAGCCTTGACGATCCCCGCACCATGGATCGCCTCCTCGAAGCCCTCATCACCCTCTGTCGGGAGCAGGACTATCCCCCCATGGATGCACAGATAGAGATGCGCCTCCACCAGGTCAGGCCCGGCATCACCGGCGCAGAGATCCTTGAGGTCCTCAACGCCTACCACAGGAACAGGCCAGAGGATCTCCCCACGCTGTACGTGGCCGAGTCCCTCCTGTCGTCGCACATGGACGACCTCAGGACCCTCCACGCTGACAGGGAGGCCGAGGCTCACCGCCTCCAGGATGAGGTCAAGAGCCTCGAGCGAGAGATTGATCTCTCTCAACGGTGGAAGAAGTGGCTCCAGGATGAAGTAGATTCCCTTTCAAATGAGAGCTATTCCCTCCGAAAGGGGGTAGATGAAAAGAAGGTAACTCGGGGCAAATTAAAGGAATAGCGATGAAAAGGGGAAAACAGAATGCGGGTAAAAAGGGGAAAACAGAATGCGCATATTTGCAACGTCCAAGATCTTTTCTTTGACGTGTTGATGCTGGATATTACAATGGAATTCTGATGAATGATATCAACTCGAAGTATCGAGGTGACGCCATGATACGGCAACGATCAGGCCTGATCCAGACAACCATTACCCTGCCTGAGCAGCTCATCAGGAGATCCCAGGCTCTCCGTGATCAGCTCCATCTGGTGGGTGATGGTATCTCGGCCACGCGGACCAAGACCTCCGCGATCCGCTTGGCCGTGGCCAGAGGGCTCCCCCTCCTCGAGGAGGAGATCCGCCAGGCCCGGGACAGGGAGGAGCTGGAGCTCCTGGAGCAGAGCACCGAGGCCGCCTGACCTCCATCGGTGAGGAGGACCAGGCGCACGGCGACGGAACGACGACAACAGAACGAAAACGGAGTCACGACAGGACGGGGGAAAGGGACGACGATGATGATGAGCCAGACCACCTCTCGCGAGAGGACCTCATGGGGAGGTCCTCTCGCCATAAAAACAGGAAGGCCCTGTGCTAGCAACACAGGGCCTTCAGGAAACTCTAATCCACAGAATAGGAGACGTGCAGTCATGGCGATACACAGCGCACATCTGACACAGATGATAGCGCACATCTCCATGGCGAGCAAGTATTCTCCTGTCTGTGGAAGGAAGCCCAATAAAGGACGCAGTCATGATCAATGACCAGCAGACCCTCCACGATTCCCATCAGGCCATCCGAGAGGCAGTGATCGCCTCCAGAGAGGAACTCATCTCTGAACAGCTTTCCCCAGAGGAGATCGCCTCACTCTGCAAGACCGATATCACCTTCACTTTGGAGGAGCTCGACCGAGCATGCATCCGAGCAGAGAGGGGTGATGGCGATCTCCTGATCCGTCTCTTCCGCGACCGCTACGTCTTCGATCACCGCGTCGAGCTCTGGTATCGACGCGGTGAACATCACTGGCACCAGGACTCCACCCTCAAGGTCATGGCCGCCACCAGGCCTCTGGCTGAAGCTTATGAAAATGCATATATAGAGTATTCCGTCATGGCAAAAGATGCAGCCAAGGCGGGGGACAAGGAGGCCCTGGCGGAATACCGAGCGAAACGAAATGCCATCATCAAGAAGGTGGTAAAGATGAACTCCAGGAAACATCTAGAAAATTCCCTGGCGTTCAGTACCTACGGAGATGACGCGCTCGGTATAGAGGGAGATCAGTGGGACCGGATCGACTACCTGTTACCTGTAGAAAATGGCTGTGTGAACCTCAATACAGGCCGCTGCCCAAAAGGTAAGCCCAGCAACTGGATCCGGAAATGGGCCCCCACAGAATGGCATGGGCTCAACACCCCATGTCCCCTCTGGGAGCGGACCCTGGGAGAAATCTTCCTCGACCATCCCGAAATCATCCCCTACATGCGACGCCTCTTCGGCTATGCCATCGCGGGATACAACATAGAACATGTCCTGCCGATCATGTTCGGGCGGGGAAGAAACGGAAAAGGCACCATCGTAGAGACCATCTCCAGGATCCTGGGGCCTCTGTCTGAGCCGATCAAGGCAGAGATGCTCCTCAGGCAGGACAGGACCAGGAGCTCTTCCGGGGCAGACGCAGACCTGATCGCCTTGATGGGCCTGCGCCTGGTCTGGGCCTCAGAGACAAACGAATCCCGTAGGCTCAACGAAGGAAAGGTGAAGTGGCTCACTGGTGGAGATACCATCGTAGCGAGGCCATTGTACAAAAAGCAGCTCACCTTCGAGCCAACACATACCACTTTCCTGCTAACGAACAACAAGCCGAAGGTCAAGTCAGATGACTTCGCCATGTGGCAGCGTCTGCACCTGATTCCCTTCGAAAGGGAGTTCGTGAAAAGGCCCGATCCGAACCGACCCAATCAGAGTCTGGCTGACCCTGATCTCCCTCAAAAGCTCATGGGAGAGGCATCTGGGATCTTGGCCTGGATGGTCCGAGGACACCTTGAATGGAAAGAAAAAGGCTTAGATCCTCCCAGGGTAATCCTTGCGGCTACAGAGGAATACCGTCTTGAGGAGGACTCGATACGTAATTTCATATCAGAGAACTGCGAATGTGCTGATTACGCCAAGATCAGAGCAGGTGTTTTCATGACTGCCTACAGAGAATGGTGCAAAAACGAGGGAATAGAGCCAGAGACAGCACCAAAGATCGGCGAGTACATGAAAGAATATTACAAAGTACGCACGGGAGGTAGTCGCGCAAAGTGGTACCATGGTGTGGGCCTACCAGGATAAACATGCAAAGAGTGAGCACCATGAGCACTGTGAGTAGTTCCACGAAAACTTTCTCAAAACGAAAACGGCCGTTCCGTATAGGGACTTTTGGTGGAAGTACTCACCCTGGTAACTCTTTCACTCTTTGCATAAACCTTCTGAACAGCGAGATCGACTCATGACCGACGCTCGAGACAGATACATAGAGACCGCCCTGGAGGGTGAGATCGCCAGGGTGATGGATGCTGTGGAGGGAGAGCGCAACGAAGCCCTCTTCAAGGCCGCTGCCTCCCTGGGTGGCCTGATAGCAGCTGGTGGGCTGACCGAGGAGCAAGTCACAGCCCGCCTCAACGAGGCAGCCTCCTGCAGGGCGATCCCCCTCAGAGTGGAGGCGAGGCACACGATCCGCTCAGGCATCAGGCGAGGAAAGAAGCGTCCCAGGAGGCTGCCCGCCATGGGGGCCGACGGGAAGATCCATGTGTCGGTACCAGGGAGCGAGTGGGGAAGGGTCTTCTCCCCTGACTCCTCTGGGGCGGTCTCCACCACCGAGCTCCAGCGCCGATGGCAGGACCAGGCCCAGCGCCTGGTGAAGACCTCTGCTGAGGCCATGTTCACGCTTGCGGGGAAGTTCGCCCTGGACTGGCTGAGGAAGAGGGGCCTGACCGAGGAGACGATCCGCCGGCATCGCCTGGGGTGGATCGTCAAGGACCGATGGGCCAGGAGGGAGGACTGGGGCCTTCCCCCCGAGCGCCGAGACAACGGCAAGCTGAAGGGCCTGTGGCTACCCAGAGGGATCCTCATCCCCACCCTGGACGGTGACCAGGTCCTCCGGCTCAAGGTGAGGCGATACGCTGACACCATCCGATACTACGCTATCCCCGCCGTTCCCGGGAGCTTATCGGCTCCCATGGTCCTGGAGGGCCCACAGTACAGCTGGATCGTGGTGGAGAGCGAGCTGGACGCGATCCTCCTCCACCAGGAGGCTGGGGGGCTCGTCTCCACGGTGGCCCTGGGGAGCGCAGGGATCAGACCGAGAGGGAAGCTGCTGGTCAGCCTCGAGAGAGCAGACATCATCCTGATCAGCCTGGACCGGGATAGGGCCGGGGTCAAAGAGGCCTTCCTGTGGTGGAAGAAGCGCTTTCCTCATGGCCAGATCTGGCCGTGTTTGAGGGGGAAGGATCCCTCCGAGGCCATGGCCAAGGGCCTCAACCTGCGGCTGTGGGTTGAGGCGGGCCTGGGGGGCGAGAGGTACCAGCCCGTAGATCATCAGGCTCACGGCGAAGAACACCCACGGGATGAGGGAGGGGGCAATACTGCGTCCGCCTCCCCCTCTACCCGTGACTTTATAGAGAGGGGGGCTGAGGAGGAGGGGGCCAGGGAAGAGACGAGGGGAAAGACCGTGAAGAAGGCTGCAGGAAAGGCCGCGAAGGCCGAAGAGGCATCACTCTCTTCCTTTGTGCAGCCCTCCACCCCATCCTCTCCTTCTCCCACTCCTTCCACCTCTCCCACTTCTCCGCCCTCCTCCCACCAAGCCCTTTTGAAGGAGGTGGCCCAGTGGCCCGAGGATCTCCGGGAGGAGTTCGAGGAGAGGGCCGCCATCATGGAGTACCAGGGACGGATCCCACGACAGAGGGCCGAGGCGGAAGCCTACCGCCTGCTTGCTCCACGCCTGGGGGCCTATCTGGGTCAGGGTGAGGTGAAGGGCCAGGGAGAGAGGAAGGAACAGGGGAAGGAAGGGAAGGAGAAGGGCCAGGAGCAGGGGAAGGGCGAGGGCAAGAAGCAGGGAGAGGACCAGGAAGAGGGCTACTATCTCGATGAATTCTACGTTCGCTATACCGAAGACGGAATGGAGGAAATCAGGATCTGACGGGATTAGATCCTGATCCATAGCACCAGAGGAGGAGACAGACATGAGAAGGAAGAAGAAAGCTCCAAGGCAATATAAAGGCATGCGAAAGCCTCCCAAGGGAGCGCCGGTCCTGCGAGGCTGGCTCCTCCCCTATGGCGCTCAGGTCAAGGTGTACTGTCCATATTGCAACGATTGCCATTATCACGGGGTGAGTGAGGATGAGCTCTCCCACGGACGGATCAGTCACCGCACCGCACACTGCCGGGACCATGAGAGCCCCTTCCACAAAGGGGGCTACTATATAGGACTGGTCAGGAAGAAAGATATCGCCGACGTGGACAAGGCACAGCCCGGGACGACCATTCCCGAGCATGTGATAGCTCGGGCGGTCCTGGGAGTGATCGAGATGGGAGGCCCCACCAACAGGCAGCCTTGTTGAGGCAAGGGGGAAGGGAAGAGGAGCCGAGCATGGAGGGCCGCCTGATGGAGGCGTGGACCACGACGACGACAGCGATGGAGGGGCTCTGTCGCCCCTCCACAAAAAAAGCCCGGGTCACACCCCGGGCTCATAAGGAGTACCTTATGCAAGGAATTAACGATGCCTCACAAAGGCAGCACCAGTCAAGGCCCTCTCTGTGAGGGCCGCAGATCACGCCCTGGGAGGAGCCGCGCCGGGAATCCTCGCTCTCCCCTGGCCCCTGGCCAGAACGACGGAGGATCCCCTGGCGCCATCACTCAGGAGAGGGCCTCCTATCCCCCCCTGGGGAGGGCTCCCTCTCCACTATCCTTTCTCCTGGAGAGGTGGCTCACCAGCTGCTGTGCTGGAGCCCTCCAGGGCATCTTTTACCGCTCCTCGCCGGGATCTTGCGTCCCTCTTGCCTGGCGAGAAGCTCTCCATCGGCCGGAGGAGGAACACGGGCACCGGCATGTCGTGGCCGGGATCTCCGCCCTGCATGCTCTCTTTGCAGGGTCGTCCCCTCCTCCGCCTCGATGGCTTTTTCTTTCACTGCCTGGCTCCATGGAGGTCCTCACGGGGCATTTCCTCCCTGGCCAGGCGCCACAGGGAGCGCCTGCATGCCTCCTGGGCAGGAGGCATGCAGGGCAGCTCCTCCTCAGGGAGTGAGGATGGAGAGGGATGCAGCCGGTGGTGACAGTCACATCTCTCTCCATCCTCCTTGTGGATTTTTGAGGTAGGGGGACGGTGACGGTGATGGATGGAGCATGGATAGGCAGATGGATAGGACAACGACTGCGATGGCCAGGGGTAGCCAGGACAACGACTGCGACGGGATGGAGCTCTCCGCCGAGGACAACGACTGCGACGAGGGGGAGGTCCTCCACCTCACCGCCGAGATCGAGGGCCTCCCCACCGAGGAGCACCAGCCCCCTCCTGCCGAGATCTCTACCGAGGGCCTCCTCCCCGAGTTCGTGGGCCTTCCCGCCAGGGTCCTCTCCTCCGAGGGCCTCCGCTCCCTCGTGGTCGAGGCTCACGCCG
>Ga0180431_10009568_pt1 | contig 10916 bp, 7 predicted proteins | sample SS_ome_11_FD_132459 | JGI IMG/M metagenome (GOLD analysis project Ga0180431, IMG submission 132459) | Hypersaline lake sediment archaeal communities from the Salton Sea, California, USA - SS_1_MS_1 metaG | ecosystem: Environmental > Aquatic > Non-marine Saline and Alkaline > Hypersaline >...
ATGAATCCTGTGCGTCTCCCGTCTTTGTCAACGGACTCCGACCTCTCCATATGATGGGGCGGAGATACTCTACCTGTATTGATGGTGGTGTCAACCACCTACGAAACCTATAATACCAGGAGGCAAGATCAAAGCGAGAGGGATCTATCGCGACCCAGTACGATCGAGTCGTAGTCACTTTGTCAAAGCAAGCGGCCTCAGGTGGTTGAGCGCGATGTTGCTGGTACCGATCCCATGGGCAACACGCGTGTGGGCGCTGCCGTTCCTGACAGCCTTGGCGCCTTCGGAGCGTTACTATGAGGGCAAGGCACGCGGTCACAAGAAGCTGACCGATTGGGCGCGTCAAATGCTGCTGCAAGTGCGTCGTTGGCTGCCGGAACGAGCTTTGGTCGTCGTGGCCGACAGCAGTTTCGCAGCGATTCTGCTTCTGGAGTGCCTGCGACGCTTGCCTAATCCCATTTGCATAGTGACGCGCCTGAGATTGGACGCAGCCCTGTACAAGCCGGCCCCAACACGCAAGCCGGGCAAGAGTGGGCGTCCACGTTTGAAGGGGGCTCGCCTGCCAACTCTTGAGCACATACTGGGAGACAAGAAGACGGTTTGGAAGAAGGTGGCGATTCGAGATTGGTATGGGCAGAAACGCCGTCAGATAGAGATCGTGTCGCGCACGGCCGTCTGGTATCACTCGGGTATGCCACCTCTGCCCATACGTTGGGTGCTGATCCGTGACCCAAAAGGTAAATTCAGGTCTCAAGCTTTGTTGTGTACCGATTTGAACATTGATCCGATACAGATCGTGAAGTGGTTTGTGATGCGCTGGCAACTCGAAGTCACCTTTCAGGAAGTGAGAACTCACCTGGGTGTTGAGACCCAACGGCAGTGGTCGGATTGGGCCATTGCACGTACTACGCCTGCCTTGTTGGGTTTGTTTTCGCTGGTGACTCTGTTGGCTCACTGCTCGACACGACAAGGCAAGTTGCCCATTCGTCAGGCTGCTTGGTATGCCAAGCCATTGCCGACTTTTTTTTTCGGATGCGTTGGCTGTCGTTCGATACCAGTTGTGGCAAGCGATGAGTTTTCATACGTCAGTATCCGACACAGACATGCAAAAAGTGCCGCGCGTTGTGCTGAAGCGTTTCACCGATGCCTTGTGCTATGCGGCTCGACGGTGATTTCGACTCGTTTGTACAACAAATCGCCCATTCTGGGCCTGGATTTGACAATCCAGGCGGAGTTGATGTTGTGTCTTGGAATTCCAGACAGATGGCCTTTGGACAAAGTCCAGCTTAGGGCTTGTTCAAGAATAACCCCGCACTTTCCGGCACAAGCAGAAGTCAGCCTGAGCCCGTCGAAGAGTGACTTTTGCGGCTCTGGGCCTGAAAACCCGCTCGAAATCGCCCTTCGACAGGCTCAGGGTGATTTCTCGCTAGCCGCCAAAATGCGAAGTTGTTTTTGAACGACTCCTTAGCTGGACTTTGTCCATTTGCATTTGACCCCCATATCTGGGTTGAAATTGTAGCACGCGCCTATATGTAGGGGGTCAATGTTGCTGAAAAGGCTCAAAAACGGCTAAAATCAGTGGAAATTGGCCTAAAAACACCAAAATGGACAAAGTCGAGCTTAGGTAACTTCGATGTTGCCTACCCCCATGTCTGGAGGTTGGCGAGCATCGCGAACCGCCACATATTAGGGTCTGGAGAATTTGCCAGACTCCAGTAAAGCATTCTCTCGTGGAGGCTGACTATGCAGCCTGACCTCACTGTCTCGATCATCAGCTCCGACAATCTGAACTTGCTTCTGCCTTGCCTGCGCTCAGCATTTGAAGGCACACATGAGATCTCTTTGGAAGTCTACGTGGTGGACAATGCTTCGATGGATAACACTACTGAAGTTGTTAAGGCAACGTTCCCGCAGGTCACGGTCATTCGCAACGAGGTCCGCCAGGGTTTCTCCACCAATAATAACATGGTGTTGCACCAGGGACGGGGACGCTATCTGATGTTGCTCAACGACGACACTATGATCCAGGATAGCGCTCTGGATCACATGGTCGAGTTCATGGATGCCCAACCCCGAGCAGGTGCTGTGGGTGGTTTTCTACTCAACCCGGACGGATCTTCCCAGCCGGCTTTCGCCCGCTTTCCCCATCCGATGGTCGAAGCTGTATGGCCGGTACTCAATTGGTACCATCATACGGTTGAACAGGCGGATCACCCCTTTGAAGTAGACAGCGTCCATGGCGCCGCCATGTTAGTGCGTCGTGGAGTGATCAACCGGGTAGGTCTTCTAGACACCGCCTTTGACCCTATCTACTCTGAAGAGGTAGACTGGTGCTACCGCATCAAGCAAGCTGGCTGGCAGATCTACACACATCCTCAAGCCCGAATCATCCACTATGGCGGCCAGACCATGAATCGTATCATGCCGCGCAAGTATGAGCTATTGCTGTCTCACAGAATGCTTTACTTTCGCAAGCATGCTGGGAGATGGGCTGCCGACGTTTATCGGGTGACTCTAGGACTCTCGACTGCAGTAAAACTAGTGTGCTGGACACTCATCGATGTGCTGCAAGGAGACCGTCAGGCGATCAAGGAGAAGAGAAAGCTACATTGGTACATTTTGAAACGCCTTCCTTCTCTGTGAATGCACCACTCACCTACCCGCGTGCATTGGATCCTCTCGATCCCTATAGTCCGTGATGATGCGGGACAACATATGTCGATTCTAGAGAAATGGCCAGTGTTATTAGGCTATGTGATTCTTCTGGGGTGGTCTGCGCCTTCGTGTCGTTACCTGGCGGTTCGGACATACCTGCAGGAAGCTGTCGAGTGGCTTCTGGTAGCCAGGAATCGCAGTCCTGGTGGTGGCATTGCTGCCTTCTACGATTTGCTGCGCGGTCGATGGGCACCTTCGTATCCCGAGACCACGGGATACACCATACCCACCCTGTTTGCCTCTGTCGCTCACCTTGAGCAACGCGACGACCTGCGTGAGATTGCCATTGCTCTGGCCGACTATTTGCTGACCGCGCGCACGCCGGAGGGGGGCGTTGGGCACTGGAAGCAACGAGACGGGCGAGGCATCACCCCGGTCGTATTCGACACCGGCCAGGTCGTCTTTGGCTGGCTCGCTGCCTGGCGTGAAACGAACACTCCGGTTTACCTTCAGGCGGCTGTAGATGCCGCCGATTGGCTCGTCGGCGTGCAAAGCGAAAGCGGCGCCTGGGTCCGGTACCAGCATCTAGGGACCGTCAAGGTCATCGATACCCGGGTAGCCTGGGCCTTGCTCGAGGTGGCACAAGTCACGCCTTCCTCAATGTACGTCACTGCTGCGCGGCGTAGCCTGGACTGGGCTCTTAGCCAGCAGCAGTCCAATGGCTGGTTCCGGCACGCCGCATTCCGGACCGGTGAGGATCCTTTCACACACACGATCGCCTATACCGCCGAGGGCTTGCTGGAATCCGGGCTCATGTTGAACGAAGCAGATTACGTCACCTCTGCGGAAAAAGTGGCCCGAGCCTTGCTGAAGCGGCAACGGTCCGATGGCTCCCTGGCCAGCACGTTCGACGCTGCCTGGCAGCCTACGAGCCGCTCCAGCTGCCTGACCGGAAACTGCCAGATGGCTCTGCTCTGGCTGCGCTTCTACGGGCTGTCGGGGGACATATCCTACCTGCATGCTGCCCGCAAAGCTATTGCCTTTGTGGCCGCTACCCAGAATCTGTCTACGTCCAACCCCAACGTCAGGGGAGCGATCGCTGGCTCGTACCCCATCTATGGCCGCTACGAACGCCTCAAATATCCCAACTTGGCCGCCAAGTTCTTCATTGATGCCCTGTTGGCCTTGCTGGAGTTGGATAAGCAGCTTGGCGGCTGATAAACGTTTGCACGTGGCTGCGATGGGCGCACCATTCGGCCTGGCGGTGGCTGCCGGGCCCCGTACTTGACGCCGCCTGCTGACCGAACTGCGGGTATGTGAGGATTGGCGCTATCCCTCTACCAGTTCTCTGCGTCTCTTCGTTCTCAGTCAGCGGCCTGGCCTCAAAGTAAACAGTTCTTTATCCCGTTATCCCTAATTGCATATCACCCCCCTATGTTCTGTGCATTACGTGCCGCGTCTATGCACCCCATATCCCAAATCACCCATCAAGCTTCATAGATCGGTTGTCAGCCTTGCGCGAGATCAAGCCTATGCGCATCTGTTATGTCTTGCTCTCACCCACCTTCGGCATGCACCAATACACAGCCGACCTGGCCAACCGTATGGTCCAGTGCGGTCGTGATGTGCGCCTGGTGACCACCGCTCGCTATCCTGCTCACCGCTACCTGCCTGCCATCACGGTGCATACGCCGGTCGATACCCGCAGCAGTGGCGTATCGGCCGACGCGCTGCGGCCCGCGCCGGTGCGGAGGACGGCCGGGGTGATCCAGGACATCCTGCCGGACGTGGTGCACGTCACCGGCCCGCACCTCTGGAACATCCCACTGCTACGGGCAGTGCGCCGCACGGGGATCCCGGTGGTGCACACGCTGCACGATCTGGACCCCCACGTCGGGATGTTCTACGGCCCCCTGCTCCACGTCTGGAATCGCGGGGTGCTGTGCCTGGCCGATCATATCCTGGTGCACGGCGTCTGCTATCGCCATCGGTTGTTGGACAGGGGGATACCCGCCGAGCGGCTGACCTGCACGCCGCTCCTGCACCTGTTTCTGGGGCATACCTGGCTGGGGGAGCTGGAACGCCTGGCGCGGGCGGTGCGTTACGAGCCCTGGGCCCTCTTCTTTGGGCGATTGGAGCGCTACAAGGGCCTGGATCACCTGCTCACCGCGTGGGCGATGATGGATGGACGTGATGGACAGGATGCGCGGCTGGTATTGGCTGGCTCGGGGGATCTGGACCGCTTGTGGTCCGGTCCTCTCCCGCCCCGCGTCGAGGTGCGCAATCACCTGGTCGACGACGAGGAAGCGATCGATCTCTTTCGCCGCTGTGGCCTCGTGGTGCTGCCCTACGTCGACGCCAGCCAGTCAGCGCTGATCGCCGCGGCTTACTATTTCCACAAGGCGGTGGTGGTCACCCGCAGCGGCGCACTGCCCGAGTACGTAGAGGAGGGGCGCACGGGCCGCGTGGTCGAGCCCGGCCATCCCCCCACGCTTGCTCGCTGTCTGGAAGCGATGTTGGATGACCCGGCCCGTCTGGCGCAGATGGGCGCCGCCGGCCGAGCCTGGTACGACGCCCGGCGCGCGGAGGAGGAGCGGGCACTGATCCAGATGTACGATCGCCTGGCGCGCCAGACGCCTCGCCAGGAGCCGGTCGTTCGGTTGCCCGATCGCCTGATTCAGACGTGAGACGCGTGGAGCGAAGCATTTGCCCTGTGTTGGAGGAAAAGAATGAGTTCCGAAGCGATCCAAGTCCAGCCGATTCCCAGCCTGGTTGTCCCGCGGTCAATGTCCCGGATCAGCCTGCATCTGTCGCCGATCGAGCGCAAATACCTGCTTATTGCCGTCGACCTACTGCTGGTCAATGGCTCGTTGCTGGCTGCTGTGGCGATCTGGAGCGACTTTGTGCTCTCTTGGCCGGCCCTGCTGGCCCACGTCAAGTGGTTCATCACCCTGTCGCTTGTGTGGTCGGCCGCCGGCACCGTCCTCGATATCTATAACCTGGCCCGCTCGGCCAGTACCACCAACATCGTGGCCAGTGCCGGCCTCGCGACGCTGTCGGGCGCGTTCTTCTACCTCTACATTCCCTGGCTGACGCCGCCCATTGTCACCCGCACCTATGCCCTGGGTTTTGTGCTGCTCACAACATTGACGGTGATCTCCTGGCGCGTCCTCTACGCCCGGGCCCTCGTACAGCCGGCCGTGCACCGGCGGGCGCTCGTCCTGGGGGCACCGGCGTCGGCCAGTGAGCTCATACGCGAGCTGCAAGAGGCCGGCAGAATCCAGGACGCCAATCCCTTTCGCGGCTCAGGCTACCAGATCATCGGCTTGGTGTCGGACCAGCTGGAAGGGACGGCTGAGGGAGCGGACGACGTAAGCGACGCGATCGACCTTCCCTGGCTCGGAGATGCACGCCATCTGACCTGTCTGTCCCGCCAGCACGGCGTGGACGAGGTCATCCTGGCGTTCGGGAATGGGCACGCACCCTCCCCGGAGGTCCACGAGGCCCTGCTCGACTGCCGGGAACTTGGCGTCCAGATTGTCAGCCTGGAGACCGTCTATGAGCGCCTGACCGCGCGGCTGCCAGCCGAGTACTCCCAGCAGGACCCAAACTTGATCCTGGGTCCGGCGGATAGCCCGACCTTGCGCCTGTATACGGCTCTCAAGCGCCTCGGGGATATCCTTCTGTCCCTGTGCGGCTTGGTAGGGCTGGTCCTGATCATCCCAGGGGTCGCTCTGGCCAACGCGCTCTGCTCGCCAGGCCCGCTCTTTTACAGGCAGCGACGGATAGGCAAGGGAGGACGGTCCTTTGTGATGGTCAAGTTCCGTTCCATGATCCCCGACGCGGAAAAGCACACCGGCGTGGTGTGGTGCGAAGGGGATGATCCCCGCATCACGCCCGTGGGTCGCTGGCTGCGCAAGACCCGCCTCGACGAAGTGCCGCAGTGCATCAATGTGCTGCGCGGCGACATGAGCGTCGTCGGCCCCCGGCCGGAGCGCCCCGGTTTCGTGGGCCGGCTGACCCGCACCTTGCCCCTCTACCGCGTCCGCCACGCCGTCAAGCCGGGTATCACCGGCTGGGCGCAGCTCCGTTACCGCTATGGCGACTCGGTCGAGGACGCCCGGCAAAAGCTCGAATATGACCTGTACTATGTCAAGCACGCCGGCCTGTTCCTGGATCTGCTCATCCTGCTGCAGACGCCCCGGGTGGTGTTGATGCTGAGGGGACAATAGGCCTTGGAATTGCTACGTCTGTTGATCTGCATCCTTCAATTGATCGTCGGCGTTGGGCTTGCCTACCACTACTTGCTGTTGATCGCCGGGGGGCGTTCACGCCGCGGCGCGGTTGGCATCGAGTCGGGGGACCTGTGCTTTGCAGTGGCCGTGCCGGCTCACAATGAGGAGAGCGTGATTGGCGCTACCGTGACCCGCCTGCGTCAAATGGCCTATCCCGAGGATTGCTTTGACGTGCACGTAGTGGCCGATTATTGTTCGGACACGACGGCACAGGTCGCGCGATCGGCAGGGGCGATCGTGCACGTGCGCTCTGAGGGCCCGCGGGGACGCAAAGGGTATGCCCTGGCGTGGTTGCTGACGCGGCTGTTGGAGGGTCTCCAGCACTATGACGCGGTGGTTATCTTTGACGCCGATAGCCAGGTGGCCCCCGATTTTCTGAGCTGGATGGACCGGGCCTTGGCCGCAGGTGCCCAAGTCGCGCAAGGGCGACACGTGATCGCCAATCCCGATGTCAGCACGTTCAGCGCGCTGGCCGATGCCGACATGCGCCTGAACAATCGCATTCGCAACCAGGCCAAAGAGAACTTGGGGCTTTCAGCCCGTCTGATGGGCGACGGTATGTGCTTTCGCCGCGAGGTCCTCGAAATGTATCCCTTTGGCGCGCATTCCCTCACCGAAGACCGCGAGTACGGCCTGCACCTGGTCACTCGCGGCATTCGCGTGCGCTTTGTGCCCGAGGCGATCTCCGTCGGTCAAGCCACGGTGCGCTGGAGCGACGCCACTGGCCAACGCCTGCGCTGGTATGGCGGGGCGTTCGACCTACAAAAACGCTACCTCGGCCCGTTGCTGGTGACGGCGTGGAAAAGCCGCAGCCTGGACGCGCTGGACAGTGCACTGGAGCTGTCCTTGCCTCCCTTTTCCGTTCTTTCCGTGCTGGCCGTGGCGTTGCTCGTTTTGCAGGCCATCTTGTGGATAGTTCGGTTCCCGTCTCGGTTAGCTCCGGGTGCGCTGCTGGCAGGCCTGGCCCTTGCCTATCCCTTCCTGGGGCTGCTGGCGGAGCGAGCGCCAGGCAGGAGCTTTCGGGCTCTGATGTGTGGACCGCTCTATGCTCTCTGGCGTGTCTGGGTAGGGCTGAGGGTGCGGCTGCGACGAGGCCAGGTACCGTGGATCCGCACCAGGCGTCAGGAGGAGGAAGAGGGGCTGGTCAGGTGAACGTGTCCAACGATCGGCCCCGATTGCGCGTCCTGGCCATCTTGGGCACCCGTCCTGAGGCGATCAAGATGGCGCCGGTAGTCCGTGCCTTGCAGGCCCGGCCGGACGTCTTCAATGTGCGGGTGTGTGCCACGGCCCAACATCGCGAGATGTTGGACCAGGTGCTGAGCCTGTTCGGCATCGTCCCGGACATCGACCTGGACTTGATGCGGGCGGGACAGAGCCTCTCGGGCTTGGGCGCGCGCGTGCTGGCCGGGTTAGATCCGGTGCTGGTGGCCGAGCGCCCGGACTGGGTGCTGGTGCAGGGGGACACGACGACGGTGGCCATGGCCGCGCTGGCCGCCCAGCATCGGCAAGTGCGGGTGGGACACGTAGAGGCCGGCCTGCGCACCGGCGACCGGCGCAATCCTTTTCCGGAAGAGATGAATCGGGTGGTGACGGACCACGTCAGCGACCTCTGCTTTGTGCCCACAGAGCGCGCCCGGCAGAATCTTGTCCAGGAGGGTATCCTGGACTGGCGTATACGCGTCACCGGTAATACCGTCGTCGATGCCCTCCGCTGGGTCGCCAGGCAACCGCCGACGCCTAAAGTGGCCGAATTACTGCATCAACTGGGCGTTGGAGAGCTGCGGGAACGGAGGGCATCTGGCTCTTCTGCCCCCTCTGCTCCTCTCCTCCCCCGCTCCCCTGCGTCTATGCTCCTGGTAACTGCCCACCGCCGCGAGAATTTTGGCCGGCCGCTGGAGCGCATCTGCCGGGCCCTGCGGGAGATAGCCCAGAGAGGAGATGGCAAGGTCCACCTCGTCTATCCCGTGCATCCGAACCCGAGCGTCCACGGCCCGGTGCATCACCTGCTGGATGGAGTCGACCGCGTCACGCTGCTGCCGCCGGTGGATTACCTGGCGTTGGTCCATCTGATGAAGCGCAGCACCCTCATCCTGACCGATTCGGGCGGTATCCAGGAGGAAGCACCCAGCCTGGGCGTGCCGGTGCTGGTGCTGCGGGAAATGACCGAGCGGCCCGAGGCAGTCGAGGCCGGTGTCGCGCGGGTCGTGGGCACGGATACCGAGCGCATTGTGGCGGAGGTCTTCCGCCTGCTGGATGATCCAGACGCGCACGCGGCTATGGCCCGACCGGTCAACCCATATGGCGACGGCCACGCCGCGGAACGGATTGTGGAGGCGCTGATGGCGTGGGGTGGGGATGGGGGATAACTGCACGGAAGAGGATGGGCTTCGTGAAGCGGATAGTGTCTCTTGCGTTGTTGGTTGGCCTCTTGCTGGGCCTGCTGCTGATCAGCGGCGGTCCAACTGGCGCTGTCTCTACGGCTACAGAAATCGCAGTTGAAAATGATTGGCCGGTGGCAGCAGTTGAGGCCGCTCCGGTCGGGTCAGGCCCCGCTGTTGGTCCCATCACCGTTCAAACTCCAGGGCCAGTAGAGAAATATGCCAGGTTTGAGGTCTCCTTTGATATAACCAACACCACTGCCACCAACGTGTACTTTCCATATGATGAGAACACGCCCCCCGGTGTGGAGAGCGGTACGGGCATCTCTGTGGACGCTCTTTTGCTCCCGCCGGACGAAACGGACTGGAATGATGCCTTGACCCTGCCCTGCTTCTATTATCAGCCGGTGGAAGAAGTGGGAACTGGAGAATATTCAGGATTACTGCCTGTGGGAGAGGCAGAATGGCGCTGCCGGTTTACTCCAGAGGAGATCGGCATCTGGCAGTACAAGATAAGGGCCACAGATGCCGGTGGTACTGCTGAATCACCGGAGTACAGCTTCAATTGTGGCGATTGTTCTGCTGAAGACTGCAAAGGCTTTGTGAAAGTCTCTCCGATTGACCCCAGGTTCTTCGAGTTTTCTAGTGGTGAACCCTTTGTCACACTCCTCCTCAGCATGGAGCAGGGTAGCCCTTTCAATACTCTCGCCAAGATAAGAACTAGCATTCCTGAACTGGGTAACAATGGAGTTCATTTTGTGCGCTGGTTTCCCACGGGTGAAGGTGCCAACTACTTTGTAGCTCCCTATGGAGACACGATCAGGATCAATTGGGGTTTTGGTGATGCCGGGATAAAGCTTGACGATGTGGATACTCAAGCTGGAAAGAGAACCAGTTTCCGGCCTTATTATTATTCGACCCAGCGAATTCCGGTGGAACCGGGGCGGTATCGGTTCAGCTTCAGAGGCAAGGTAGAGGGCCAGCAAGTCATGCGCATGCAGGTGGGGGATGCTTTTGAGGATATTTGTTCAGGCCCCAGTGTCTATCATAGAGCTCGTGAGGGCGTGTGTGATTACATCCAGGATGGTTGGCATGACTATTCGTTGGAAGTAACCAACTCGGGCGATACAACGTTGGATGTTGGCGTTCGCGGTCTGTATGTCTCTACCGATGCTCCAGCGCCTTATAACACAGTAAAAGTGGGCAAGATCAGAGTTCATTCGATGCGATTTCAACGCTTTGAAGACGATAGAGGTGAGTGGAGTGCCAACCTTTTGACCCGCGGCGACCCGGATACGCACACGTACGTGGATCAGCGCAGCGCCGCCAGGCTGGATGAGATATTCGCCCTTTCTGAACGACATGGTGTTTACCACAAACTGACCATGTTTCACAAAAACGGTGCTGTTCTCAACCGCATGCAGCCCGATGGGACACTCGGCCTCTATGATGATTCCAACTATAGCTTTTATTCTGAAGCAGGTCTACCTTCCAGGTGGTATCAAAGGGCTTATGCCCGCTATTTTATCGCCCGTTGGTCGTATTCAACCGCCCTGCATTCATTGGAGATCGCCAATGAAACAGATCC
>Ga0180431_10009570_pt1 | contig 10912 bp, 19 predicted proteins | sample SS_ome_11_FD_132459 | JGI IMG/M metagenome (GOLD analysis project Ga0180431, IMG submission 132459) | Hypersaline lake sediment archaeal communities from the Salton Sea, California, USA - SS_1_MS_1 metaG | ecosystem: Environmental > Aquatic > Non-marine Saline and Alkaline > Hypersaline >...
ACGATGGGAACCGTCGGTCGGCGCACTCGACGTCAACCTGATGGGAATCAACGCGGCGTCATTCATCGAGCCCCGGTTTCTGCGCGAACGCAACGTGTTTCTTTCGGTCATCTCCCTGACGTTCTGGGTCTACGTCGATGCCACGTAAGTTCCGACTGTCCGACGTCACACGCGGCCCATCAATGCCCGGAAGCGGGCAACTGATGGATGTGTCGATGTCGTTCTTCTTCGATCGCGACGCGGTCACGAAGGCGGTTGATCGCGGCAAGCGGCGGGCTCTGGGTCGAACAGGGGCACTCATCCGGAAGATCGCCCGCGACGGCCTGAAGGTCGGGCGAATGATGAGTCCGGAGGAAATGACCCCGGAGCGTCGCCAACTGCACGCGGGCTGGCTCGAGAAAGGCAATGGATCGCTTTCTCGATGGCAGGAGCGGTTTTTCCGAATGCCGTCGGAACCCGGCGACCGACCGTTCCTGCATTGGGAGCAGTCCTGGCTCAAGTCGAAGCTGTTTTTCTCGTTCGATCCGCAGACGAGCTCCGTGGTCGTCGGCCCGCAGCGATTCGGCGACGGCGTTGCCGGTGTGCTCGAGCACGGCGGGGTCGACCCCTACTACGGATACAACGTGTTCGCGCGTCCGTTCATGGCTCCGGCCGAGGAACGAGCGCGGTCTACCTACGTCAAGTTCTGGGAAAACGCGATCCGCTGAGGTCGCCGGAGGATGGATAGATGGGACGGCACAAGCGCGGAATCGACGCGAAGGCGTACGTCAACACCGGCAGCTGGGGGACTCCGACATGGGTTGAGCTGACAACGGCTCGCGACGTGGTCCTGGACCTGAGCGTCGATGAGGACGAGATCACCGATCGCGGATCGGATTTCAAGAAGTTCCTGCCGACGCTGGTCGCTGCCGAGGTGACGCTCGACGTGGCCTGGGACAAGACCGACACCGTCCTCGAGGACATCCGGGATGCCTGGGCGGCTCGCGGCGTTGTCGAGATGGCGTTCATGGATGAGGCGATCGCCACGTCCGGAGCCCAGGGGCTGCACGCCGAGATGAGCGTGTTCGGCAAACGGAAGCGCGAGAACCGCGGAGAAGCCCAGGTTCTCGAGCTGACGCTCAAGCCGGGGGACGGCGACAACGACCCCGAGTGGCTGACGACCCCGTAATCCGCTGACGACCCGGGCAATTCGAATCCACAACACACCCAGAGTGAGGTCACGAAATGGCGACACTGACATCCGACGACCTGCAGGTCCTGACGCTGGCCGCGACGCGGGTTTGCGACAGCCAGGCGAAGAAGCGGGGGCCTGAGAGCATCGTTTACATCCGCGCGGATCAGCTGCAGGAGCTCGGCGGGAAGATCCCCGACGGATGCTGTACCGATCCGCCGTCGATTGAGATCCGGAAGCACCCGTCGACCGGTCGTGAGTACAAGGCCCGCAGGGTTCCGACCGCACCGGTCACCGCAGGCGAGTTGCTCCGTCTCTGTCAGGCGTACGGGAAGAAGGCCGCCAAACCGGCCGAGCCTGCCAAGACCTGAGCCACACGGCGAACGGGCTGAACCTGATTCGAGCATGCGGGAGGCGAGATGCGGACATTCACGGATTCGAGCGGCCAGGCATGGCGAGTTGAGCTGACATACGGGGTACTGGTCGAGATTCGGGCTGAGCTCGGAATCGACCTGCTCAAGCCCGACATCGAGATCGGCACAGTCGAGGCCCCGATGGTCAAGCTTGCTGCGGACGTCGAGACGTTCGTCGCGGCGTTGTACGTCACGTGCCGGCGGCAGATCGAAGCCCGGCAGATGTCCGAATCCGACTTCGCCGCGTCGCTGTTCGGAGCTGCGATCGGTGAGGCCCGCGACGCATTCTTCGAGGAGTGGGTCGATTTTTTCCGGCAAGCCGGAATGGGTCCGGCGGCGACGATCCTGGAGACGCTGCTCGAGACAGTGAGGCTCGGGAGCGAGACGCTGGTGCGAACGATGGAGGAGAAGACCCGGAACCTGCCCGAGATCCTCACCATGTCGTCTGGAGTCTCGCCGGCCTTGTCGGGGTCGATCCCCGGGGATTCACGCTCCGGCAGCTCGACCTGATGGCCGATGGGCGATTGCGGTCAGCGTGGGACCGTGCGTCGTGGGTGGTCGCGTCAATGGTGGCGATTCAAGGCGGCGACGTCGATCCGCAGGAGATCAACCCGTACCAGTCACGCGATGGTGATTACCGACCGACGGTGGATGACGACGGAACGATTCAGGACCTGATGGTGTTTCTATGACGATGGGATCCGCAATCCGAGCCGGCCGGGCGTTTGTCGAGATTCTCGGCGACGCCCGCGGTCTCAATAAGGCGATGGATTCCGTCCGCGACCGGGCGACGCAGCTCAGTGGCGAGCTCAAGCGAGTCGGGGCCACGACTGCCGGCATGGGGGCTGCCATTGTTGCGCCGATCGCCCTGGCGGTGAATCGCGCTGGTTCATTCGCTGAGGACCTGTCGAAGTTCGACGTGGTGTTCGGAGAGAACGCAGATTCGGTCCGTCAGTGGGGCGACGAGTACGCCAAGCAGGTTGGTCGGTCTCGGGGTCTGCTGACGAAGATGCTGGCCGAGGCGCAGGACACACTCGGGCCGATGGCGCAGCTGGCAGGCGTTGATCCGGCCAACGCGATCGAAATGTCGAAGACTGTGGCCCAGTTGGCGATCGACCTGGCATCGTTCAACAACATGACAGATGAGGAGGCATTCGACAGCCTAATTCGCGGGCTGGTTGTGTCTACCACGAACCTGCGAAAATTCGGGGTGGTCGCCAATGAAGCCTTTGTCAAACAGCGTGCTCTGTCGATGGGGTTTGATGTCGAGAATCTGACGGCATACGAGAAAGCACTTGCGGTGATGAACATCACCCAGGAGGCGACGACATCGGCCCAGGGCGACGCGATCCGCACAGCGGAATCCTATGCGAACCAGATGAAGGCGCTGCGAGCCGCAATTGATGACGCGGCCGTAGAGCTGGGAGATGTATTTCTGCCACAGGCTACGAGCATGGTGGCAGCGATGAAGGACGGCATACAGATTGTCTCGCAGTTCGCGGGAGAAAACACAGTCCTCGCCCAGGCTCTTGGAGCTGTCGGCGCTGTGATGCTCGGCGGGGGTATGGCCCTCATCATCGGCGGCCAGCTCACCAGCTCGCTCGTGGCGATGACGAACGCGCTGCAGGCTGGTGGACTTGCGGCGACAGCAACAGCCGGCGGAATTGTGGCCCTGACGACCGCTGTTGGCCTGTATGCGATCGGCGTGTTCGATCTCATCAAAGAGCTGCGAGACCTCGAAGAGCAACAGAAGGCGATCAACCGTCTGTTCGCCGAGGGCACGGAAGCCGCGTCGAAACTGCCCAAGGCTCAGAGAGACCAGCAGGCCGAAACGATTCGCGGACAGATCGAGGAGCTCAACAAGCGTCGCGGTGTGGTACTCGGGCGGATCAAGGATCCCGGCACGGGGCAGAAATTCACCGACAACTTCTGGGATGTCGTCGCTGGCGGAACTCCGGACGTGTTCAAGTCGATCGACCAGCAGGAACTCGACACCATCGACTCGACGCTCGACAACCTGCGGAAGCGGCTTGATGCCATCCTGCAGGCCGACACGTCAGGGCCGGCATCTGTTCCCGAGAAGGCCAAGGATGCCGTCAAACAAGCGGCCGACTCCGCGACCGAGGATGTGAAGTCGGCTGTCGACGAGATGCAGTCGGCGATCAAGGAACAGCTGGATGCGATCGGGCAGCAGGTGCCGGACTTCGCAATGCCAGACGTTGACGTCCGGCAACAGCAGTTCGCCCGCCTACGGTCCGCCTCGGCCCGCTCGGCGTCGCTGAGCAATCAGGAGTTCTACCGGTTCGGCCAGAAGTCCGACCCGATGAAGAAGCTCGAGGACATCGCCGGCCAGCAGCTCGACCGTCTCAATGCGATCGCCGACAACACCAAACCTGGGGAGACGTTGTCGATATGACGGTCACATCAGCAACACGTCAGGCCGATGGAGACGACGTCTTCACCGGGACAGTCGAGTCGGACGAGATCGTCCATCGGTACAAACTGACGACCGACGGCACGGAGACCGAATCCTACCAGGTTGTCACGAACGGCATCTCGGCGGGCCTGCTGCCGGCTCCGGGAAAGCCGATTGCGGCCGGTGTGGATTACTGGGCGCGGCGAATCAAGGTGTGGCGGCCAATACGATCGACGTCGAATGTGTGGTATGCCGAGGTCACCTACGACAACAAGCCGGCCGAGCGGAGCCAGGATTCGAGCGATGACCCTCAGCGGTACGACCCGACCGATCCGGACAATGACACGGCAATCGTCAGCCTCGCGGCTCAGATGGTGCAGCGGCCGGAGATGTTCGATTTCCGTGGCGCGGCGTGCAATAACACTGCCGGCGACCTGATCGACCCGCTCCCCGAACTCAACTACGTCCTGACGACGATCACGATCGAATGGAACAGCACGTCGGCAGTGACTGCGTTCCGGCAGTACATCGGAACCAGCAACGACCAGGACATCACACTGACGGGCATCGCGGTGAAGGAACGCCAGGGCGCGGTGACCGGCTACGAAACGACCGGTCCGCACACCCGGCAATACACGCCGATCGGCGGCACTCCCACACAGACGACGTACTACACTCACCGGGTGTCCTACGAGTTCATCGACATCGATCTCCCGTCGAACGTCAACCTGCTCGATCCGGCCAACGCGACGATCTCTGCAACCGCTCTGCCATCGTTCCCGGCCCTGAAACGCGACTCCGACGCCGTCGATTACAACTACATCCCTCAGGGGCACATCGTCGCGAACGTCGGATACAGCGAGCTTCGCCTCGATGCTCCGTCCGCATACAGCACGCTGACCGATTACGAGATCGGAGACACGGTCACCTATGGCGGGGCCCGGCACAAATGCCTCCTGCCGAACGGACCAACCGAAGGCACAGCCAATCCGTCCAACACGACGTACTGGGAACAGTACGGAACCGGCAACTCGGCACCGCTGAAACACCGCCTCACCAATGGCGACGTCAATCCGTCACTCACCGGTGACTCGGCCGACGATTACGTTGATCGGCCGCAGTACCTGGACGATGCCGGACAGTTTCACGATCCCATGGCCAGCAGTGGCGAGGTCTATGCACTGTTCTTCTCCACGTTCAAGGCCGAGGACTGGTCTGCCCTGCCGGGGGTCAGCTGATGCCGCGCGGGATCTCGCTACGCACCAGGCGTGATGCTCGGCGGGTCCGACGGGCCGTGCGTCGCTCCGAGGCTGGTCGCCGAGGCTATCGGCCGCGGAAAGCCCCGGAAGTCTTCAACGATCGCGAGGGGGCTGCGGCCGCCGAGGCATACAAGGCCGTCCTCGGCAAAGTCTCGTGCTACCTCGGGAACGGCTGGTACCGCATCACGCCGCTCGAGATGGCGGATCCGGACTACCCCGGCAAGGACCTGTTGAACGGCGTCAGCCCCTGCAAGAGCTCCGGCGGCACAACGTACACGTGGGATGAGGCGACCGAGTCCTGGGGTGGGACTGATAACTGTGGGTCCGGCTGCTCGAGTGCGGAACCCGGAGGCGACGGCGACTTCGACGGGCAGACGTGTTTCGAGCCGTGCGAGTCTGACGGGGCCTGTACCGGCAACGCGACATGGACGTGGACGCAATACGGCGGCGGATCTCCCGGGGACCCGGACGACTGGGTCGAGACGACACCTTGTACCGGATCGCACTGTGCCGCGCCGAAGCCGACGTCGCCGGGGAGCACGTACAGCGAGACGACGACAACCCCCTGCCAGCGGAACACGATGTGCGAGCACAACTATGACGATCCCGCATCGCTGTGCGAGGTCGCTCAGAGCTGCCCGCCACGGGATCCGGATAGCGTTGTCGATCGTCAGGCCGGGACCGGGTCGACAGGGTGGGTGCTGGCGTACCAGGTCAGCAAGCTGACGTTAACGACGAACACGCAGGTCCTGCTGATCCCGTACACGTCGCCAACTCAGTGGAGCACGCCGAAGTCGGTGAAATGGTCGAGCGACTGCCCAGCCTGGGCGCAGCACTCAGCCGACTGCTACCAGATCGTGACGGCTGCCCTGCCGCTTAATCTCGTGTTCGTGCCGACGACCATCTCCTGCTGTGACGGATCGCCAAAGATCACCGCGTTCAGCACGATGATCGTCGAGGGTCTGTCGTGTGGTTCGTACACCGACCCGTGTCCGGAGTGAGCCACCATGGCGATTCACGGTCCGGCAACGATGAGCGGCAGCTGCTGTTGCGGTCCTGTCCTGTGCTGCTGTCCCGATCGGACAATGCCGATGACACTGACCGCGACGCTGCGGAACTCCCAGTTCTGCTCGTGCGTTGAGGGGTTGACCGACACAGCGACGTGGAATCCGGCCACGCAGAGCTGGCAATGGCAGTTCACCTCCGCGGCGAACTGCGGAACAGACACCGGTGACGAGATCATGGTCGTCGACATCGAACTCGAGTGCCGGCAGATCGATGAGGTGACGTGCGAGTGGTGGATCAACTACGAGACGACGTGCGACAGTGGTGGGTTTAGCGGATCTGTTCCGCTCACCGAGGAGTCGATCACGTGCGATCCGTTCTACGGTGAGTCCGGTACGATTCTCGACGTTCTGTGCTGCAACGCGACGTCGCCCGACCAGGGGCTGTTCTACGTTGAGATCCAGGAGCCCTGAGCATGGCAATCGTCGGCGGTGGATTCAGTGCGACTCGCCAGCAACCCATTCCGGCGCGGGAACGAATCCGGCGATTCAAGACGCCGTGTGTCTTCCGCAGCCTGCAGGCCACAGGTCAGGTCGACTGCCGGACCTGCGGCAGTGAAACGATCAAGCGAGACCAGTATTGGTGCTCGAAGCACGGCGAGACCTGCATGCGAACCAACTGGGGGCACGACGTTCTAACGTGCTCGGACTGCGGGAGCTACAAAGCGCGGGAGTCACGCGAGCAACCAAATCACCATCCAGCCGAGAACGGCGATAGCCCAGAAGAACCACAGAATCTCGCAGGTGATTCTCACTACCCAGAGTGAGTCTGCGATCGACGACAGGCTTTCCGAAATGGAGTCGATCGATTCGCGTGGCACGGCAGGCGATGAAGGCTGTTGGCTTATGGGCCAGGTGTTGAATTCAACGCCGTGCTCAAGCTCTGGCTGCAGGTTCTCGTGAACTCTGATCGTTCCGATGGGAGTGGTCGCGCGGCATTTAGGGCAACGACCTGTCTCCCCACGATGCTCGTCGCCAACTTCGCGATGATACCCGCAATGTTGGCAAATGAACCGAACCATCTGTTCTGACCTCCACCAAACGAACGTACCGCCGACCTGACCGGATGACAACAAAAATACAGGCATCCGATTGACACGGTTGTGCGGATCTGCCAACGTGACTGCACAACCAAAACGAGCTGCCGGCGGGACTGGAACCCAACCGGCAGCTCTGACCCCCGAACGACCCGGAGGCTGGCGCGATGATAGACACGCGCGTACGCTGCGGCAACTGCTGCCGCCCCCCCAGCACAAATTTCATTGTGACGCTGCGCGCACAAAAAACGCCTGACGGTTGCAGCCGCCAGGCGTCATATCCGTTCGCGTCAATGCGTCAATTCTCGTGGCTGAGCCGGTCATTCTCGCCAAAGACTCCCGACTCAGCCTGTCAACACGATGGCACGTGCGACAGGATCAACGTACCGTGAATGGAAACGTTGCGGCAACACTGCAGACGCTGGGACTGCTGACCAAGGAATGCTTGGCCGAGATCGGAATCGGACAAGACAAGCTCAACCGATTGACCAATCAGTACGGGCTGCGACCAGCTGGGCAGCCAAACCAACGCAACTACTACGACCGAGAGAACGTGCGTCGATCACTGTTTCGGCAGGCTCGCGGCGAAACGGTGGGGATGTTCGACACTCCACCGGAGCTGCTGGGGGTTAGCAATGGGGAGGAAACGTGGAAACGGTGAGGGGTCGGTTTGCCGGGTGCCTGGTCGCAACCTGTGGCGAGTGATCGTGTCGGCCGGGTACGACGCAACCGGCAGGCGGATCCGCAGGACGTTCACGAGCCATCCACAGACCGGTGATCCGTTTCGCGCGAAACGCGCGGCGCTCGATGCCATCCCCGACATCAGGCGTCACGTCAAACGCTCACCGCTGACGCAGCGCCGCGAGGTGCCGACGCTGGCCCAGGCCGTCGAGGATTGGGCGCAGGCCGCCGAGACCGACCGCGAGCGGTACAACCGCCGTCGATTGACTGTGAGGTTTCCGACGCTGCTGACACGCCGGGTCGACCGCATCCGACCGTATGACGTGCAGGTGGTTGTTGATCACATGGACCTGCACGCCAACACGGTGCGGCAGGCGGCGTCATACCTGCGCCGCGTCTACAACCGGCTGCGGCGTCTCGGCGTCGTTTCGGTCAACCCGGTCGAGGATGTTGCGGTTCCGCGGGCTGCACAGACCGAGGCGCGGACGCTGACGCCCGAGCAACTCGGCCAGGTGCTGGCGGAACTCCACGGGCATCAGTACGAGGTTGCCTATGTGCTCGCGGCGACCTGCGGATTACGTGACGGTGAGATACGAGCACTGCGATGGGATGACGTCGATTGGTCAGGCCAGACGTTGCGGGTCGAGCGAGCTGTCGGTGAGCACCAGACGGTGCGCGAGCCCAAATCAGAGAGCCGACGTCACGTTGGGTTGCCGCAGGTGGCGATCGAGGCGCTCAGGCGACGTCAGGCCGTGGCGTTGCGTCTCGGAATTGCGAGCTGTCCGTGGATTGTCGCAACGGTCAGCGGCAGGCTGTGCCAGTCATCGACGCTCGGGCGACCGCTGCGGGCTGCCTGTAAACGGCTAGGGTTGCAATGCCGATTCCACGATTTGCGGCACACTCACGCGACGATACTGCTCCAGGCGGGAGTCAATCCCGTGCTGGTCGCCAGGCGTCTCGGCCATTCGACACCAACCACGACCCTCGACGCCTACGGTCACGCGATCGGCGACGACCGGCAGCTGACCGACCACGTTGACCGGCTGCTGGGGTAATTTCTGTTTTTCTCAGAAATTATACACACGGTGTATTGCCGGTGCCGATACGATGTGTATAATAAGAGGCGTAAGGCACACACAACTCAAACACACGGGAGACGAGACGATGTATGAATACAAGCCCGAGCACCCGAAGTCTTACAGGCTCCGAACCATGCTTGGCAGCGTGGGGGTCACCATGTATCGCCACACATCAGAGCAACTCGGCGTATCGTTTGTAATTGCATCGGAACACGGGGACGTTTTTGGTGGCGAGGACAAAGAAGAATGCGAAATGCTGGTTGTCTGCTCGGAAAACGACAAGGCGCGAGGGTGAGCAGCAATCTGTGCCCGTCGCACGTCGCGGCGGGCTTTCTTTCAAACACGGAGACGAGACAATGAGTGATGCAAGACAATTCTTGGCAGACAATGGGCTGTTTTTGGTGCACGATGACGGCACGGTGACAAACCTGCACCTAGTGCCGAATGCGTGTTTTGCCGGCCCATCCAATGTGGTTGGCTGCAAGCTGAACCTTACTCCGGGGGTCTACATGACGGTCCCGGACCAGCAAGCCGACGACCAGCGCCGTGCGGTTGCGGTGTTGGTTGCAGGCCAGCCGTATGCGGACTGCCGCGAGCAGATTGATACGATCGACTGGGACGGCTGGTATCCCGAGGTCGACATCGACGGCGACCTCACCGGCGAGATCGCTGACCTGCACAGCACCGAGCACGAAATCGTCGACGTGACGCCGGACGGTGTCGTTGCGTGGCCCGGAGCGACAGATGCGATGGTGCTGTGGTCTGAGCAGCCAGAGGATGAGGACTGATGAGCGACACCAACAAGACCAACAGAATCAACGTCAGCCTGCCCGCTGTCACAGAACGGCTGTGGCGCGAGCAGGCCGAGGCCGACGGCCAGGGACTGTCCGGGTGGGTCCGCGACTGCTGCAACGCCAACCTGAGCGTCGAGCGGCAGCGACGGAACGTGGAACCGAAATCGGCCGGCAGGCCTCGATCGCAACCTGACTGACGGTGGCGCAACAATCTGGCGCAACGAGCGGCTGACTGAGCGTTTGGTGCTGTAATACCAGTGCGAAACGCTCACCAGCCCTATGCGTTGTTCGCGTAAGACGTACAAACCAAGAACGGCCGTTACGTGCAGTTCGAAACGGCCGTTTTTGCGTTTCCGTGGTTGTCACATTGTTCGCACTATTCGCACTAATCACGCATAGGTGGCGCAACGGGTGGCGCAACGAAAGTGCGTCTGAAAGTTTTTGAAACGAACCACCACGCAGACGGGCACAACCCACCGCGTAGCCACACGGCAGGCAGCACCGAAACGGCAACAAAAACCGCATCGACAGCAGCCGATTCTCCATTACTGTTTGCCCACCTGAGACGATTAATGTGACAGGCGGGAACAATGCGAAACGCAACGACAAATGACGACCGACTGCTGACGACGCGGCAGGTCATGGACGCACTCGGGCTGAGCCGCTCGGCGGTCTATCAACTGCTGGACTCTGGCAGGCTGCCGAGCGTGCGGCCGAGCATCGGCGGCAAAACGCGTAACGTGCGAGCCAGTGACCTAGCCGAATACATTGCGAGCCTGAACGGGGACCAACGATGAACGAATCACAAACCATTCACGCGTTTTTGTCGCTGGCTATCGTGCTGACGGTTTGTTTTGCCTACGTGTTGAGTCCGCGCGGTGAATCATAACGTCGCGATCTGCGGCGCACCGGCACTCAGACCAGTCGCGGCAGTGCCATGACCACTGCCGAGCCGCCCGGCGGTGCGTTACTGCCGGGCGGATTTCAACACTAGAGAC
>Ga0180431_10009575_pt1 | contig 10909 bp, 19 predicted proteins | sample SS_ome_11_FD_132459 | JGI IMG/M metagenome (GOLD analysis project Ga0180431, IMG submission 132459) | Hypersaline lake sediment archaeal communities from the Salton Sea, California, USA - SS_1_MS_1 metaG | ecosystem: Environmental > Aquatic > Non-marine Saline and Alkaline > Hypersaline >...
CAATTAAGTCTACCCCATTTTTTAGAAGCATATCTTCTCTTCTAAGTTGTTCAGATGTAATAATCAACTGATCATAACCAGAAATTTTCCTACCTTCCCATGCGTGCTCTTTTGCATACTCACGAACGAGTTCAACAGATAGTCTTTCATTTTCTGGAACATCAATCATAAATCTTTTAATGTCGGAAAATAAAGACGCAGCCCGAGTTGATTTACCCACGCCCGGACCACCCCATAGATTTATTCTTCTTACTCTATCCTTCATCCAATAACCTCCAATATCAAACTACCAAGCCAAAATCCCACAAATAAGATTGTACATATGAAAAGAACTGCGAGTAGATCAAATAATATATCAAGTAAAGTCTCAATCAACGCTTCTTTCTGTGGTTGATTCATATTAGTGTTTCCCCTTTTCATTTTATTTTATTCGGGTCTAACATTATTTATCCCTTGGCGTGCGGCTTCGGCTGCCTCGCGTGTGGAGTAGCAAGCCGAAACAGCCCCGTAATAAGCCCCGTCGGAAAATGCTTCATGTGCAGGAATGATTACGTCGTACAGTTCCCCGCCGCGTTCTTCAATATGCCACGCCTCATATTCCCCGCCCTCGCACATCAAATAGCCGGGGGCAGTGCAATGCTCTACGATCTCACAATCAGCATTCACACCCCATAGGCCAAAGTCTCCGGGGCACACAGGCACGCCATCCGCCGTCTTCGGCAACCTCCCAATAACCTCATTCTTCTCATCCAGCAGGGCGAGTAGATCATGAATGACTTCTCGATCGTGGACGTGTTCTTGCGGTGGGTTGATTGTCGAATCGTACCGCTTGATGATTCGCTCCGCCTTGTGTCGCACTTCCTTCTCATTCATCTTGCTCATTGGCGTTATCCTTTTCAATAATACGGACTTCTTTAGTCCCAAACTGATTAATGTCCCATTCAACCATATGGGTTCCATCTGCTATTTGCTCAGACAGTTCAATCGCAGAATAAAAGGTTGCCTCAACAATAAAAAATCCGACTACTGCCCCAATAGGAAGGCCCATGAACCCAAGAAGGGTAAAGAAGATCCCCAACTGCACAGGGCTCAGTTCGTTTGCCGGTGTTGTGAAAAACGATCTCTTACTCATTCCTCACCCCCTTCGTGTGCGGCTTCGGCTGCTTCTCGGGTGGAGTAACACTCCGAGACAGGAACAACTATATGCTTCATAGCACAGTCAGAAGCGGGTCGGCAAACATCCATTGCACTTTGTTCTTTGTCACCATACGCTTGGAGCGACCATGTTGGCCTACTTGGGTGATATATGAAGTCCATATAAGGTATCACGCTCACTCCATCCGCCGTAACCGGCAACTTCTCGACAATCTTCCGCAACTGCTCGACAATCTTCCGCAACTGCTCAACCTCCACAGTGATTTCGGCTGCATAGCGTTCGGTGGTGCTGTGTTTAACTTTCAACCCATCAAGATCCCTTTCAAACACATCGGAATGATGTTTGAGCCTCTCTGCACGCCCCGCCTGTATCTTAGCCGCTGCCTCCGCCTTCTCCGCCCGCTCGTTCGCTGCGGCGAGGTCGGTGCGGAGTTGGTCGATTGCTTTGTGGGACAACCCCGCAAGTTCTCTTTGCTGCGGTGTCGCAGACTCGAATGTTGCAAGCCCGAAAAGCCTCGAACTAGAGTCAAGTATCTGCTTATCCGTCATTCGTTCACTCATCATCATTCTCCATTTCTAAATATGTCCAGTCGTATTTCTCAACTGGACATATGGATTATTCCTGACTGTCGATGATGATGCCCATTCCACCACCACCCATTCCAGTTCCTGAATTCATCATCTCGAAGCGAGGACGAACACCATCCCAACGCTCGATCCATCGAAGATCTCGCTGGATTTCAAGGAGACGAATGTAGTCTTCTCCCGCTTCAGTAGCCTGATCGATTTCATATCGACGGGCTTCTGCCTGAAGTGCTGCAACTTGCTTTTCCGCTTCCGCCACTTCAATGTCAGTCTGATTACGAATTGCCTGTGCTTCCTGTTCAGCCATTGCTGATGCCTTTTGCTGCTGTGCTTCCACAACCGCGTCAATAGCCCGCTGAATCTCTGTAGACTCATATGAGAATCCAGACCCCATACCGATGCTGGTAATCGTTACGCCCCGTTCAGCGAAGTAAGGGATAACATTAGTACGGACTTGATCCATGATCTGGTTCTTCATCGTCCGGAGAATATCCATATTATATTCTGCACACTGTGATGCAAGATAGTTTTGGATGTGGGCACGAACTTCCTTATCCAGAACATAATCCAGTCGAGTTCCACGCCCATCCTCTGATGGATATCGATAGAGGAATGTGGCGACATCTTGCTCTCGAACCTCAGCAACTACAGTGATATCAACCGAGAATCCAACAGAGTCTGAAGACTCAACCCAGATGGATCGATCATTCCCAGCAACCCATTCACGGGTTCGTGGAGATCGGTCAACTCGGATCAGGCGGACGGTGTTGATATACTCACCATCATACCACATGCGTCCTGTCTTCTTCCACCGTCGAGTAATCTGTACCCGGCGAGTTGCAACCTTTTGCTGCTTCAAAAATTCTTCAGATTCAAATGCGTCTTGTTGCATACTATCACCCTCAAGAGGGATAACGAACGCAGTTTCATTATTTTGAATCTCTTCGTATTGTGGGGTATTGTACTTACGACACCCCGACATCACAAATACCATCACCGCCATTGCCATCACAAAATACGTTTTCATTCTTTAACTTCCTTCTGGGTTCGAAACCCAATTCCACTCCACACTAGCAACAGACCACCAATGGCGAAAGAAGCAACATTTCTTACACCACGGGTCTGTTCATTAATAACCAAAACACGATTCGCTTCTGCACTATTCAATGCCTCTACCGCAACATCATCTGTAACAACACTCCCTACAATGGTAGTTGCTACAGTTACGAGAAGAATAAAAATTCCAGTAACGATTAGGCGGAATACTCCGCGACGATAATTCATGACATGTACCGACTTGGGTTGTAGGAAAGATCCTCCACGACATTCTCAACAACATGGAGCATTTCCTGTGTCCATGACTCTGGAACATTTCCCTTCATCACATCAGTCCCACGAATGGGGTTATTCTGCAAGCGACCCTCGGCAATCATAGTCCCAAAATCTCGATCAAAATGATCGTTCTTGGAACATTGCGACCACCCAACATGAACCTCTCCGTTCTCATTTGCTGTAGCCATAACTACACCAAATGGAATTCCACGGGAATGCGGTTGTGTCGGGTCAAACATTCGTGCGTACATCTTCTTTACCATTACAAAATTCCTTTCACTTCAACATTGTTTACTTAAATTCTGGATCAAGAATCATATCGATGTATTTCTTGATCGTTTTCCATGTTTTACCACTCTTCGAGATACCATACTTCTCGATACCAGTGAGTTTCCACCACTCTCTTAGATTCGTCCCCATCTCTACAGATCGAGCATAGGTATCACAAACCATTTCAGCCAGATAGATCTCCGGCATGTTTTCAACACCATTCCAATATTCGGGATGGTGCATATTCGTTTTCTGATGTGTGCTAATTGCTACACCACGGAGATCTTTGTCTTCCGTATCTGAGCATCCTATAGCATACCATTCCACGCCCCTAAATTTTGTCTGGTCGTGGACAAATGCATTTGCAATCAGATTCCGTCCAAATTCTTCATCTCCATTCTCAATACATTTCTCGCCGATGCGAATTGCACCGTCTTGAACATTCCTGATATGTCGAATGAGTTCTCGGATCTTTTTCAGATTCAAAAGAATCTCATTACTGTCAGGCGTACTCGGAGTTGTCATTTTCTCTACCTCCACGGGTGTCTTCCAAAGTAGTATATATGGTAATCGGATGGAAGTCAACTGGGAAGGGTGGTTTTCTATAGAAAATGTATTTTTCTGTCCCGTCTAAAAAATATTGATTATTTTTCAGATTTCCCTTGACTTTTCCCAAAACCGTGGTATAATCTTAGTGTACCCCGAAGGGGATATAGTATATATAGAACAATGGTTATTTTTACTTAACTCCCTAGATGGGAGATTTTTTATGCCTCTACCCACCCTATTATGTATACCGACTAAATACAATGGAGGATCTTTTATGACTGAACAAGTGTCAAATGAGCAGAAAATTCCGAAGTGTCTTGAGGATTATCGACAGACCCCCAAACAAAAGAGTGTTGATATATGCATTTATGGCATCATGAACTTCATTTATGGAGCAAACAAGATCGAGATGGTGAAGAATAAACTTGATAAATGCAACCGCCGTGCTGAGAAATTTCAAGAAATCCTCGATTCAAAGTCAAAGATCCGGTCGTTTTTCAGTAAGGACTATCGCTTGTATATGATTGATGTCGAGGATAGAATTGATTTTTGGCTCAATGAGGCGGAAGAGTGTGATGAGGTTGGTGAGGAATTATTTGAACTAAATAAGGATAATATTCGGTACTTGCCCAAGATAGCAGAGATTCAGGCTGAAATCAAGCGGCACCCAGATTTTTCACCTATTTTCTATGGAGACCATTATTAATGGGATATGATATGAGATGTACATCCTGTGACAGTACATGGGTTCATGAGGGGGATAAATTCTCTCTCATGGATGTCTATGATGATCCATGTCCGAGTTGTGGTGTTGTCGGGTGTGTTGAGAGGGGATATGTCCAAGAAAATAGAGAAGGATTCTCCACGGCGACAATAGATACCAATAGGTTGGCTTTCCGAAAGAAAGATGGAGGGTTTCAAGAACTCCTTTCCAAGATTCATGAAGGAAGTCCCGGTAGCAAACTGGACAAGAAACTATAATGAAATTTGAGCATATAGATCATGGTTTTGTTTTTGAAGAGTTAGTCGCTACTACTACAGAAAGTGGCAGGACTTATCGTGTTCCCAAGTGGGGTGATTTCGAAGATTATGAATCAGTCACTACGGTATTGAATTACGATAAAAAAGAATTCTTTGAAGAGTGGGCCAGAACCCCCGGCAATAAGAAGAAGTCAGAAGCCGCCGCCCATCGAGGGAATATTATTCATGATGCGATTGAGAATTACTTAAATAATGTGCCAGATGCGTTTGATGTTGAAGACAGCGAACATAGAGCAATGCTTGGGTCGATGCGACCATACCTAAACAAAATCAATAATGTCCACGCCCTTGAAGTTCCCCTCTATTCTCATATGATGGAACTTGCGGGGCGTGTTGACTGTGTGGGTGAGTACGAAGGTGTTCTCTCTATCATCGACTTCAAGGGATCTACGAAGACTAAAAAGGAAGAATGGATTCTCAATTACTTCCTACAGGCCACAGCATATTCAGTGATGTGGGAAGAATTAACAGGACAGCAAATTAACCAACTCGTTATCATTATGGGTAACGAAGATGGATTCTGTCAGATATTTAAGAAGGATATCAGGGAATATGTTCCCCTGCTATTCAGGCATCTGATGAAATACCAACAGTTTAAAAAGCAGGAGAGTAAATAAATGAGAGCGTTATTATCAAGAATTTTTATGTTTTTTGGGGGACTGCTTTTTGCTATTGCAATTCGAGTCCATCCTAAATCAGCCACTGGTGGAAGCATCGAAGTAGATGATCGGTCGGAAGAATTCATCGAACTTCAAAAGTTGCACAACAGATTGCACTTCACTGGTTCGTGTTTCCCCGTGAGCAACTACAAGCCACATCCAGCGGCGAACAAGGATTACTATGTCGTGGCACTTCGTAACGCACACGAAGAAGAGAAAACCGATGTCTACATGTTCACTATGAAGGAACTATTGAAGGCACAGGATCGAGCCGACAAGAACCGAGAAGATGTCCCGGAAGACATTGGGGACTTCGATCTCCGCATTGAACGGACAGAAGACTAATGCAGTATAAAACAAAAATCCTAGATCCAAATTTTAGGAAGTCTTTCCTGAAAGAACTCCAAACATCGGTCAAACAAAACGAAGAAAAGTCTGGTAATGCTAACTGCATCGAGACCATTCTTGAACTTTGTGAGAAATACGATGTAGAGCCAGAGTCCATTAACCCCATCATCAATAGGGCGATTAAGGCCAAGATCCGCGAAGAAGCGATTGAAAAAAACTTGATGAAGGGGAAGAAAAAGAAGAAATTGATTTGACTTTTTGGTTTAGTTCTGCTATAATTGGATACGACCAGAATATGACAGACCTATTCATTCGGACTTGCGTTAATATGGGATGGATCGAATAATGATTCCACACTTTATTAAATCCAGAAAACTAAGAAAGTTCAATGTTGATTACTATGAAAGTTATGGAGAGATATCTAATGATGTTGATGACTTGAGTGATGCTCTTTTGGGACATCCACATGAGATTAAGCAAGGTCATGTGGAGGAAGATGCACAATCATATGATGACTGTCACCTTGTCTGCTCTGATCTGGGTAATGGTAAGCATATGCCAGTTATTGATCTAGATTTTTCTTGTTTTTTACAGGACAGCACTACCGAGGGGCATCATCACCTATACATAAATAAGGAAGTTGAGTGGGATGATTATGTGAATCTACTCGATGCTTTGGCGAAGTGTGGAATTATCGAGGCTGGTTATGCTGGAGCATCCAAAGGTAGAAAATACACTGCGGTGCGAAAACCGGGTCTTAAAAAGGGATCCATCATTGAAGGAAAAATATGAGTAAGATAAAAATCTATACATTTTATACAGACTCCCATGAAAAACTGCTGAACGATTTCTTCCTTCCAAGCGTACCAGATTCATTTGAGACTGTCGTTCGGCACTTCCCACAAGAATGTCCCAGTGGAAGTTTTCATGGTGATGGGTGGATGCACACCATGCGGAGAAAAGTTGAATATGTGATTGAAGCAATCAAGGACTCTATGGGTTCTTGGTTTATTCATGCTGATTGTGACATTCAGTTTTTCGGTGATTTCCATGATGATATCAAGAGTGAATTGTCTGACTTCGATATTGTAGCAATGGACGATAATATGCTCTGTGCTGGATTCTTCGCATGTAGGGCAACCGAAGATACCCTTGAACTATGGGAAGAGATTCTAGATAAACTCGAAGCATTCTCAAATGATCAATTCGCGTTTAATGCTGGTCTGATTGCTACCAAAGTGCTCAGATATAAGACTCTCCCACGATTTAAATACTTCAATTATATGCATACGGTCGGTAGGGATGATGTGTGGAATCCTAGTAAGACACTACATATAACAAGAGCACAGTTAGATTCTATTCTTGTGCATCATGCGAATTATACTATCGGTGTGGAAGACAAGATTAAGATGATGGAGATTATTAGAGATGACAAAGCCCCAAACCATAATGAAACCGCTTCCTAAGTGGGGTCACAAAGGCGATACCTTTCGTGAGATACTAGATGTGTGGGAAGCGAAGGGATTGGTTCAACTTGTTCCAAGCCCAGATAGGTATGTCTGGTGGGGTAGAGATAAGACGCTTCTTCATGATCATCCAAGAATAGAATTTGACCTACCAGAGTTCAATGTTGGTCTTTTTGGAAACCAGCAGCATACGGGTGGTCTTCCTTGGATCTTTTGGGGTAGAAATCCAAAACATCTCGAAGAGAATTTCAATGAACACTCCAGAATAAAGCCCAAATACAGAATGTGGAAATCTATCTTTATGGGCAAGGTAGAAAATGAAATCCAGATGAATAATCGATTCCAATCCAAAATTGATTGGTCAAAGAATATACAGAATTTCGTGATGGTCAAGGGGTTTAATACTCCATATCCATATTCACCAGCCGATTATCTTTACAATATGAGCACGGCAAAGTTTTCCCTTCTCCTTCCGGGATATGGTCCGAAATGTAATCGAGATATCGAAGCAATGGCAATGGGATCTATTCCTATTGTAACGCCCGGTGTATGTGTCGAGTATCACGATACATGGGTCGAGGGAGAAAACTATCTTCGTATGGAGAAAGAAAAAGATCTAAAGAAGATATACGACACTCCAAATGATCAGTTAGAAGAGATTCAAGAGAGAAACTACGACTGGTATGTTCGAAATTGTACGTTTGAGGGTGCATTCAATACAACTAAGAAAATAATTGAAGGATATCATGAGTGAAAAAACTGTAGATAAATGTTGTGATCAAATTAAATCTCTTATTGAGTTTGGAGATCCATTTCTTATTGGTAAGATCGGTGCTACAGAACTCAATGTACTTGCCCATGCCAATAACGGATACATCATTCAACCAGAATCAGACATGGGAATCCAATGTCAAAATGCCGCTGGTATCTACCCCATCGATAATAACGCAGTGGTTCTTTCATTCTACAAGTCAATCCTGAGTGCTGTAAAGCAGATGGATGGTATTGTATATTCAGTTGGAGAGAAGAAGATTGATAAGAACTTCGTTGAGAATGTTTGGGGAATTATAGTTCCTTCAGAGTATACATCAGAGTCGTTCAGAGTAATCAATAAGACTAACTGGACTAGATCACTTGATGGTAAGAAAGCCGTTGTGGTTTCTCCCTTCAAAAATACATTCGAGACTCAGTACGTCATTAAGGATGAATGGGATATGATGAAATGGTGTCCTGAATTTTCTGAGGTAAACTTCGTGAAATCAAACCACTCCAGAGCGGTTGACGCAAATGGATTCACAAATTGGGTAGATGAATACGATCGTATCTGGACTGAAATAAACAGTCATGATTACGATGTTGTTCTTCTGGGGTGCGGATCATTCGGATTGCCTTTAGGTGGTCGAGTGAGGGAGTCTGGGAAGTCAGCGATTCATATGGGTGGAGAACTTCAAAATATGTTTGGCGTGAAAGGAAAGATGTTCATGCTTCGGAATGAATATGCCTGTTATATGAACGACAAATGGATTCGCCCGTTCCATTCAGAAATCCCAAGTGATGTTAAAAACTTCAGTCCAATTCATGGACCGTGCTACTTCTAAGGATATACGATGCAGCCAGAATATTCAATCATACTTACCGTGTACAAAAGAAATCACCTTCAAGAGCAAATTGAAAGAGTGATTTCACAACAGGGTATCATCATCAAGAATATCTTTGTATTTCAGAATGAATCCCATGTAGATGTTAGTGATGTGATTGAAAAGTATCAGCACTATGGTGTTAAGCATATCCATAATAAGAATGTGAACACTAAATTTCATGGTCGATTCACAGTCCCCCTGTGGTGCCCCACACAGTATTGGGCGATATTCGATGATGATACCATGCCGAATCCCCAATGGCTCTTATACGCCGCTCAGAAGTCTGTGGAGTACAATGGTGCCATTATTGGTGCCAATGGACGATGGGCAGACAAGCCGGGTGGTGTTGGAGATGGCGTAGCCGTTGCTAAGGATACACTCGTTGATACGGTTGGGCATTGTTGGGTATTTCCCCAAGAGCGAATCTATACGATGTTCAGGGATCCATCATTTACACTAGACAATGCAGAGGATATCCATTTTTGCTGTGCTGCTCAGTATTATGATGGGGTTGAGTGTATTGTTCCTATGTGCTCACCACAGGATATATCGAAGTGGCCAGACACAAATACGATGTTGGGTCAGGACGAACATGCCACATACAAGAATCCAGAACACAAGGGACTGCGTGACCAGACGTACAACTACTGGAAAAATAAGGGATGGGAAGCACTATGAGTTCTTGTTACACTATTGAATCGTGGCCTGTGTGTGGAGTTGGAAATCGACTTCTATATTACTGGAATCTTCGTCAGAAAGCACATAGCGAGGGAAAGAATTGGTGTGTATATCCATCGTCTGATGTCGCTTCGTTGATTGATATCGATAATAGTTCGTCTTGTACATTTTCTGATAGTACACAACTCCCGTTCTGCTTGGGGGAAAACTTCTTCAAGTACACACAAGATAGACTCCCGATCTATTCAATATTCTCTCTCAAAGAAGAGAGAGAAGTCCCCAAAACACCATATCATAAAGTGTGTATCCATCTTCGTGGTGGAGATTTCCGTACATGGAAAAATGGGGAGGGAATGCTCTCACTAAAATACTACACAGATGCTTTTGATTATTTCATGGATCAAGTGAAATATTGTTCGTGGCCATATCAAATAGAGATCATCTGTGATGATCCAGAACACCCAGTTCTTAACCCACTACAGTCTCATATTTATCTCCAGTCTGGAAATGGTAGGGCTTTATGTCGATATGAGAGAAATTCCATAGCCCATGACTGGTATTCTATGGTTGAATCTGAATGGATTATTTCTTCCCCATCCACATTTGCAATCACTGCTGGAATGGTATCATCTGCTAAGATTATTCACTCTAAGGATTGGGTAGAAAAAAGGGTTTCAGAAGAAGATCCATTTTGGGTCGGTCTAGATAATGGTGGGAACCATGAGTATAGTGCAGAGGTTTTCATATGAAACCAATAGCAGAGGAAGAAGCAAAGCGATATGAAGACTTACCTTAAAACGTACTTCTATTCAGATCATGAATACGAATTCATCAATGCAAATCTTCGTGAATCACTGGACCATGTAGACTCTATGATTCTATGTGAGTTTGATATTCACCACACAGGTCTGAAGAGGGATTTGGTTTTTGATATGAATCGAATTGATGAAGACCTTCGGCATAAAGTAGAGTATTTCCCATGCATGGTACATGGTCGATCTGATACAGTAGAGGCATACGATGATGAGGCTGCAATTCATCGAATTAACGAGCCGATCATGCGGAGTTACTTCACTATTGTCAAAGATTTCGACAATGACGATATCATCTACTCGGTTGATGCTGATGAGGTAATTTACAGAGACACATACGAAAAAATGAACCCACTCGTCAAAGAACGTGGTGC
>Ga0180431_10009576_pt1 | contig 10909 bp, 7 predicted proteins | sample SS_ome_11_FD_132459 | JGI IMG/M metagenome (GOLD analysis project Ga0180431, IMG submission 132459) | Hypersaline lake sediment archaeal communities from the Salton Sea, California, USA - SS_1_MS_1 metaG | ecosystem: Environmental > Aquatic > Non-marine Saline and Alkaline > Hypersaline >...
CAAAATTTTTACTTAAATATATATTAGGATTTTCATAATGTCAAGAAAAATATTCATTTTTATCCCAATAAATTTCTAATTTATTTATTTTAAAATAGTTATATCTTTCATCTGAAATTAGCTCTTTATTATTCATGCCTTAATTGGAAAATATATATCAACATTTATTTCATTTTATCTTAACTTTATTCACATTAAATACATCTTTAATGTAACTAAATCTTTTCACTGTTTTCACTTTTTTTCTTTATATATTATAAATAAAAAGTTTGTTTCAAATGCCAAAGATTAGATTGGCATGATTGCGTAGGGAATCATCGACCAGAGGCTCTCTGATTAAGGGATATCTAGATTTACAGGGCATGTCTCTATAAATCAGACTTGTGTAAGCCTTTCCTTTTAGCTGGTAAATAACAAGAAATTACCTACATCCTACCTGGATTCCTCATCTTTCAATTTCTTCAAGTAGGCTCTTTACAGCCTCAGCCTCAGCAGCTTGAGGTGCTAGATCAAGAAACGTTTCAAATCTTTCAATGGCTTTATCCATTTCTCCCTTTCGGATATACACTAAGCCAAGTTGGTAATGGATCTGTGGTAGTGATTTATCAAGACTTAAAGCTTTGAGGAGCACGTTTAAAGCTAAATCATATTTGTTGTAATTGAAATACATAATGCCTAAGTTCAAATAGGCATTTGCGTCATCTGGAATAACAGTTATAGCTTTTCGGAACGCTTCGATGGCTTTGTCCTCTTCTTCCTTCATCATATAGGCCTGCCCTATTCCAAAATAGGCTTCAAGAAAATCCTTTTTGAGTTCAATTGCTTTTTCCATCATTGTGATCGCAGCATCTGGATTTCCTATTTGTAAGTGAGTTAGACCAAGGTTGTAGTATCCTTCAGCAAAATCAGGCACGATTGCGATTACTCGCTCAAAGGATCCAATAGCCTCCCTATATTTTCCCTGCTTATAGAGCTGAATAGCTTCATCATATATTTTCTTGGCCTCCGGATTAGAGACTCTTTTATCGGTTGCGCTTTTTGTAAGGATAATTTCTGTTTTGTATTCCTGACCAACTTTAATGTAGATCTTCTGTGAAAATTCCTGGAATCCCTCTACTTTAACAGTCAGTAAGTACTCTCCAGGTTCAATCCCCCGGCGGTAGAATTTACCCTTTTCATTCGTCTCAAAATCAATGACGTGATTTCGTGCAATCAAGGTTAGGATGATTTTGGCACGCGGAACTCGATTTCCATCTTCATCTACTACGGCACCACGTAATTTAGAGTCCTGAGCCATTAATATTGAACTGCCTAGCGTCAAAAAAAGGAATGGTAATACAAAAATTCTTTTAAGCTTTTTTAGCATCACTACTTCTCACCTCCAAAAAAAATCAGAAAAGCCTGACTATGCCGTAAACATCTACAAAAGCGATCAATGCTACACATACGATCAACCAGGTGTCAAACACTTTGCTGGGTTTGAGCTCATTTGAGAGTATTTTATAACGGAAGTAAAGACATCCGTAAAGAACAATTATCAGCATTACAGATATGCCAATCCCTCCTACGATAATCATAAAAACGGGAGCTTTAAAAAGTAAAAACAATCCTGCCCATAGAACGGGGAGACTCCAAGCAATAATTGCTATAGACTTTTCCCTATGTTTTCTGTTTTTAAAGTCAATGAGACCAATTTGTCCAAAAGCATCCAGGAAGATTCTTGTGAACGAGGCCAGAATTGAAAACAGCGTTGAATAAAGCACAAAAAATGCCCCAATCAGGAAAATGTTTTTCGCCCAGGGACCTAACGTTTCTGTATACATTATTGAAAGACTATGCACCATATCAAGACCTTTTGGAATTTCCTTCTGTCTATGCAAAACCGATGCCCCAAGGATATAAAATGCAGTAGTTGTTATAGTATAGACAATCATTGAGAAAACAGCGTCCGTTTAAATCACTCCTACCCACCCTTTTGCCCTTTTTATCCACGCATTGCTATCATGCCTTGACCCGGCAAAAGAAGCATACCCTTTTTCAAGACACCAATAGCCATAATATAGAATTTCATCTGCGCCAACGCCGGTTATCCCGAATGCTGCAATGGCGATCCCTACAGCCCCTTTGGGAAACCTAAACTCAAAGCCATTCAAGATATTCCTCCAGGAAACTGCGTATGGAGTAAATTGAAGTGCTGCGACACAAAAAACTGTCAAGACAGTGAACAACAGAATCAAGATTAAACAGACTTTTTCAACTATTTGATAATACCCTTTATAGATCAACAGAGAAACAGATAAACCCACAAACAAAAGAATGATTGATATGCGAATGTCAGGCAAAACCATTTGAATTGTGATTGCAACTCCGCCCATAATTCCTGAAGATTGAAAAAAGACGATGATCATAATGAGCAACCATGTCCATATAGACCAATTTCCACTACCCAATTTGGGTCCTGGAAACCTGTTAAACAAAGTCATGGTGGGCTCGCCTGTATCAATAACAGCCCTTCCGTATACAAGTTGGAGAGCCACTTTAATCACGCAACTGATAATAATGATCCATAGCAGGACAAATCCCACTTCTGCACCTAATGTCGTGGTTGCAATGAGCTCTCCAGAGCCAACAATTCCTGCGGTCAAAATTAAGCCCGGGCCTAAAAAATTGAGTCTCTTAAAAAATCCCAGAGGTGGATCCTTGACAGTGGAGTCCTCCAAAAGATAAGGATCTCTTTTCAACTTCTCAATTTCCCTCATCAAATACCCAGATGCTTAGACTTTAAAATGTTGGCTTCTACCTGAACTGAAAGCATGATAGTCCACAGTATCATTTTATGACTGGTAACAGAATATGTGATGGATATTTTCCGCTATGATGAACCGTATTTTTTGCTATAACCCATTTATTTTCGTCATAATTATTTCCGCCCGTATTAAGGTTTCGCTCCAAGCGCGGGAAGTTGCTGCTCGAAACTTCAACCCGGATTCGATGCCCCGGTTTGAAATAATTGCTCGTTGCATGAAGATCGATCTTTAGCTCATAGACTTCTTCTGGATTCATGTAAACCTTCTTGTCAAAGCCTTCCCGGTATCGTGCCCGCAATATCCCATCTTGGACATTGTATGCAGTGCCATCAGGATAGACATCCACAAGTTTTGCGGTAAAGTCTGTATCTCGGGCAGAGGAGGATACATATAGTACTGCGCTCACTGGCCCCGTCACCTCAATTCCCTCCTCCAGTACAGGCGACGTGTATACGAGAAGGTCATGCCGGATCTCCACCTTGGACTGATCAAAAAAACCAGGGGGCATATCCCCTGCTGTCATGGATAAATCTACAGCACCGCCAAGAGAGGGAACCGGCGTTTTGGGATCATACACAAAATGATCAGCAAGCTCATTGCCTGGCTTTCTTTTTGACAGAGTGCCATCACCAAAGCGGCTGTTGGCGTGACCATTGCTATGAAGGTAATAGCGAACATACTTCGTCTTTGATAACGGCCATTCATTCTCTCTTCGCCACACATTTCTTCCCATAACATAGATTTGTACCTTAGGCATGTCCGTGATGCCGTTCACAATTCCTTTGAGCCAGTAGTCAAACCACCTTATGTAAATTCCCCAATAATCCAATCGCGCATCCCCCAAGTTGCGCTCACCGACAACAGTCTGTTCCGTAGCCCATTCAGACCGGCAGTGTATTGTGGGAGAGATGATAACAAACTGGTTTTCTCGCGCCTCTTGGGTCTCAGCATTTCTCTGAAAGAGATTAAAAAGATAAAGACTTTCAGCAACACAGAGATCACACCAAGAGCTTATATGAAGCGCAGGAACATTGAATTGATCACAATCCTTGATATAGCCTAAATCATCCCACCAGTGATCGCCCGGTTCATGCATAACGAAATCTTCAAAGTCGCTCGGAGGAGCCCCTGCAATTTTTAACATATCGACCACGGGAAGCGTCCACCATATTTTACTGAAGTCAATATCAGGAAGCCGGGGCGCGGGATCGAAAAACTTTTCGACCTCCAGGAATGTCGACCTTGATATTCCCGGTGGCGGGCGATAGTAAACCTTGCTCCCCGACCCCCAAAACCAACCCAAGGCCGAAGAAAGCTCGAAAACACCTCCTGTAATGAAGCCAAAATAACGATAGTGGTTCCCCCCCTTGCCCAAAGCCCCTCCCGCGGCCTGGGGAATCATCGCTTTAAGGTGAGGATTCCGCAATTTTGCCTGTTCTATTTGATCTTCTCCACGATAAGAACAACCGTAAGTTCCGACATTTCCATTGGACCAGGGTTGAGTAGCCGCCCAAGTTACGGCGTCATAACCATCTTTTGTGGAGGAGGCGGAAACAGTAAACGTGCCCTCTGATTCAAATTTTCCGCGAACATCCTGCACCAACACGACATACCCTTGTCCTGCCAGTATGTAGACATCATTTCCGTAGAACTTTTCTCTCCATGTATTTTTATTGTAAGGAGTTCGCATTAAAATTACAGGGAGCTTATCTCCAGCCCCCTCTGGAAAATAGATATCTGTTGAAAGCTTGACCCCATCCCTCATGGGAACCATGATACTCCGCTCCATCGCAACTTTATACTTGGCTACCGGAATATCATATTTTTGGACAGAAAAACAGTGTAATACACAAATCAAAAGACCGGCATAAAACAACCCTAAATAGCAGAGTATGACTTGAATTTTTTGTGCGCAAAACATCATATTCAATAAAACCTTCATTTTAAATTTACAGAAACTGCGAAAAATATTGCCTTTTCAAGAACAGAAATGGATCCAATTCCGATAGGAACAACTTTAACAGCGGTCTCAAATCCAACACTCCCCCTAGCGGCCTGTAATAATTTGAATGCCTTTCTTGAGTACTATGTCCGGTCCGCCTTTGATGAAAAACTCAGGTTCCGGTTCCATAGCGATATCTGGATCAACACCATTCCCCTCGAAGAGTTTGCCGCTGCTCTGGAAAGAAGCCATAGATGATAACCGAAGCTCTAGTTTTGAATTCTTAAGAGTTGTAATGATTGCGGCGCCGCTTCCTCCTCCACTGGACGCTCCAATGAGCGTGACATTAGGCATTCCTTTGACCGCTGAGAGGATGACATCAGAAGCGCTGAAACATTTGTTGTTCATAAGGAAGACAACCGGTTTTGGATAGTAATATGCGTCAGGGTTTGACCGTTTTGAAAGCACCCAGAAATGCCATTCGCTGAATTCCTCTTGAGGGACAATCCATTCCGGGATAAATTCCTGTATGAAATCTGAGATGGCTTCTTGTTCGGCTGTATTCCATCCGTCCCAGTTTTGGGGAAACATGTGTCGGCTGTCCATTGTCTCTCTCTCAAATTCTTTAAAAAGCCGATATTTTGCCACATTGGCGACGCGAGGCTTATCTGATTCTTTAACAAAATAAGGGTAGAGCTCTCTGAGTACATTGCGTGTTCCACCAGGGTTGTCGCGAATGTCGATTATTAGACCTTCAGTATTCTGGAATTGAGGCATCCAGGTTTTGACCTCTTCAAGTCCTTCCTCATGCCATCCAGTAATTCGAAGATATCCAATATTCCCTTCCATCAAATGTGATTCTGTTTCTGGCCAGAGTTTGACTTCTAATTCCTTGTCAGAGACATCCAGTGTAACCGTTTTCTTTTCCATCCCGTCACGTGATTCCAGTTCGATGGTGACAGTATTATCATGTGCATCTCCTGCCATGCTGCGGGCAAGCCGTATGTGGCTGAGCATTTTCAAAGTGTGTAACTTTACAAATTGTGGTGAGCCCTTTTGGATGATGGGTTTGAGAACGCGGCCCCATTCTTCAACAGTGCTCCCGTCAATTTTTGTAATGAAGGGAAAGGATGGCTCAACGAAATCCGAATGATCAGGGTAAAATGCAATATACCGGTTTTTGACAGACTCTATCTGGATGGGAAGGGAGCCTTCTGGGAGATTAAATCCAATTATTTTGGCGTGATCGTCTTGAAGGGTGCTGATTACTTTTTTCAGCTCCAGGCCGAATTCATCGACCGTCATCCCCTTTGTTCCTTTCTTGCGGATAGAAAGGATGACGCTTTCATAATCAGCATGCACTGCTTTTAAATACGCAGCCCTCTCTTCCAACTCCCTTTGAGTCTGGTCAAGGTCTTCATTCAATTCATCCGGTGTTAAGACAACAGTCTCAGCCGCGTTAATGAAGAACAAGCAGAGGCATATGACAAAACCATACAAGATAGTCCGCTTGAGCTTTATTCTTTTTGCTGTCAATTTTATCTCCTTTTATAAATTCGCTTTTTCTGCACTGCCATAATAGATCCCGTTGAAGAGGAACTTGTATGTTCCATGAGCCTGGGTTCTGTGAATGATATCGGGCCCGAATAGGAAGAGTTTTCCTTTGCCCACATCTGCTTCAATAACAGTGATCCCTCCCCTTAAGTGTTCTGATCCCCACAGGGCTCCAGAGCGAAGAGGTTTATCGAGATCATACCAGGCTACTTTTTTAACTGATGGACCTGGTTGTATCTTGAAAACTGGACTCCTGTCGAAAACCACATCCAATCTCATGGGAAGCCCATAGGCTAATGGATTTGATGTATCCACTCTGACTTGATGAATTGATCCTAAAGCAGCGAACTGTTCGGGGGAGAGAGGCGTCCCCGTTTCTTTATCTAGCAAAGCATTGGAAATAGGGAGATTGAGATGGAAACCCAGACAGGTTGAACTCTGAATTGTCAAGATTGTCCCACCATTCTCAAGAAACTCTCGCAACCTGGGGATTGTTTGACTAACGCTGACATTGACAAGTTTGTCTCTCCATTCGACCGGGATGCTTTCAGGATCGGGCTGAGGGGCTTCAACTCGGTCTTTATCTGGAATAGCGCCGTCAACGAAAAGGAGAACATCATACTTTTCGTTTAGATTCCCTGCATCAAGGGTATTGGTGTAGACGAGTTCGAAATCGAAATCATACCGCTCGAGTAATAGGCGTGCCCATCCGGCTTGCATCGCCCCTCCATATCGGTCCCACAAACCAATACGCACCGGTTTCAAGCGGAATGCTTCTCCACGCGGCCTGGTATTGATTCCCTCAAAATGCAATCCGATCTGTTTCGCTATTTGTTTCAGTTTCTCTGCGGTAGAATCTCTTGCCTGGATATAAATTGTGCCAGCGGGAAATGTTTTTCCTTCGGCCAGGATAGGGTGTTTGATCCAGTACACTTCCTCTGCACTGGCAAGTAAGCGATTGACGGCGACCATGGAATCATTCACCTGGTGGCTCAGAAGGAATCCGGAGGAGCCAGGGCGGGTCACTATACCGGTTGGGATTTTGGCAAGCCCTTCGATTTTTTCGAAGGGGCCTTCGAAACCTTCGAGAATGCGATCGAACTCCACTCCCATTTGAAAAGCCAATGTATAGCCTGCAACTCCATAGTGAGATAGGGTGACCTCTCCTAGAATAGGATTTCTGTAGGGATAATCTTGGGGTTCGAACATATCGCGAATATGGGGGCGGAAGGCCTGTGCGGCCTTGATGATATAGGATCCTTGAGGGTAGTTTTTCTCTCCAACTTCAAAGGATTGGTTTGCTTTGCACACTGTCACTCCCCCCCTAATAAGAGAATTTGCGAATTTCGTGGCGGTTAGGAAGTCAGCTTGATCTGAGGGGATGATATATCCTCTCGCATCCCGGGAATCCGGATCCCGGAAAATTTTGTTGAAATATTTTATGGGAACATCAGATAATCTATGATGATCCATATCAGGAACGCAAGGCGATCGTCTGTGTTCATAAAACTGTTCTGGATTATCTCTTCTCATTGCTGCTGTGACAACAGCGATTCGCTTCGGGGTAATGGTCCAGTAGTCCGCGCTTCCTCTCTTGATAGAATTTTTTCCCATCCGGTAGATGTTGAACAGGAGCTCCTCACGGTTTTTGGAGGCCCAATCAAGCACAGCCCGATCTGCTGTAAGCAAGTATTGGATGCTTTGGCGGAGATGCCATTTTTGCGGTGCGATGGGATAGATATAGCCTGTTCTTGGCAATTGCCAATGGAGAATGAAGGGGATCTCCATAGGAGTCGGGCTTCCGTTAATTTCAGTGTTTATGCCAATCATATTGTGGAAGTAGGGAGTAATCCTATAGCTTCCACTCCTCCACATGGTATATGATCCCTCGTTTCTCGTGCAGACTCCTGCTTTGTCCTCAGCAGCGAACCGGGTGTGCATGGCAATTCCTACTCCTTCAATTCCTAAAATTACGAGCGGATCGATATTGTAGTTATGAGGGTCGTGGTAAGGAGGGCAAAACATGACTGTACCGTTTGGTCCTGTTTGGTGTTGCGTGTATACGATCTGGGGAAACCATTCTTGATAAAGCACTCTATTAATATTTTTTGTCTCCTGTAAGCTGACCGTATAGCCATCCCGGTTGTTGTCATGGCCTGCATATTTATGATACAACCTCGGGAGATCCATATATGACCGTTCTGTGGGATTTTCTTTTCTCATATACCAGTTAGCGACCAGATCTAATCCATCCGGATTTGAGCAAATCAAGAGTAAGATGACATCATTAAGGAAGCGTATGGTTTCTCGATCGTTGCGGCTGACATACTGATAGGTCATTTCTAAAAGTGCCTGTGCATTCACCACTTCTGTTGCATGAAGTCCTGCATCAATGCAGACCACGGATCTGCCTTCTTGAGCTAGCTCTCGCGCCTCTTCGTCTGTGAGTCCTTCAGCCAATGCCAGATGTTTTGAAATTTCCTTGTATCGGTCTAGCTTTTTATGATTCTCCGGTGAGGTAATGACTGCCATCCACTGGGTTCGTCCCTCCGTAGTCATTCCGATGTCTACCAGTTTCATCCGGCCCGATTCCTGCTCCAGTTTCTTCCAGTAATCCACAAACTGAGTGTAGTTGAGAAGAATGTAATCTGCACCGATGTTGTGATCGAATTGTTCTTTTGGAGAAGTTATTACTCCCTCTTTTTTTATGAGCGTCTGTATTGGTATTGCTATTCCTCTCATTGATAGTAGGAAGACAAAGATAAGAGTCGAATGAAGAAAAAGTTTTTTCCCCTGCATATGTTTTTCCATTATTTTTTCCTCGAAATATAAATAATTTCTCAAAAAAGTATTCGAAAATCAGGCTCTGTGCGACACAACATGATTAATCCCCTCAAGGAGCAAATCAATGTGTTTCATAGATAAATAAATATTTGTCGAAACCCTAATTCCGTATGTCCCCCTTTCTTTACTGCCAATTGTTCTTATAACAATATTATGCTTTTCTCTGACATAATTGACTATCTTCTCAGGTTCAACTCCCCTGATAGAGAATGAAGTCAATCCCCCACTCAAGTAGGGATTCTCTGAGGTATGCAATATAACACCGGGAATTTTTTTTAGTTCATTCTTAAAATACCCTGCAAGAGTTTTAATTCTTCTTTCTACTCTGTCTTTGCCAATAACATTATGAAAATCGACAGCTTCTCCGAGAGCAATGGTCAAGGGATTTGATCGCCGTCCCAATGTTTCAAACTTTCTTGAATCGTTATATGTTTCCCAGCCTCGCGTAGCAATTGTCGGCCAAAGCTTATCTTGCACATCTTTCTTAACATAAAGCACGCCGACTCCTGTGGGAGCCCCAAGCCATTTATAAGGACTCGTGGCAAAAAAATCGACTCCAAGCTCTTTCATATCAAGATCCAACATTCCTATCCCATGAGCACTGTCTGCAAGAACAAGAATACCTTTTTCATGGGCCATTTGGCTCAACTCCTTAAGAGGAGTAATAAGACCTGAAATATAAACAATATGACTAACGCTGATTACTTTTGTTCTCGGCGTAATGGCACTTTCGAAGCTTTTTATTATTTCCTCAACATTCTTTGGCGGAAGGCCAAACATAACCTGTTTAATGCCAATCCCATATCTTGCCTTTTTTAAATTCCATGGGTGAGTGCCCCCAGGATGTTCCATATTTGAGAGAAGAACTTCATCTCCTTCTGCTAAATCAAGGCCATTAGCTATAAAGTTAATTCCTTCAGTCGTGTTGTGTGTTATAACAACTTCATCAGGTGAGGCATTAATAAATTTTGCAATTTTGACGCGAACTTCTTCCCATTTTTTTGGAAAATATTTATAGACATCATAAGGATTTGCACATTGCCGTTTTACACTGTCAATAAGTGTATTAAAGACAGGCTCAGGCATTGGTCCAACGGTTCCATTGTTCATCATAATGATCCCGTCCTCAAGCATATAATGCGTTCTCAATTCATCCCAATAAACACCATCTGGAGATTCTTCTTTTATAAATTTCTTGTTTAGCGATATGATTTCTTGATACACAGAAGCATTGAGCCTATTTAGCACTGATGACGATAGGGCTGTTCCCACGAGTAAGTATTTAATGAAATCTCTTCTTGAGTTCGTCTCCAAGCTATTGATGATACTTAGCTTATGTTTTTCCATAAATTCCTCCTCGAATCCTATGGTATTGCCGATGAACTATCAAAATAACTCATCAATATCTCCAGAAAATCATTGCAATACTATTATTGAAAAACATCGACGACGGGTTAAAAACGAGAGCATCAAAAGCTTTGTTTGGACCTGAATGAATCGAAGTTTTTCTTGTTTCAAATCGTTTCAGCAAATTTGTATCATAGATGTCCCATACTAGGAATCATAAATACCTAAGATCAGTTTTCTTCTATCACACTCTCTCACTTGATCCCTGATTTTCCGACTAAAACTCCAAAAGACCATACCAAGTATTGCCCAAGATAGAATAAATATCCACTCGAGCGGAATTACGCTGGACCTGTTGATATAAGGATGGTAGAGAGAGAGAAAAAGGCAAAAAAGAGAGCTGAGGACTCCAAAG
>Ga0180431_10009578_pt1 | contig 10907 bp, 5 predicted proteins | sample SS_ome_11_FD_132459 | JGI IMG/M metagenome (GOLD analysis project Ga0180431, IMG submission 132459) | Hypersaline lake sediment archaeal communities from the Salton Sea, California, USA - SS_1_MS_1 metaG | ecosystem: Environmental > Aquatic > Non-marine Saline and Alkaline > Hypersaline >...
AACTTCCCTCCTGCTCGCGGGGGGGACTGAGGGGGGGGCGAACTTCCCTCCTGCTCGCGGGGGGGACTGAGGGGGGGGGCGAACTTCCCCCCTGCTCGCGGGGGGGACTGAGGGGGGGGCGAACTTCCCCCCTGCATATAGCGCTTCACGTGTCCACTACTGGGGACGCTCGATCATATCACAGGGAATAACATTCCAACGGTCATCTTCCTGAGATAGACGCAAGGTAACCACCTCGAAGGGGGCCACAGAGATGGGGAAGGTCTGATCCCAACCCAGCCAGCGTAGTTCCCCCTCACCACCCCGGCCATGGCGGTCGGCGACGCGCACGATGTACCCATTCCCATCCTCGGCTGGCTTCAACGCCGTCAACGTCAGTTCCGGCGAGGAGAGAGCGGCCAGCGACGCAGTCGGTGGACATTCACCTGGGTGGCAGTGCGTGGTGACGGGGACGGCGGGCAGGTTCAACTCAAGGGCCCGCCATATGACGCCTGCATCACGCCAATCCCCCACGTGGGGCACCAGGGCCAGAGTGAACTCCTGTGGACCCTGATCGATCCAATCATATCGGTACTTGGAGCCCAATTGGTGGGGCTCGTGGTAAGCGTAGGGAGGGGAGCGTAGGACGGTCAAACGCATCGTGCTGCCGGTGACGTCACATCCGTACTTCCCGTCGTCTATGAGCGCCAGGCCCACCAGTTGGCCTGCATCGGTACAGGAGGGGCCGGTGACGTCCATCCACATCTGGGCGGCGCGCTCGGTGCCATCACAGGGACGGTGACACCAGCCGAAGGGCACGTCGTGGGTCGCCTGGGGCTCATTCATGGCGACGTCGAAGGCCAGCTTAAGCATACGCCACCTGCCCTGCCAAGACAGCCAGTTATGAATCAGCAACGCTCGCTCCCCCTGACGCAGGATGATTTGCTGCAGCCAGGTGCTGCCTTCGTAGGCACGCTCGATCAACAGTGAGGCCTGCAGTGGACCCTCATCGCAGACGATGAGACGGGCATCGCTGAAGTGACCTATGACCTGATCGAAGCGGCAAATGCCGTGGGACCAGGTATCCGATGTGTCCTGCAATACCTGGGCTACGTTCCAACCACATGGGCCGGTCAGTTCCAAGTTGCTCGCCTTGTCGACACAGGAGACGATCGCGCCCGTGGCCGGATCCAACCGTACAGCCAGACGATCGTTCTCCAGGGACGTGCGGGTGACGTGGACAGGGGGATCGGTGTCGATCTGCGGGCTGTCCGGTGCGAAGCGATAGACCCTGTAGCCCAGGGGAGGGAGCTCAGCGCGGAAGACGATGCGGCTGATGGAGCCGGTAGCCGTTTGAGCCTCGATTGATTGATAAGCGACAGGTTGATTGTGCTCATCCATCAGACCCCAGTTCCCCCCCTCCCACGACCGCCAACCGGTCCAGGGTTCGTATTCCACATATGGGGTCGAGGGATGAGAGAGGGGGTTGAAGAGGACGACGGTGCCACCGCGCCCCCGGGTGTCGACGCAGGCGGCGATGGCACGGCCAGCGTCGTTGGCGATCTCACGCGCGCCGAGGATGACGCGCCCGAAGGCCATGACGGCCTCATCCTCGCCCTCCTTGATGGAACAACCTCCCAATATGTCGTGGAACTGATGGAAGCACAGGTCATACCACAAGGTGCGCAGGCGATCCATCGGCGCCAATCGACCGACCCACAACTGGGCCATCGTGGCCATCCGCTCGGCGACGAGGAGCGCACACTCGGCCCGGCGATGGTCACGTTTGAGCGTGCTGTTGGCGGAGTAACAACCGACGGCGTGGAAATAGAGTTCCTCGTCGACTGTCGGCAGGGTGTTGGCTTCGGGCAGGATGGCGGAGAAGTAGGCATCTGGATTGCTGAAGCGGATGTCCAGCTTCTCCTGGCCGGCGGGGGCGATGGAGCCGCTTCGCTTCCCTCTACAGGGAGTGGAGCCGGCTCGCTCCACCTCAAATTGAATGGTCTGGATATTCTCGATCTGCGCTTTGGTGGGGCCGCCTCCATGGTTTCCCACGCCGAAGAAACACATCGTGTGGCTAAGCGCCGCCGGCTTGGCATGTACCGCCAGGTCGATGTGCTCTCGATGGTCTTCGCTGCGTGAGCCGTAGGCGCCACTGATACGGTGAGCCAGGACCCGACTACCGTCGGGCGCCTCCCACCAGAAGACCTCGCTGGGCAGTGTCTTCTCGTGCGGGCCAGGGCGCATAAAGACGTAGGCATCGCAGCCACACTTCTTGAAAATCTGGGGCAGCGTACCAGCGTGGCCAAAGCTGTCCACGCAGTATGCCACACGAGGCTCCACGCCCAGGTGCTGGCGCATATAGCTCTTGGCCAGAAGGAAGTGACGCACGAAGGATTCCCCCTGCGGCAGGTTCATGTCGGGCTGGACAATCATGCCGTTCACCACGTGCCAGCGCCCTTTGTGGATCAGGTCGACGATCTTGGCGAAGAGTTGGGGATCCTCCTGCTCAATCCATTGGTAGACCTGAGCCTCGCCACGGATGAATTGGAAGTCGGTGTACTCTTGTAGGCGATCCACGGCCGATCGACTGGTCGCCAGGGCCTCAGCGCGTCCTTCAGTCCAGCGCCAGAGCCAGACGGGGTCCAGGTGGGCCTGAGCGATCATGTGTACAACGGTCCTGGTCTGGTCCACGCATCCTCCTCTAGTCCCCCCCCTCAATCCCCCCCGCAAAGCAGGGGGGAGGTTCGTTGCCCACCCTCAGTCCCCCCCCCCGCAAAGCAGGGGGGAGGTTCGTTGCCCCCCCTCTCTACGGCACCTGGACGCGCAGAAACACCGGATCCACCCGGAAGTTGACCAACGAGATCTCCACATCCTCGTGGATGAGTGAGGCATAACAGTACTGCGGGTTGCGGGCCTCCACCACCTCTACGAAACGGATGCCTCCAGTGACGAGCGCTCGCCCCCAGGCTGGCAGGTAAAGATGCCCCGCGTCGTCCACCACCAGGTCATCCGGTCCACCTATCGCCCAACGCCAAGGATGGTCTAAGGGGCTGGTCTCGCAGTGGATGCCCACACGGAACGCACCGGACTGCTCATACTCACCCAACGTGGCGTAGTTCTGATCGCTGTCATACACCGTACCTGGTGGCGGCCCACTGGTGCGCAGCGGCACCCCGCTGTCGTTGTCGACCGTCAACGTGAAATAGAGCGTATCGCCCAGCGGGACTGTGCCGGCCGACCACTTCACCTCCCCGTTGAGAATATATGCCCGTGGCACGCCCCCATTTTTGATCGTCAGCGTGCCGTTCGCCTCGGTCCACTGGCCCACCGCGTCCCGCGCCTGCATCGTCACAGTGTACGTGCCATCAGGTGGCGGATCTGCTCCGTGATCCACACCGGCGTCATAGTCAAACTCGTGCCATCCTGCCTCGTTCAGGCGGGTGACCGTCTCCCTCCATTCCACGTGATGACGCACCCCGTCATCCCCCATCAAATAGACAGTCAGTTCCTCCACATCCTTCTTGAGATCTACATTGATCGTCGCCCGGTCGCTGATGCTGTCCCGGTTGGGGGTAAAAACCGGCGGGTACACACTAAAACCGCGCAGCTCTGGCAGGGCAGTGTCCGCGTCGGCGATCGTCAGCGTGCCGGTGACCTGCTCTGTAACACCTTCCGCACCGATCGCCTCCACCGTCCAGGTGTACATACCATCTCGGAGCACACGCTTTTTCACCTCAAAGCCCTCGAATTGTTCACCAGACAACACATAGCCCTCCACGACGCCGGAAAAGTAGATCTGGTAGGGCCCCTCGACGGAGGGAGCGTGATGAACGCGATCCCGGAAGTAATAACGGTTCCCGTCCCCATCCTCGAAATAAATCGAGACCTTCGCACTGCGGGCCAGGTTGTACGTGATCACCAACACGTCATTGTCGTGATCCGCGTTCGGCGTGATGAGATCGGTGGAAAAAGACACCTCGCTCAGGAGCGGTTCCTCCCCACAAGCCGTCAGCGCAAGCACGATTCCAACGATCGCCACCGCCAAGAGGATATCACAGATTCGCAATGCAGCCCTCCTTAGAAGAGAAAATCGAGTCGAAGTATACCACACGTTGGAGGATTGGTAAATTGCAGAGGCCCGGATTCACCTCTACTTGCATTTCCCGGAAAAAGGAGTACAATCCGCAGCCGATGCAGCAAACTTCCCCCCTGCTCGCGGGGGGGACTGAGGGGGAAAATAGGGGGAAACATCCTGACTCTGTCGCCATGAACTATCCAGAGACGATCGCCTACCTTCACAGCCTCACAGACTACGAAAAGACACGCATTGAGCGCTACGCGCCCGAAACACTCAATCTCTCACGAGTTGAGCGGCTGCTGGCGGCCGTGGGCGATCCGCACACCCGCTTCCCAGCGGTGCACATCGCTGGCACCAAGGGCAAGGGTTCTACCGCAGCCATGGTCGAATCCTGCCTGCGAGCCGCCGGATACCACACAGGTCTCTACACGTCACCCCATCTGCACACCTTCCGCGAGCGTATCCAGGTAGATGGACAGAACATCGCGCGGGAGGAAGTCGTCGAACTGGTACAGGAAGTCGAACCACTAATTGAGCGCACCCCCGGCGGTGTGACCTATTTCGAGGCCGTCACCACCATCGGCTTTCTGTACTTCGCTCGAGCGGAGGTAGACGTGGCCGTCATTGAGGTGGGTCTAGGGGGGCGGCTCGATGCCACCAACGTCTTGACGCCCGAGGTGTCTATCATCACTTCACTCAGCCTTGAACACACATACCTGCTGGGCGATACACTGGCCGAGATCGCGTACGAGAAAGCGGGCATCATCAAGCCAGGCATCCCGATCATCAGTGCCCCGCAGCGAGACGAGGCAATGAGGGTCCTTAGAGAGACCAGTCGAGAACGAGGGTCTCAGCTCACGGAGGTAGGTCGCGACTGGGATTACAGTCCAGGCCCCGCCGACCTGGACGGTCAGCTTTTCACCGTGTGGTGTCTTAACGACAGGGGCTCGGAACTAGATGGCGAGTACTGGATACCGCTTCTGGGACGCCATCAGTTGGAGAACGGTACCAGCGCCATTGCCGCGCTAGATATTCTGCGCCAGGGTAGTTTCTGCATCCCTGTCGAATCCGTGCACGAAGGGCTGCGTAGCGTCCATTGGCCAGGACGGCTGGAGATTCTCAGCCGCGAGCCGTTGGTGGTCGGGGACGGCGCGCACAACCCCTATTCGTTGGGAGTTCTGCGCGAGGCCTTAGAAGAATGGTTCCCGGGTCAACGCTGGGTGACGATTTTCGGCGCTTCAGCGGACAAAGACGTTGCCGGAATGGTGAGCGTTCTTCTGCCGATCAGCGACTACATCATCGTCACTCGCTCTGATCATCCCCGGGCCGCAGCGCCGGTTAAGTTGGCTGACGTCGTCGCTTCGGTAGGGGGTGGAGCGGAGGTCAGTGTGAACGTGAGAAAGTCAATTCGGCGCGGGCTGACGATGATAGACTCAGGTGGTGGCCTGCTGGTGACCGGCTCTACCCATCTCGTCGCCGATGCCCGCGAAGAATGGGCGCGCTACACCAACTCCTCATTGCCGGACAACGATGAAGTTGCCTCACTTTCCTTTGTACCGGATAGTGACGCAGGGAAAGAGACCTAAGCAAGAAGAGAATAGAGAACATGATGTGGGATAGAATCCTCCAGGACAGATTGGCACAGATGGGATGGCCCGACGGCATATCGTTTTCCCTGGAAGACATGGACTTTGGAGAAGAAATCCTGCCTAAATCCCCAGATCAAGTCATCGAAGCGCCACTCCTGCCGCTACGTGATATGGTGATGTTCCCCCGCATGGTTGCGCCACTCTTTGTCGGACGGGACCGTTCGATCGAGGCCATTGAGGTGGCGAACGAGGAAGACGCGACAGTGATCGCCGTCGCTCAGCGGGATACAGATGTCATAGAGCCAGGGCCGGAAAACCTCTTCACCTTTGGGGCTGAGGTAGAGATCGGGCGTATGTTACGCATGCCTGATGGCACCATCAGTGTGCTGAGCCAAGGGCTTCAAAGAGTGCAAGTCGTCGAGTACGTCCACCTGGAACCATACATCCGCGTGCGGGCTCTGCCCATCTACGAAGCGATGGAGAAAACCCCGCTTACTGAGGCATTGATGCGGGCAGTGCTGGCCCTTTTTGAGAAAGTCGTACAGTTAAACCGCAACTTACCCGAAGACGCCTATGTCTTCGCTATGAACATAGACGAGCCTGGCTGGCTAGCCGACCTGATAGTCCAGGCACTGGAACTAGAGGTAGAGGAGCGACAGGAAGTCCTGGAGACCCTTGACACCGCAGAGCGACTCCAGCGCGTCAGTGTCCTGCTGGCCAAAGAATTGGACGTGCTCGAGCTGGAGGACCGAATCCACTCGCAGGTGCAGCAAGAACTGGACAGAACCCAACGCGAGTACTTCTTGCGTGAGCAGATGAAGATCATCCAAAGCGAGTTAGGAGAGACCGACATCTATACCCAGGAAGTCAACGCACTGCGGGAGAGAATTGCCGAGACAGATTTACCTGACGAGGTACGTGACCGGGCCACCAAGGAGCTTGATCGACTGGCGGCAATGCCATCTATGTCGCCTGAGACCGGTATGATCCGCACCTACGTCGACTGGCTGATCGAGCTGCCCTGGAAGGAGAACACAGAGGACAACCTGGACGTCAAGCACGTGGAAGATGTGCTGGAATCGCGCCATTACGGGTTGCCCAAGGCCAAAGAGCGCATTCTGGAGCACATCGCGGTTCGGCGCCTGGCGGCTGACAAAATGCGCAGCCCTATCCTCTGCTTCGTGGGCCCGCCCGGCACCGGTAAGACCTCGCTGGGACAGTCGATCGCCGACGCCCTGGGACGCAAATTTGTCCGCGTGAGTCTGGGCGGGGTACGGGATGTGGCGGAGATTCGGGGCCACCGTCGCACGTATATAGGTTCGCTGCCCGGTCGCATCATTCAGACGATGCGCAGAGCCGGCACGCTCAATCCTCTGTTCATGCTCGACGAGGTGGACAAGCTAGGGCAGGATTTCCGAGGTGATCCGGCAGCGGCCTTGCTGGAGGTACTGGATCCCGAGCAGAATCATGCGTTCTCCGACCATTATCTCGAGGTGCCCTACGACCTTTCGAAGGTCCTGTTTATCACCACAGCCAACATCCTCGACCCTATCCCACCTGCGCTGCGAGATCGCATGGAAGTGATCGAGTTTCCTGGCTACGTCGACGAGGAAAAACTGGAGATCGCGCGCCGCTTTCTGATCCCACGCCAACTGGAAGAGCATGGACTGTCAGAGCATCCCATCACCTTCACCGACGGTGCCTTGCAGACCATCATCCGTGAGTACACCTACGAAGCTGGTGTGCGCAATTTGGAACGCCAGATCGCCAGCATCTACCGCAAAATAGCCCGTCGTCTGGCCGAAGGGAACTCGACACGTCGCCGCATCACCGCCCGCTCACTCACCCGTTATCTGGGGCCACCCCAGTTTATCCACGACCAGGCAGGAGAGCGAGACGAGATAGGCACTGCCACGGGGGTGGCGTGGACCGAAGCAGGAGGAGATTTAATGCCCGTGGAGGTCGTGCTGATGCCGGGTAAAGGGAATTTGATGCTGACGGGACAACTGGGCGAGGTCATGCAAGAATCAGCCCAGGCAGCATTGAGTTACACTCGCTCTCGCAGCAAGGAACTCGACATCGAGTCCGACGTCTTCGACAAGACCGACATCCACATTCATCTGCCGGAGGGGGCGATTCCCAAGGACGGGCCATCGGCCGGTATCACGATCGTCACGGCGCTTGTGTCCGCCTTCACCGGGCGAGCCGTGCGTCACGACGTAGGTATGACCGGAGAAATCACGCTACGTGGCCGCGTGTTGCCCGTCGGAGGTCTCAAAGAGAAGATGCTGACGGCACATCGGGCCGGCTTGAAGACCATCATCATCCCCAAGCGCAACAAGAAGGACTTGGTCGAAATTCCTCGGCGCGTGAAGCGCGGCATAAACATCGTCCTAACCGAGAAGATGGACGACGTAATCACAGAGGCGCTGCTGCCGAATCGTGAGATGGACACACTCAGGTCACGGCACAGCAAGTCCAGGCGCGCCAGATCCAATTAAGAATCCCCTCATTTTCGCCCTTGAGGGTGAACGCAGTTCATGGTTACTGTTTCATAACAGGTAGTGCGCCAAGGCATGCATGAGAATCGCCACCCCCAGCGGCAGCGCATCCTCATCAAAATCGAAGCGCGGATTATGATGAGGCGCGTCCAGCCCTCGCTCTGCGTTAGCCGACCCCAGGAAGAAATAGCACCCAGGCACCTCCTGCATGAAGAAGGCCGCATCCTCGCTGCCCATCGTCCGCTCACCAGAGGAGACGTTCTCCGCTCCGATTACAGCCTCGGCCGCTGCGCGTACCACCTCGGTGACGTCGGCATCGCAGACCACCGCGGGAGTCAGAGGGACGATCTCCAATTCGATCTCCACACCCCAGGCCGCCGCCACCCCCTCGATTACCTCGCGCACCCGCTGCAGCACCATCTCCCTCACCTGGGAGTCGTAAGTACGGATGGTGCCGCTCAAGTCCACTCGAGCGGGGATAACGTTGAAGGCGTCCCCCCCGTGAATCGTGCCCACCGTCACCACCGCTGTCTCCAACGGACTGACGTTGCGGCTGACAATGCCCTGGAGAGAGGTTACGATCTGCGCCGTGGCGACGATAGGATCTACGGTCTGGTGAGGCATCGCACCATGTCCCCCAATCCCCTGGACAGTGCAGGTCCACTTCTCGGCCGCCGCCATGACCGGACCCGATGAGACATTCACCGTCCCCACAGGCCTGTCGTTCCAGATGTGAGTCGACAGAAAGACGTCAGGGCGCGGGTTCTCCATCACTCCCTCCTTCACCATCACCTCGGCCCCGTTCATTCCCTCCTCTCCGGGCTGGAAGATCAGCTTAAGCGTGCCAGCCATGTGATCCCGGTACTGAGCGGCCAGCGTGGCGACGCCCAGCCCCATCGCCATGTGACCATCGTGGCCGCACGCATGCATCACCCCGGTGTTCTGGGACACGTAACCGGTTTCGTTCTCCTCGACAATAGGAAGGGCGTCCATATCGAAGCGCATCATCACCACTGGCCCTGGCCTCACGCCCTCCAACAACCCCACCACACCGGTGTTCGCGACGCCGGTCTGCACCTGATAGCCCAGGTCGCCCAGCCGATCAGCGATCACGCAGGCCGAACGGCGCTCTTGAAACCCTATCTCAGGATGCATATGAAAATCACGTCTCCAGGCGATCAATTGCTCGCGCAACGTCCCCGCCTCGGCCTTGAAATCCGATCGATTTGGCATTGTGTCCCCCTCACTCATCCGCGGCCCGCTCCGCCAACACGTCCGAGACGACTTCCTCAGCTTCTTCTGGCAGAGGGGACACCTCATGCTCGGCCAGAAGCTCCCGCGCACGTTCGTTGGCCCGCGTGAACATATCCTTGCTCCCCTGGCCTACCCAGCGATCATAGCGGCTGCGGTCGATCAAGCCCGGCCTCCACTGCGCCCATCTCCAGTTCTCCAGCGTGTGATCATCAGCCAGGAATCCCGCCCCCGGGCGGACGCGGGCAATAGCGTCGAGAGCCAGTGTGGTGGGATTGACGCTCACACCGTCGACCAGGAACCGGGTCTCACCGATGACCTCGTCGGCGATCACCAGCGTCTCCATTGAGGAGGTGGAACCGTACTCGATGTAGCCCACATCGTGGACCAGCGTGGCGCGCGCCAGAAAGTTAGCCAGGATGGAGAACGTCATCTCAATGCCTGCTTGCGCGTCCACCACCTTGCTGTCGCTGGCCCCTCCAGCCGACCACGCGGGAAGACCGTAATACCGCGCCAGATCCATCTGCGCCATCATACCCAGCGGCCACTCCGGGCTCCCATAACTCACGATGGCGCTCCCCATATCCATGGCCGCCGTGTTCATCCCGTAGAGAAACGGCGCACCGGGGCGGATCAGTTGCGAGATGACCAATCCAACCAGGCATTCGGCGTTTCCCAAAGCCAACGCGCCCGCCAACGTGATCGGCCCCCCACCTCCCGTATTGGGTGAGGGCGGATAGCAGGCCGGAATGCCCTTCTCAGCGCAGAAAATCAGCTTCTGAAGCGACTCCTCGGGGAAGAGCAATGGAGAAATAGGCTCCGCGTAGAGCATGAAGAACGGCTTCTCTCGCAATGCCTGCTCGCCACCGGCGACGGCTACCGCGATGCGATAGACGTCCTCCATATCGGCACGGTCTTTGACAGTGTACACGTTGGGCTTAACCGAGCCACGAATCATACTGATGAACTCATAGATATATAGATCATCGGGCGGCACGTCGGACGGGTTGCCCATAGACATGATGAAATCTATGTTAGGCAATGCATCACATAGGTGGGCGATATCCTCAACGTCCTGGGTCGTCGTCCGGCGACGCTCGCCGGACTCTACATCCAAGGTAAAGATGGTGTCGGACCCGGAGCCGAAGAACACTTTGCCCAACTCAAGTGGCATGGTCAAGTTGCCCAGCCTATCGTACATAGGGATGCGCGAGGGCGCCGTGGCGATAGCGTCGACAACCAGGTTCTCCGGTATCTTGATACGCCCATATCCTGAGCCCCCCGACGGACTTAGGGCAGGTCCCTTTTTCACAGGGCCACGGGACTCCCACGCACCGGCCTCAAGCAACAGCTCACGCCCATAGGGATCCTGCATTTCCACACCAGTCTTGCTCAGGATCTCCAGCGTGGCGTAGTGAATCTCCCGCACCTGCTCATCAGACAAGGCACGGACCATCGGCTGCAAAGTTGGAACATATAATTGTTGGGTCACAGATTTAACCTCCA